>Ga0210387_10002125_pt1 | contig 15051 bp, 11 predicted proteins | sample IncBWC7OmetaG_FD_160108 | JGI IMG/M metagenome (GOLD analysis project Ga0210387, IMG submission 160108) | Forest soil microbial communities from Barre Woods Harvard Forest LTER site, Petersham, Massachusetts, United States - Inc-BW-C-7-O ...
TGTACACGAGTCCAATGCTGGTTGGTCGCTCCCTGCGGCAAGCTATGGCTCCTGTCCTCGGGAGCGACCAACCAGCTTACCTGGCGTTGTCCTCAAAACCGAGGCAATCTCACTGTCTGAGCACGCACAATTAGAACCGCCGCCGTTAGCAGTGGCAAGAAACCCAACAACCAGCCTCGGAATTTCATTTGGAAGCAGGACAACAGCCGACGCTTTGACGGGTACATGCGGTGGTGTCAAATGCAGCAACTCGTTAGAATCACAAGGCAATGCCATTACCTCGAAACCAAGCCTTTCGCCGCTTTGGCAAGGCACTCCGAGAGGACAGTGACACTTTCGCATGGGTTTTTGGTGCGCCATGCGGCACCCCGCATCAACGCTCAGGGCTGCGCTGTGCGGGATTTAAAAGTGCTTCTTTGCAAAAGCACGTCCTGAGGCTGTTTTTAAATAACGCTCGAAAGCATGTGCGCTATCAATGTTCCTGAAAGCAATTGCGGTTTTTATGCGCCAGGGACTGTATTTCGATGAATGGCTTACCTCGCCCCCGTTATGTTTTGCCAGGCGGTCCTTCAAATTTTCAGTGAAACCAACATAGTATCGGCCCGGGTTTGACAACGACTCCAGCATGTAAACGTAGCTGAACTTGATCATGAAGGAGCATAGCAGTGAAAATCTTTCGATTTCGGCCCGGCTCCGCTCTGGCGAGCTACGCCGTGGCAGCCTTCGCCTCAACGCCCGAAGTGCTTTCCTTATTCTCTCCTATTCAAAAAGCTGGCCCGCCAAGCCGTAGCCCGCAGGGCGAAGGCTGGTGGACGCCGAGGGACTCGAACCCCCGACCCCCTCGGTGTAAACGAGATGCTCTAACCAACTGAGCTAGGCGTCCATGCAGGGAAGAAAGTATCAGGGGTCAGGTAACAAGTATCAAGGGACAACTACCAAGTCGGTCCTGCCCACCGCAAAAGGCCAAACTCCAAAAAGGATTTCTAAAATGCATTTTCACAGAAGGTCGCAAAGGTAACGAAGAGACCGGTGTCTGCTTGCACCAAATTTTCAAGCAAGCTCGGTTTTGGCCTTTGATGATGGAAATCCAACGACTCTTCGCGACCTTCTGTAAAAAATGAATTGAATTCACTCCTCCAATGCGACCCGTTCCGCCGGGGCGCGGTCGACATAGGCCGGATAACTGCCGCGATAGCCCAAGAGGCGCCCGATGGGCGCCAGCACGGCAAACAGGACGCGCTGTACCGCCAGCGGCGGCTTCGTGAAATAAACTACGTCGGCGAATTCCTGCGAGATAAGCGCGAGTTGGAACAGATTCGGCATGCCCTTTTTGTTCGTTTTTCCGTCCTGCGCCAGTCCGTAGATGTTCATCACCATTTGTTGAAACCGCGCGCCGGGCCGGATTTCCACCCGCACCAACGCCTCCTCGCGGCCGGCGTTCCACCAGTCATGCGCCACGCCGGGTGGAACGACGAGAACCTGGCCAGGTCCGGCGACATCCTTGCGGCCGTCGACCGAGAATCCGACCTGTCCGCGAAGAACAGTGAAACGCTCTTCGATGGAAGGATGAACATGCTCGCCGACCACGGCGCCGCCGGGCCGGATGTAAAGATCGACCACCATCGAGCCATCAGGGGAATCTTTAGGGCTGACGCGCACGACGGCGCGCTCGCCCGTCACCGGATTGATGTAAACCTCGCCTGTTTGGGCCATGATCTAAGTGTTACGGATCGATCAAGCGGTCAGATGCATTTCCTATGCAAGGTTCTTGAGGTAGGGCGCGACCGCCGGGCGCGCCGAGGATTTTTTTAAATCTGTTTTAACAGAAGGTCGCAAAGGTAACGAAGAGCCTAGCGTTCGCTTACATCAAACTTCCAAGCAAGCCTGCTCAATCAATCCGCGCAGCGTGCCGGAGCTTGCTCAGCCTCGAAATAGCCGCCCACGGCATCGTCAACCATGCCCAGAAGTTCGGACAGCGTATCGCCCTGGGTTGTAATGCCGCCGCCACGCGGATCGTCCCAGCGGGCAACATAGCCGCCGGTTTCCGGACAAGACTCGACTTGGAAGGTAATTTCCACGGGCAAAGCATAGCCACACGACGCCCCTCGTCAACGTTTAGGAACGCCAAGTGGTAGGTCGGGGTTTATCCCCGACGTGTCGGGCATAAAGCCCGACCTACGATTTAGATTACCTCGATAAACAACCACCCTCACGCGCTCGCCAGGGCCGGGTGCTTGGGGCGCACGAGGCCTTCCTGAAGCATGCGTTCGGCGATCTGGAGGGAATTTAGCGCCGCCCCTTTCCAGAGGTTGTCGCCGCTCACCCAAAGCGAGAGTCCGTTGTCGAGCGCGCTGTCGAGGCGCACCCGGCCCACGCCGCACTTTTCTTTTTCGCTGAAATCGAGCGGGGTCGGATAGGCGGTCTTCGCCGGATCATCGACGAGTTGCGCGCCGTCAAAGCCCGCAATGGCGGCGTGCGCCGCGGCGACGCTGACGGGGCGCTCGAACTCGGCGTTGATCGCCGCCGAATGCGCGCGCACGACCGGCACACGCACACAGGTCGCCGAGACCTTGAGCGCGGGCAGTTCGAGAATCTTGCGGCTCTCCTGCATCATCTTCGATTCCTCGCCGGTGTAGCCGTCGGCATTGAAGGTATCCACCTGCGGGATGACGTTGAACGCGATCTGGTAGGGATAAACCTGCTTCGTCAGCGCTTCGCCGCGCCCGTAGGCGCGCACCTGCGCGTCGAGTTCGGCCACGGCCTCCACGCCGGTGCCGGAGACGGACTGATAGGTCGCCACAAAATACCGCTTCAGGCCAAACGCGCGATGCAGCGGGAACAATCCCATCAGCGCCACCGCGGTCGAGCAGTTCGGGCTGGCGATGATGCCCTGGTGCGAGCGCACCGCGTGAAAATTAATTTCCGGCACGACCAGCGGCACATCCGGCTGGAGCCGGAAGGCGGAGCTCTTGTCGAGCACGAGGCACCCGGCCTTGACCGCATGCGGCGCGAGCGAACGCGTCAGGGAGCCGTCCACCGCAAAAAAGGCGATATCCAAGTCGTCAAAAATCTCCGGCCGGGCCTCGGCGATCGGAAATTTCTTGCCTGCGATCTCGACGATTTTGCCCGCGCTCCGCGCCGAGGCAAAAAGCCGCAGGGACGCGTACGGGAACGAACGCGCAAAAATCAGCTTTAACAGCTCTTGACCGACCGCGCCGGTGGCGCCGACGATGCCGATGTTACAGGATGGTATATTTTTCACAGATGGAGACTCCTTTGGAACAGGTCATAAAAGCATGTGACGCCCTCGGCATCAAGCCCGCAGAGCGCATTCTCGCCGTGCGCATCGGCAGCCAAACGATGCAGTTCTACCGCGGCGGCGCACTCGTGCGCAGTTATGCCGTATCCACTTCGCGCCGGCCACCTTCCAACATCAAAGGCTCCCTCGGCACGCCGCGCGGCCTGCACGCCATCGCAGAAAAAATCGGCGCCGACCAGCCGCCCGGCATGGTCTTCAAGTCCCGCATCCCCACCGGCCGGCACTTCAACGAATTTCATCCGGACGAAATCGACACGGACAACCTCATCACCACCCGCATCCTCTGGCTGCGCGGACTTGAGCCCGGCGTGAATTTAGGCGACGAGGTGGACAGCCACGGGCGATACATCTACCTGCACGGCACCAACCGCGAAGACCGCATCGGCCAGCCGCAAAGCGCGGGCTGCGTCCTCCTGCGCAACCTCGACATCATCGAACTCTACGAAGAAGTGCGCGTGGGGGATACGGTGTGGATCGCTGACTAGTCATTGGTCACTGGTCATTCGTATTTGGTAGTTAGTAGTTGGTATTTGGTGGTTAGTAGTTGGTATTTGGTGGTTCGAAATCGCAGACAGTCATTGGTCGTTCGTCACCGCGCTCATCCACCTACTACCAATTCCTAATTACCAACTACTAACTACCAAATACCAACTACCGATTGCGCCCAAACAACAGGCGCAATGAATTGAGGCAGACGACGACGGTGCTGCCTTCGTGCGCGGCCACGCCGACCGCAAGCGGCACCGCGCCGGCGATCGTGGTAATCACCATGACGCTCACGACGCCGAGCGCGACCGTGAGATTTTGCCGGATGATGACGCGGGCGCGGCGGCTCAGGCGCTGTGCCGCCAGGAAATTCTCGATGCGGTCGTGCATCAGGATGACCTCGGCCTGCTCGAGCGCAGCATCGCTGCCGCGGGCGCCCATGGCGACGCCGACATCGGCAGCGGCGAGGCACGGCGCATCGTTCACGCCGTCACCCACCATCGCGACTTTGCGGCCCTCGGCACGCAGCGCCATGATGGCCGCCACTTTGTCCTCGGGCGACAGGCCCGATTTCACCTCGTCGAGACCGAGCTCGCGCGCGACAGCGTCGGCCGCGTGCCGGCGGTCGCCGGTGAGCATGATTGTCTTCACCCCCAGCCGGCGCAGCCCGGCGATGACGCCTTTCGATTCAACACGAATTTGGTCTTTCAGCAGCACGCGGCCCACCAGGTCACGACCCACGACCCACACTTCGCTCAACTCAGCCGAGGCGGGCGGCAGCGCCTCCGCCCAATCGGCCAGCGGACCGTGTTCGAGCAATTCGCGCCGCCCGAGCAGGACGGTCGCGCCGTCGAGCCGTCCGGTCAGCCCCTGGCCGGTGAGCGAACGAAATTCCGCGACGTCAAGTTCGCGCACGCCGTGGGCGCGCGCATAACGCGTGATTGCCCGCGCGATCGGATGCTGGGACTTCGCCTCCAGCGCACAGGCCAGCTCCATCACCTCGGTGTCGCGACCGGAAGGAAAACTTTCGCAACCCACGACGGCCAGTTCGCCCGTCGTGAGCGTGCCGGTTTTGTCGAGCGCAACCGTGTCGATGTCGGCCAGTTTCTCGATGGCCGCGCCGCCGCGGAACAGCACGCCGTGCCGTGCGCCCCACGCGATGGCGGCGAGCACCGCCGATGGGATCGACAGCACCAACGCGCACGGGCTGGCCACGACCATGAGCGTCATCGCGCGATAAAACGCCGAGCGCGTTCCCGGCGTGTTCTGGAATGCCGGCAGGTGAAAACCCTGCCACCAAATGAGAAACATCGCGAGCGATCCGCCGATGACGAGGTAAGTGTAGCCGGTGCCAAACTTGTCGGTAAAGCGTTCGCTCGGCGCCTTCAACTTCTGCGCGGTCTGGATGAGCCGGATGATTTTTTGCAGCGTGCTCTCGCTCGGCAGACGTATAACGGTAAACTCGACCGCGCCCCACAAATTGATCGTGCCGCTGAAGACCATGTCGCCATCCGCCTTGGGCACGGGCACGGCCTCACCCGTCAGCGCCGACTCGTCGCTGGCGCTTTTGCCATGGACAACGGTGCCGTCCGCCGAAAACGCCTCGCCGGGTTTCACCCTCACATGGTCGCCGATGCCGAGTTCGGCCACGTCGATCTCGCGCTCGCCGCCCCCCGGCAGCACCAGGGTGGCGCGCTTCGGCGCGGACTTGAGCAGCGCGCTGACTTCGCGCTGCGTGCGGTCGAGGGCAAATTCCTCCATGGCGCCGGCAGCCGTAAACAAAAACAACAGCAGCACCGCCTCACTCCATGCACCGATGCAGACCGCGCCGACGGCCACCGCCAGCATGAGAAAATGGATGTCGAGCTTGAGCGTCTTGAGGTTTTCCCACGAATCTTTCGCCGCGTCGAAGCCGCCGGCAAGCAACGCCACGAGGTAAAATCCGCGGTGCAGCCACGGCAGGCCGGGCGCAAGGTGTTCCGACGAAAAACCAGCCAGCCCGCATCCGCCACAAATCGCGGCCAGCACCGCAAGTTCCTTCCACTCGGGCACGCCGCCGGTTTCTTCCGTCGTGATCTCAGGCCATTCCATTTCGCGCCAGAGCCATAGCTTTTCCGCGTTCTCGCACATCTCGCGCCCCAGCACGGTCGCGCCGCCGTCCTGCCGCAGGGTGAAACCGGCGGGTGCCTGGGCCGCCTGGCGCGCGGCCAGCTGCGCCTCCACCGCCGCGATGGTCTCGGCGAGTTTCTGCTCAAGCCCCGCCACATCGACGTTGCCCATCGTGGCCACGGCGATTTTGCGCGAGCCGGTGTCGACCCGCACCGCGTTCACTCCGGGCTGCGAGCGCAAGAACTCGGCCAAGGTTGCCACCCAATCACTGTTAGAAGAGCCAGTCGTCATAAAACCACTCATGAATGTTTTTCCGCTGATAACGCGAATCGGCGCGGATGAAGAATGGGTTATCCGTGTATATCAGCGCAATCCGCGGAAAAAAATCCTTTGGATACCCAAGATAGTAGCAAATTCATTTGCGCGCTCAGGCCGCATTTCGTTGCTTGGCGGACTCAATATCAATTAACCGCAGATGATCGGTCTCAACGAACCCGCCGGCCTGGTGCCGGCCCAGCCTCCTTCGCCCGCGCCCGCGCTGACGGCGAAGATTTTTTCCGAGGACGGCTGGCTGTGCGACGCGCTCGAGCTCGAGCACCGTCCGCAGCAGGCGCAAATGGCGCGGGCCGTGGCTGCGGCGATGAAAACCGATGAACCGCTGCTCTTCGAGGCCGGCACCGGCGTGGGCAAGTCCCTCGCCTACCTGCTGCCGGGCCTCATTCACGCCATGAGCCAGACGCGCCAGATGATCGTGTCCACGCACACGATCTCGCTGCAGGAACAGCTCGAGACAAAGGACCTGCCGCTCTGCCGCAAATTCTTCTCCGCCGTCGACGAGTTGAAGCCGTACGCCGCGTTCAAGTCCGCGGTGCTGGTCGGCAAGTCCAATTATCTTTGCACGACGCGCCTCGCCTACGCGCTGGCCGACCGCGGCACGCTTTTCGCCGACGACGATTATACCGAGCTCCAGCGCATTGCCGCGTGGGCCGAGACCAGCACCACCGGCCTGCGCTTCGAGCTCAATCCCCCGCCGCGGGCGGAAGTCTGGGAAACCATCAACTCCGACTCGTCCTCGTGCTCCCGCAAGCACTGCAACGGCGAGAAATGTTTCTACCAGCGCGCGCGCACCCGCCTGCGCTCGGCCCACGTCATCATCGTCAACCACGCGCTGCTCTTCGCGCTGATCAACTCCGGCGGCGCCCAGGCCCAGGGCGCGGGCAGCACGACGCGCGGGCTGCTATTCCCGGACGATTTCGTCGTGATCGACGAGGCCCACACCATCCCCGAGGTCGCGACGCAAAACTTCGGCCTCAGCCTCAGCAGCTACGGGGTCGATCGCGCGTTGAAACTGCTCTTCAACCCGAAAAACAAGCGCGGCCTGCTGCGCAAGGAAGGGGGAGCCGAGGCGCAACAGCTCGTGCTCGATGCGCTGGATGCGTCGAAACAATTTTTCGATTTCATTTCCGCCACCCTGCTCGCCTCGCAATCCATCGTCCGCCTGCGCGAGCAGGATGTCGCCGAGCCCATGCTCGACGGCCCGCTCACCGCGCTGCACAAAATCATCAGCAAACTGGCCGACCGCCTCGACGAAGGCCGCGACCGCGACGAACTGCTCGACCAGGCCGGGCGGATCAAGAGCCTGCGCGCCGGTTTCAACGAGTGGCTTGCGCTGTCGGACCCCGCCCACGTCTATTGGGCCGAGCGCACCGGCCGCCGGCAAACCATCGTCACGCTGCGCAGCGCGCCCATCGACGTCGCGCCGGCCCTGCGCGAGCATCTCTTCGGCTGCCGCACAAGCGTCGTGTGCACGAGCGCCACGCTCGCGCTCAGCGGTCGCATCGAAACCTTTGCCCAGCGCATCGGCGCGGATGACGCCCACGCCGTGGTGGAGGCGTCGCCGTTCGATTTCGAGCGCAACATGCGTGTCTATGTGGCCGCCGACATACCCCTGCCCTCGCCCAAGGATGCCCGGCTGTCGCTCGATTCGCTCGTGGACTGGCTGCGGTTTTGCGCCCTGCGCGTCACCGGCGGCACGCTCGTCCTTTTCACCAGTTACCACGACCTGCGCCATTGCGCGGCGGCACTGGGGGAGGATTTTTCCGCCGCCGGGCGCCCGTTGTTGGTGCAAGGCGAGGATCTCTCCCGCACGGAAATGACCACGCGCATGCGCGACTTGGGCAACGCCATCCTTTTCGGCACCGACAGTTTCTGGACCGGCGTCGATGTGCCCGGCGATGCGCTTGCCCAGGTCATCATCACCCGCCTGCCCTTCGATCCGCCGACGCACCCGATCCTCGAGGCGCGCGCCGAGCACATTCGCGACCGCGGCGGCAATCCGTTCAACGAGCTCACCCTGCCCGACGCGCTCATCAAGTTCCGCCAGGGCGTGGGCCGGCTCATCCGCACGGCCAGCGACCGCGGCCTCATCACCCTCCTCGATTCGCGCGTGCTGGCAAAAACTTACGGGCGCCTTTTTCTCGACAGCCTGCCCACGCCGCACTGGGAAACCCTCACTTGCGACACCCGCGAGGCACGATTTCAGCCTTTCGCTTGACGCTGATCTGGTCCAGACTGCTTTGTTTCCCATGCATCTCCGCACCGCCGCCCTGAGCGACATCGGCAAAGTCCGCAGCGAAAACGAGGACAGTTACCTTTGTGATGAATCGGCCGGCCTTTTTGCCGTGGCCGATGGCGTGGGCGGGCTGCCCTGCGGGGCGGATGCCTCGCAAATGGCGGTCAACACCGTGCGCGACCTTTATCGCGCCCTGCCGGAAGGCGAAGTCATCGATTTGGTGCAAATCGTGCGCGAGACCAATGCCCGCGTTTTGGCGCTCGGCCACAAGGTAAGCCCGGAACTCGGCATCGCCACGACCCTCACACTGGGAATGATCACCTGCGGACAACTTTATCTCGCCCATGTCGGCGATTCGCGCTGCTACGTGTGGCACGACGGCCAGCTCGATTTGCTGACCCTGGACCACTCGCTGGAAAACGAAGCCAACCTGCGCGGCGCACAACGACTGCTGGCCTACTTCACCGAATCCAACCGGGCTTCGCTCACCCGCTGCATCGGCCAGTCCGAGCCACCCGAAGTCGATCTTCTCGTGCGGCCGGTCGCCGCGGGCGAACGCGTGCTGTTTTGCAGCGATGGACTCAGCCGGGTGATCAAGGAAAACGAGCTGAAGGAAATCCTCGGTCGGGCCGACAACCCGGCGGACGCGATGAAAGAAATCATCGAGAATGTTAACCGCCGCGGCGGGCCGGACAACATCACCGGGGTGCTTGTGGCCATCGATGAGGTTTAGGGTGCTTCCACCATTGATGATATGAATATCCGTTCCGCACACTTCGCCGCGCTGGTGGCGCGTCAGCCCGACAACGAACTTTTTCGCTTCAGCCTTGCGCAGGCACTCGCGGAAGAGGGACGCGGCGCCGAAGCCGTGCCGCACTTCGAATTTTGCGCGAACAAAAAAGCCGACTGGATGATGCCAAGGATCCTGCTCGGAAAACTCCTGGTGCAGCTTGGCCGCCGCGACGAAGGCAAGCCGGTGCTGGAAAACGCACTGGGCCTCGCGGTCGAACAGCAGCACGAGGACCCTGAACGCGAGCTGCGGGCGCTGCTGGCGGAACTGTAACGCAAATTTTCTTTAATGGTGGAGCGCGGCGTCCCGATGCGCTCAGAACAAGACTATGTCACCCAATCGTCACACACCTGTGACAAGTTTCGTCGTGCAGGTTGGGTAATTTCCAACAAACTGGCCTATGCGCGTCATTCTCACGTCCCACGGTTCGACGGGTGACATTTACCCGATCATTGCGCTGGCGGTCGCGATGCAACGCGCCGGGCACAAGGTGCGCTTTGCCACGATTCCCATCTACCAGCGGGACATCGAGGCCGCCGGCATTGAGTTTCTGCCGCTTTGCCCGAATTGGGAGCAGGCCGACCTCAGCTACTGGATGGGGCGCCTGCAAAAAATCCGCCTGCCGCTTTACCAGCTCCGCGAAATCTACGTCGGCGCGCTGCCGTACATCACAGAGATGATCGCACGCATGGACAAGGCGCTCGATGAAACCGACCTGCTGGTGTCGTCGTATTTGTTCCCGATGAACCGCAGCATGGCCGAGCGCAAAGGCGTGCCGTTCGCGAGCTTCGCCTTCGCGCACCAGGCGGTTCCCTCGCCTGATTATCCACCGGAGAACCTCGCCCTGCCCCCGTGGTTTCCGCGGCCGCTGCGCCGGCTGTGGAACCGCGCGCTCTGGCGGGTGGGCAATGTCGCCGTGGACACCATCATCAACGGCGCCGTGGCTGCGCCGTTGCGCGCGTCCGGCCTGCCCAAAGTGCGCAAGTTTTTTTCCGAGCCGGCCAATCTCGTCCTCGTGGCCGTGTCAAAAAGCCTCATGCAACCGAAAAATGCGGAAATTCACCCGCGCTTTCGCTTCACCGGCTACTGCCGCTGGCAGGCGCCGGAGGATGCCGCGCTCGATGCGGAGGTGACGGCTTTCACCGGCGGCGAAACCGTGCCCGTGCTGACTTTCGGCAGTATGGTTTACGACAACCGGCGCGCCGTCATGCGGCGTTTCGTCAAGAACTGGCCGCGCGGAAAAAAAATCATCATGCAAAGTGGTTGGGCCGAGTTTGCCGCGCCGCCCGACTGCCCGTACATCAAGATCGTCGGCAAAGTGTCGCACGACCAGCTCTTCCGCCACGCCTCGATGGTCATCCACCACGGCGGCGCGGGCACGACCGCCAGCGTGTTGCACGCCGGCGTGCCGCAGATCGTGGTGCCGCACATCGGCGACCAGCAGTTTTTCGGTCAGGAAATCGAGCGGCTCGGCTGCGGGTTCCGCCTCGGGCAAAAAATCTGGCCGCAACAGCTTTACCTCGCGACGGAACGCATCGCCGCCGATCCCAGCTACAAGGCACGGGGGCTTGAGGCCCGCAAAGTTTTACTGAAGGAAGACGGCCCCGCGCGCGCCATCGAGGAACTGGAACGCTTTGTCGCCGAAAGCAGGGCAACCGCGCAACAGCCGATGATCCTGAAACCCGGCGCCGTGGCCCGTGCGTAGACGAATGATGCTTTATTCGTCGTTCTTGTACTCGTTATAGTTTTTCACGATCGAGAATGCTCGGCGGCCATGGCCGTGATATTTCATCCAGCAACTTAGTTGCAGTTTTGCCGTGCGATCATTGCTCCTCATAGCCTGCCCGGCCGATATCGGCAGCAGGCGGACTCCTTGATCCGAGCGTTTCACTATATTGTTACAACAACACGCCGGTGTCTTAGTCCTTTCCAATTGCATCATAAATGCTGGCATGTATTTTGCAACGACATAGGAAATAACCCCCATACCCCGTAAGAGCCTTATTGCCCCCTTCATGTTTTCCATGGAGCCCAACCTGCCAAAAATGAAAGCTAATATTTTACGTTCGCTACCCTGTGGTTTTTTCATGCTGGCCACCCTTGCCGGCCTGCTCCGGGCCGCCGGCACCAACCCGAGTCTACAGCTACCGTCCCATTCGGCCATTCTGGCGACGATCAGCAGTGTCAACAATTACTGGATACAGAATAATTCCGCCGGCTCGGTTAACAACTATTGGGACGGCTCCGTTTGCGTGCTCGGCGATATGGCCGCCTACGACGCCACTGGAAACAGCAATTATTTGAATTATGGCCAGGCTTGGGCGAGTGCCCATACTTATTCCTTGTTGGGCGGCGACACTACGCGCAATGCCAACAACCAGACGGCCGGCGAAGTCTACGTGCGGCTGTATCAGATCCTCGGCACTTCCTCCGACCTCACGCACATCACGGCGGACGTGAAAAGCATCATCAATAGTTCAAGCTCCAACGATTGGACGTGGGTCGATACCCTCAACATGGCGATGCCGGTTTTCGCCGAGCTCGGCCAGATCAACGCCGATCCCGCCTACGCCGCAAAGATGTACTCGGAATATTCGCACACAAAATCCTCCCTTTATGACCAGACGAAAAGTCTTTGGTGGCGGGATAGCACTTATGTGGGCACGTCCTTTTGGTCCCGGGGAAATGCGTGGGCCTTTGTTGCCCTCGCCAAAGTGCTGGAGACTCTTCCGACCAACGACCCCCATTATGCCGACTATCTCAGTACTTTCCAAGCGATGGCAGCCAAATTGATCACGCTGCAGCAAAGCGATGGCTTCTGGTATGCGAATTTGACCAACCCATCGCAGTTTGGAACGCCCGAGACTTCAGGTACGGCCGGCTTCACTTACGGACTGGCTTGGGGCGTCAATTCCGGAGCGCTTGATTCGGCCACTTACCTGCCAGCTGTGACCAAGGCGTGGAACGGGATGGTGACCACCGCCGTGCACACGAACGGGTTCCTGGGCTATGTGCAGGGCGTAGGAACAGCTCCGGGTCCCAGCAGCTCCACCACCACCGCCGACTTTGGCGTTGGCTTATTTCTGCAAGCCGGAAAGGAAGTGGCAAAACTCGCGACCGCTGGGGTGGCCGCGCCGACCTTCAGCCCTCCGGCTGGCACTTATACGAGCGCACTGTCGGTGACGATCACCTCGGCGACCAGCGGTGCATCGATCGCCTATACCACCGACGGCTCCACGCCGACGGAGAGCGGCGGCACGGTGACCCATGGCACCGCGTTGCCCAACGGAGGGTCCATTTCCATCAGCACCACGACCACGCTCAATGCCGTGGCCTACGAAACCGGCATGACGGACAGCGCCGTGACTCCCGGCCTCTACACCATCAACCCGCAACTTGCGCCGCCGACGTTCAACCCTCCTGGTGGCACTTATACGAGCGCGCAGCCATTGGTGCTCAGCGATGCCACCCCTGGCGCAACCATCTATTACAGTATCAATGGCACCCCATACTCCCCCTACACGGGCTCGATTTCGCTACCGCCAGGCACCTCCACGGTCTTCGCCTATGCCGCCACTGCGACCGGGAGCAGCTATACGTATAGCCCGGTTGTGTCGGCCACCTACAAAATAATCACTCCGGTGACGGCGCCGACGTTCAGCCCTCCGGCTGGCACCTACACGAGCGCACTGTCGGTGACGATCACCTCGGCGACCAGCGGGGCCACGATCGCCTATACCACCGACGGCTCCACGCCGACCGAGAGCGGTGGCACCGTTACCCATGGCATCGCGCTGTCCAACGGAGGATCCGTTTCCATCAGCACCACAACGACGCTCAATGCCATGGCTTACGAAACCGGCATGACAGACAGCGCCGTGACGCCCGGCCTTTATAACATCAACGTGCCGCAAGTGGCTACGCCGACCTTCACCCCCCCCGCGGGCACTTACACGAGCGCGCAGTTGGTAACGATCACCTCGGCGACCAGTGGCGCATCGATCGCCTATACCACCGACGGCTCCACGCCGACCGAGAGCGGTGGCACCGTTACCCATGGCACCGCCCTGTCCAACGGAGGGTCCGTTTCCATCAGCACCTCGACCACGCTCAATGCCATGGCCTACAAAACCGGCATGACGGACAGCACGGTCTTCTCCGCCCATTACGCGATCAACTCTTTGCAAGCCCCTGTGATCTCGAGTCCCGACACCGCCTCCGGGACAGTAGGAGTGCCTTTTAGTTATCAAATTATCGCCTCCAATTCTCCAACCAGCTACGGGGCAACCGGACTGCCAACCGGTTTTTCGGTGGATACCTCGACCGGGCTCATTAGCGGGACGCCGGGCGCTCCCGGAATCTCCTCGGTGACACTAAGTGCCACCAATGCGGGTGGTACAGGCACCCAGGCTCTGATGTTAAAAATCGAAATCGACTGGACTTTGGCCGGCACCGCCGACTTCAACGGCGATGGCAAACCCGACCTTATCTTGCAGAACACCGTGAACGGGCAGCGCGCCATCTGGCTGATGAGCGACACCACCTACGTCAGCAGCGTCAGTCTCGGAACCATTACGCCCGACTGGCAGATCGCCGGTGCCGCCGACTTCAACGGCGATGGTAAACCCGATCTCATCTGGCAAAACACGAAGAACGGGCAACGTGCCATCTGGCTGATGAACGGCACCACCTACCTCAGAAGCGTCAGTCTCGGAACCGTTACCCCCGACTGGCAGATCGCCGGTGCCGCCGACTTCAACGGCGATGGCAACTCCGACCTCATCTGGCAGAACACGAAGAACGGGCAGCGCGCCATCTGGCTGATGAACGGCACCACCTACCTCAGCAGCGTCAGTCTTGGAACCGTTACCCCCGACTGGGACATCGTTGGCGCCGCCGACTTCAACGGCGATGGCAACTCCGACCTCATCTGGCAGAACACGAAGAACGGGCAGCGCGGCATCTGGCTGATGAACGGCACCACCTACGTCAGCAGCATCGGTCTTGGAACGGTTTCGACCGACTGGAACTTGGTTGGCGCCGCCGACTTCAACGGCGATGGCAAACCCGACCTCATCTGGCAGGATACGGCGTCCGACGAGTGTGCCATCTGGCTGATGAACGGCGCCACCTACGTCGGCAGCGCCACCTTTAGGCTCGGCCTGCCGTAAGTAGCCAACCCTTCATTCAACCCTCCCTCTGGCTGCTCGCTCACGGCCACAACCTAATCCGTAATCTCGACAACTCTCGCTTGCTCCTGCGCCCGCGGCATACTGTCTCGGGCGTTTTTGTTTTTTAAATCGAGGCTAATACCATTCGCCTCTTGCATTTGGACTTTGGTAGGGCGCGACCGCCGGGCGCGCCGCGCCTGTAGCCCTGAGCGAGGTCCGAACGGCTCGTCGGGGACGCCTCGCCCTACCACAGCTGCATGGCTCAAAAGTCTAATTGGGAGGGGACATTGGTATAACTGGAAATCTAACTTCGGGAGTTTGGCCGCCTTCGCGTAAGTTGCTCGACTTTGTGCGGGATCCTGAGCCGTTCGCATTGCGAAGACTGGCCTGCCAGATCGTAGCCCGCACAAGAGCGACAGCCCGTCTCCGTTCGCCAGTCGCAAGCTTCGACGTGACAGTATTCGCCCTTGCTTCGCGTCGGGCTAAGACTGGCGGTGTCTATTGGACAAAGTTCGAACATTTTTCGCCGAAAATCCGTCCGCTTAGGGTATCCCCACACCCTTCCCCACGGCGGGGATAGGCGGGGCTCCCCTGATCGCCATTG
>Ga0210387_10002126_pt1 | contig 15050 bp, 19 predicted proteins | sample IncBWC7OmetaG_FD_160108 | JGI IMG/M metagenome (GOLD analysis project Ga0210387, IMG submission 160108) | Forest soil microbial communities from Barre Woods Harvard Forest LTER site, Petersham, Massachusetts, United States - Inc-BW-C-7-O ...
CATGGTCAAAATGTTCGGGGCTACGCGGAGAAGCTTCATTCCGCGGTCTGGGAGTCTAGTAGCACGTGCGAAATTGCCCTTTGTATTTGGTTTTCTCGTGACAGCCATCGCCGCCTTAGCTGCTCTCTCTTGGTTTCACAGGAATCAGACCGACGAAGCCCACTCTGCCCAGGTCATTCTTAATCAAATTGCAGTTCTTACGCGAGATTTCAACAATCTTACGTTGGCAGCCTTGCAAAAGCAGAGCCTGACCCCCGAAGCGGACACAGAGATGCTGGAGGTAAGACACGCACTGCCTAAAGCGGTACTGTCGGCCCACCTTCATGTTTATCACACCGCTGCCCTAGAGAGGGTCTGGCCAGCATTGGACAGCTACATCACGTCGGCAGGCCGGCAATGGTTGATGATGCAATTTGGGGACTTTGACGAGGCAAAGCAGATCGATATCCAGGAGGTCAGCCCCCAGTTCGACTTGATGCAGCACCAAGTGCAGATTGCCATTGAAGGCGAGGACAAATGGGCCCAAGGTCTTGCGCTGAGAGCTAGAAACGAATTTCTGGCGGCAGCCATATTGGCAGCGACGACCATCCTGATACTTTTTCTCCGGCTCCAGAAACAAGAGCACGTCGGCCAGTTGCAAGAAACCGAACGCAACGCCCTCCGAGAGAGCGAAGAACGCTTCCGCGCTCTTACCGAGCAGTCGACCGACATCATTCTTATCGCCGATCACTCTGGCCAAATCCAATACGCTAGCCCTTCCGTTCATACAGTTCTAGCGGTGCATGGAGATCGTCTCGTGGGCAGGAATATGATCGACCTGGTTCATCCGGACGATTTCTTGAAGACCATGAGCGCGGGTTCGCGATCGGTAGCGCACGGACAGAATGTGGTCGTTGAGTTCCGGTTGCGACATGCAGACGAAAGTTGGCTCCATTTCGAGTGTGTGGTTCGAAACTTGACCCAGCACAAGAATATCGGCGGCATCGTCTACAATGCCCGCGATATAACAGAACGGAAACAGACTCAGGAAGAATTGCTTTTTAACGCTACCCACGATGTGCTCACCGGCCTTCCCAACCGGGCCTTGTTTTTGGGACGTTTGCAAAGCTTCGTAGATCGGATGAAAAGGCATCCACACCAGTCCGCGGCCGTCCTTTTCATTGATATCGATGACTTCAAGGTCGTCAATGACTGCTACGGCCACGCAACCGGCGATGTTCTGATCAAAGAAGTGAGCGACAGACTGCGGACATGCATGCGCAGCGACGGCACTATAGCGAGGATGGGTGGAGATGAGTTTACCGTACTAGTGGAGGACGTTGCCGACCCGAGCGATGCCATCCGTGTCGCCGAAAGAATCCAGGCATCGTTTGCACAACCGTTCCTGCTAGAGGGACATGAGGTCGTGAAGAGCATGTCCATTGGTATCGCGCTGACATCACCAGGGGCGCCGGCGGAGGCAGTGCTGCAGAATGCCGATATCGCTATGTATCGTGCGAAAAGCCAAGGCAAGGCTTGCAGTGAGCTTTTCGATCGCACGATGCACGAGCAAGTCATGAGTCGACTTCTTCTCGAAGCCAAGCTGAGATCCGCTCTCGAAAATGAAGAACTGACACTGCACTACCAGCCAATCGTCGCGGTGGATACAGGGGTAGTACAGGGCTTCGAGGCACTCTTGCGGTGGCAGCCCTCAGGATCGAATTCGATACCACCAAGCACTTTTATCCCCCTAGCAGAACAGTGTGGCCTGATTGTTCCTATTAGCGCTTGGGTTTTGAAGAAGGCGTGTTTAGAGGCGGCGAGCTGGCAACGGCGCTATCTTGCTGACCCGCCGTTATATGTCAGTATCAACATCAGCTCAAAGCATTTCTCTCACGCCGGTTTCATCGGGCACGTCAAAGATGCACTTAGGGAGAGTGCGGTTGATCCGCAGTGCATAACCATCGAGTTCACCGAGAGCTTGGCGATGAACGACGTTGCGGCGACCGGCCAAACAATGGCGCAGCTACGGGCCTTGGGAGTGAAGTTGAGCATCGACGATTTTGGCACTGGCTATTCTTCTCTGAGTTATCTTCGTCGTTTTCCAGTCGATACCCTAAAGATCGACCAGTCGTTCGTTGCAACGATGGATGCCGAAAACTATGCCATTGTTAAGACAATCATCGGCTTGGCCCGCAATCTAGACCTTAAAGTGGTCGCCGAAGGGGTAGAAACAACTAAACAACACCGCCTGTTGGCGTTAGCTGGTTGTGGGTCCGCCCAGGGATACCTGTTTGCGGAACCCATGCCGGCGAAGAGTGTTGGCGTTTTCATTGAGTCCAGGCGGCGACGCCCCAGACAAATTAAACGGACAGCGTTGGCACGCTCGACAGCAGGACTTTGATGCTTCAGGGAGAGACGATTCCCTCGGACATTTGACTATTCGGCTGGGGTTCGGGACCGTGGGGTCAGAGGCTCAAAATCCCTTCTCCTCCAGTTTTTCTCTCGCTCTTTCGAATCGTTTACCCTCTAACTTCTGACTTCGTATTTTCGGGACGCCGGCTCCTGTGGTGGGAAATGGTTGCTTCGTACGGAGGCGGAAGCCGACGGCGAGTAGGTTTATTATCGAAACTGTATAAAACTGAACGGTAGTTGAGAATGCCAACAGGTATTATTTTCGACGCTGGAACTAGTGAGGCGGTCATGGGTTAGAGTCAGGCGGCTGACATTCGGACCCTCACGACCGCCCCTTTTAACGTCTCAAGGAAATTTCGCTTCAAAATCCATGAGATGACAAAGCCAAATCGTCGATTCGTAACTACGTTCGCGCAGTCCCTCAGAAGTGCCCTCTGGCCAGAAGGAGTCGAACATGCAACGGGTGATATTTGCCACGCTGGCGTTCGTTTCGTTGACAACCGCGGTCTGTCTCGCTCAAGAGCCGGCGAACCAGGACGGGGCTAAACCAACCACGCATGAAAAGCAAGAGCATAAGGCCACGACCGTGACCGGCTGTTTGCAGAAGGGCCATGAACCTGGCGAGTTGTCGATTACGGGCGAGGACGGAAAGACCTGGGACCTGAGCAGCAAGACCGTTAAGCTTGACGAGCACGTGGGTCATCAAGTGACGGTTACTGGTTCTGCTCATCGCGAATCGAAGGCGCAAGAAAAAGCGGAGGAAAAGAAAGAAGGCCAAGTGGAGAAGGCGGCCGAGAAAGAAGAGTATGGAGACTTGCACGTGACCGACCTGAAGATGGTCAGTGAGACTTGCAGCAAATAACCGAGGAAATTTAAATATGCGCCAGGCCAGCACTTCAAAAGGCTGGCCTTTTTCTTTGGGGTGCGCGCCGCGCGGATTTTACCGTATGCGGAGAGGGCAGAAAACGGGACAAGACGCGATTTGAAAAGGCTTAGGCCTTGCGCCCTGACGTAATCCTGATGGACCTGTCAATGCCTATGTTAAACGGCATCGAGGCCACCCGTGCTCTGAAAACACTGATGCCCATGGTGCCAGTGATCATATTCAGCAACAACAGCGCCGTGCTCTCTGAGAAGGAAGTTCTGTCCGCAGGTATAACCGCTTTGATCCCGAAGTCTGAGAATATGTCTGTCCTGATCGACCGGGTCAGGGCTTTGCTCCATACTTCTGCCGCGCGATTCGGGTGCTTTAGCTTTTGCACCGAACGGTGCAAATCCTTGTGATAATCTCCATCTGCAGTTACTCTCTGCAGCTGAACGATTAGAACAGATTGCAACGAAAGCAGGGCAGTGACAACACCTATGCTGCCGCTTCTCTGCGCTGGAATCGTCCCCTGGAACGCGGTGCGATCTTGTGCGTTCTTTCGATGATCGGCAGCAGTCGCTCCGGTAGTTCGCTCCTCATGATATAGTCATCCACCAGCCACAGGATTCGTTCCGGCATCTCTGAGTAAGCCGACAGGAGGATAATCGGAAGATTGGGAAACCGTTGCTTGATGTGGCAGGCTATGGCTTCCGCGTCCATGCCGTCCTGCTTGTACTCCAGTAACACCGCAGCCACTGAGGTTTCCTCTAACGTCCTTATCGCAGCATATCCGCTCGACGCTAGTTTGACGCAATACCCCTGAGATTCCAGCGTCGCTTTACGAAGCTCCGACATTTGTGGACGGTCGTCGATACACAACAGAGTGGGCCAGTCCATGGCCACATTCTCCTTGATTTACGAGCTGAGGTGGTTGAACTGGTTCGCGTCAAACACACCCGTCGCGACCTCATAGACCATACGAGTTCAAAATGGCCGTGCGTCAGAGGCGGACCGTAATCCAAAACAAGATAGCCAAGCAGAAAAGCGCCTGTCTGTTCAACATTGCACACGTTCGAAAGAAAAGTGCTGCGCGAATCTTCTTCGGATCGATAAATCTGGATTATGGCGGCCCGAACAGCGACCGCTGCCGCTAAGCAGCGGCCGATTTCGTGGGAGGAGATCCTTGTCTTCGACCACAAGACGGGCTGGAGAGCATTCCCGCACCGGGAACGTTCCGATGTCCAACGTCTGCTGGAATCAGATCGGCTTCGGGCCTTTTGCCACGACCAGAACGGCCAAGACGGTGGCAGAGCTACGCACGTTTCCCGCTATGGTCATGAGTGCATCTGAGACGGGCGGGTGGTCTTCCGCTAGCACCTCAAGACGCGTACTCACGTTATTAAGTTGATCGACTTCGTGCAAGATTGCTTCAAAAGACATGGGTACACCACTGGTGTTCTGAAAAACCTAAGGTGAGAGAACTTCAGGATGGACTGGCTTAGGTCAGAGGACCTGAAATGAGGAGAAGGTGGTAACCACCTCATCGTGACTATAGCACGCCAGGAGGCAGTTTAGCATAATCCAAATTGACCAGTAGACGCCCGGAGCCGTGGAATCACGGTATACGAGTGAAAGAAAGCAAAACAATCGGCAGAGCTACAGTCGCAATAAGGTCACGAAAGAAGCGGCGAAACCGAGCGTGACTAGGTACGCGAGAGGCAAAGGACGGTTCTGTCGGGAACGAAGTTCTAGTCGTGGAGTACGACGTTGAGGAGTGAACTGTAGACCTCAAGCTCACCGTTGTAGCGGACGAATCCCAATTTTCGAAACTTATTCATGAACAAATTGATTCGTGAACGAGTTGTCCCCACCATTTCTGCCAGGGTTTCCTGACTGATCTTGGGAATCGCGACTTCGGGCTTTCCGTCCTTGCCGAAGTGAGCAAGCAGAAGGAGGATGCGAGCCAGTCTCTTCTCACTGGAGTTGAAAAGCTGGTCAACTAAGTCCTCTTCGTATCGGATATTCCGCGTCAGTAAGTAAGCCACAAACATATCGGAGAATGCATGTTCCCGGTGAATCACCGCCATCATCGACTTCTTATCGATGCGCATCAGCGTGCAATCGGTCATTGCGGTTGCCGTGCACATCCGAAGAGGCTGTCCTGCGAGGCACCCTTCTCCGAAGAAGTCACGTTCGTTCAGAACCCCTATGGTTGCTTCCTTCCCATTCTTTGCCACAACGCTGAGTCTCACCTTGCCTCTTTGGATGTAGAACACTCCGTCAGCCGAATCCCCCTGAACAAAGACCCTTTGCTTTTTAGTGAACATTGCGATTGTTCGACCGCCGTCGATGGTCGAGAGGAAGGTCTTGGGATTGAAGTTGTGCTGCTTCTTAGCCGCTGCCACGGGTGTATGGTTGGCCCCCTTTCCATGCTTAAGGACGCCCAAGAACCCAGAGTTCGGAGAACCAATTATGCTATGCGAAGGTCGGTAGGTCAATAAGGAGCGGGGACAAGCAAGCTCTAGTCGTGGAGAACGATGTTGAGAAGGGAACTGTGCACTTCGATCTCACCGTCATAGCGAATAAAGCCCAACTGCCTGAACCGGTTCATAAAATGGCTCACCCGCGAGCGAGTCGTGCCCACCATTTCTGCTAGAGTCTCCTGACTGATCTTGGGAATTGCAACTTCGGTTTTTCCGTCCTTGCCGAAGTGAGCCAGCAAGAGCAGAACGCGAGCAAGCCGCTTCTCACTGGAATTGAAGAGCTGGTCAACCAAATCTGCTTCGTATCGGATGTTCCGCGTCAGCAAATACCCCCGAACATGTCGGAGAACGCGTGTTCCCGGTGAAGCACGTCCATCATGGCCTTCTTCTCGATTCGCATCAAGGAGCACTCGGTCAGCGCGGCTGCTGTGCCCAGGCGCAAACGCTGCCCTGTTAAACAGCCTTCTCCAAAGAAATCGTCCTCGCTCAGAATGCCGATGGTGGCTTCCTTCCCGCTCCCCGACACCACGGTGAGTCTTACTTTCCCTTTCTGTATGTAAAAGACAGCATCGGACGAGTCGCCTTGGGAGAAGATCGTCCGCTTTTTGGGAAAAACTGCGATCCTCCTGCCGCCGTCGATGGTGGAAAGAAATATTTTAGGATCGAATTCGATAGATTTCTTGGCCGCTACCACGGGTCTTTGACCTCCCAAGCTCCGAACGTGGAGAAGGCGATTTCTTTTTAGTGGAAAATAAATGAATGCGTAGGAAGGCGAAAACAGCGTCAATTTCTGCGGGAAGAGCCGGTCCACGCTCGAATAATGATTTCACGCTTGGAATTGGAAGTCAACCATTCCCCATTTGCCGCCTGCACTGCCCGTCGCGACCTTTCTGTCGTTCATCCGACATGCCACAATCTGCCTGTGTGTGGACGCTATCGACTTTCGCGGAGAAAGCAGAACGTCGAGGAGCACTCCGGCGACGAAGATTGGAAGCCTCGTTACAACATCGCTCCCACCCAACCAGTCCCAATCATTCGCCAGCATCCGATGGAAATGACGTTAAATAGTCGGCAGATAAGGGAGGCGTCGTAACGTGGGTGGACGAGAGAGCGCCGATGTCGTTCGTGAGCGTCAACTGCGATGGCGGGCAGACAATCCCGAGGCGTGGCGACGAATGCGCTCAGGGCAGAAGCGACGATACTACCAGCGGACGCAGAATAACAACCGGTGCAAGGGCAAACGCTGGACGCCGGTCGAAGACACGAAGATTACAGCCGCAGATCGTCCGACAGACAGGAAGCTGAGTAAGAAGTTGGGCCGCTCTGTACAGGCCATCCAGCAGCGGAGATCGAGCCTGCCGTAAACTGCCCCTGTGGTGAGTTGGGAGCAGTTTTGCTCAGACTCATGTTGTGCGAGTCGGATAGCGTTTCGGTATCAGGCAAGGTGGCTGAGGGGTTTCCCCCCACCCAGGGGAGGCGCAAACGGCTTGGACGTTAGGCCCCCCGCAATATTCTGCGGCTGTGCCACTGATGCCCACCGAGCCGCCCTAATTCTGCGAGGGCGTTGTCGACTTCCTTTAGCCGGCGCGTAATCGCTCGCCTGCGCCCGATCAGTTTCCGCAGCTTGTTCCGGAGCCGCCTCTCGGCAACTTTCATTTCGCACCTCCAAGCAAGCGCCGCCTTGTGCAGAGCCGCATGATGATCCGTGCCTCATCGCTGAAGACTGGACTGGCGGCGAGGGCCAGACCCAAACCTTCGAGGCTCCCTTTTAAGCGCCCAGCCGCCAGCGTCCACAATCTACGGCTCCATGGGTTGTCGTGGAATGGTCTGAAGGTGCTGCCGTTCGCCCAGAGGTGCCATTAGCCTGCTCACCGCCTTGCATCCGGGCGCACCGAGACCGGCGACTAAAGACGGCAGTCGAAGCAGCACGATCCCAGAGGGATGTGGAGGTCTCCGCAGATCATCGTTTCCTGGTGGGAAAGCCCGCCCTCCGAGGATCGGAAGACGGGCTTTTACGAGTAATCGAAGCGCGTTTCCTTCTAGGCGGTTTTGTTGGCTGCTCTGACCTTTTCCCATCTCAGCTTTTGTGCTGCGACGATTCTCTTCCTGCCAGCGGCTGACATCGTTCGTTTCTTGGGAATGCCCGAAACGTCCTTCGTCTGCCCGCCATTCCTCTTCAGCTTCGACCATCTCAAACGTTGAGCCTTTGAAATACGTGCCCTGCCAGCAGCCGAGATCTTCGACCGTCTGGCAGTCCGTTTTCCGTAGGCTGCGCCAAAAGCTGAAAGTGCCGCAGAAATTCCTTGAAGTTGCCTAGTCAACCGATCATGTTCTTTCTTCAACTGCTGCACAACGCCAGCTAACTGTGACATGGAACCCCCTCAAACTGCTTGCAACATTGGATCGTCTCGACGCAGGCACTAGAATCCGCACCCGCACTTCACATTCTCCAGTGCCCCGGCGAGGTGGCTGCAAGTATAAGGTAAGGGTGGGCCACTCGCCGAGGTTAATAGCGGCATCAAGAGAGCGGCTTAGCTTCTTCTGGATCGCGTCAGTTCAAGGGCCGAGATGAGGATTTGCTGCTCCTTAGGGAGGGCACGGAAGTCATTGTGGGGCTGAGGAGGAGCACACCTGGACATGAGTGAAATACATCCAGAATGTCCCCACTTAGACCTCATGGCTCGGGGTGCAATGTTTAGGCCGCGTTCAGCCAAGCCTTACCCTTGTCCGTCAGAATGTTCATGCGTCCGAGAATGCCCGTAGCGCGAAGTTGTTCTATAAGCTCCCGCTTGTCCTCTGGAACGCGGCGGAAGGTGACAAAGCCGCCTTGCTCGTTCAGGTCCATGTAAGGAATCAGGACACGAAGTTTGTCTTCCGGTCGCCAACAATCACGGAAGGGGCCTTTACTTGCCTTTGCCTGAGGCGCGACCTCTATATTCACTGCCCATGCGGGTAATACCCAGTCTTGGCATACACCCGCAAGAATGCAAGCTTTTTCGGCAGCCTTAGCTTTATGTTGATCTTGTGCCATTTCCCGTCATTGGGTGCGTCCTGCGGCCGGTAGCCTAGTACATATTGCGTTCTTAGCTCCGTCCCAATTCGGTGCGCAACTTCAGGCATCTGACCGGGACTCTCCAGAACAAAGGAGCGTCCGCCCATGGGCTGCGTGATCTCCGACAAAAGCTCTGGACCCAGCAACTCCTCGCGCGTCGAAGCATACCTGTCAAAGGTTCCGATGGAATAGATCATCACGTCCGACTCTTTAACCGCCGACTTCACATCGCGCTCACTGTATCGGCTGTGGTTATCGCCTCCGTCCGAAATAATCAGCAGAGCCTTCTTGGGGTACTTCGCTGCACGCATCTTGCGCAATCCAAGGTAAATGGCATCGAGAAGCGCTGTCTGCCCCTTGGGCCGAGTGAAAAGCAGTTCGTTCTCGATTTCCTGGGGCTCTGGCGTGAAATCAGCAACCACGTGGGGTTCATCCGAGAAGGTGATCATAAAGAACTCATCCTGCAGGTTCGCGGCATCGCAGAACTGATTCACCGCCTCGCGCACCCGGTCCATCTTGTCACTCATGCTACCGCTGGTATCCACAATAATGCCCAGCGACACCGGCACATCTTCGCTGGAAAAATGCTTGATTTCTTGCGGCTTCTTTCCCTCGAAAACCTGGAAGTTGTCCCTACTCAACCCAGTCACCACACGCTGCATGGCATCGGTCACGCTGACAGGGACGAGTACCAGGTTCACATCCTTCTTGATCACCTGAAGGTAAGTGCCTCTTATCAACTGAATCGAACTACTTGTGTTGGCGCCTAGGAGGGCAGTTTCCCGGGCTATGATGTGGACATCATCCAAGCGGGTTTGGGCAAGAAGTGGAGTTCCAAGCAAGGCCGTCACAAACAAAGACCTCAGCCACCGCTCTAGAAAGACAACCGCTCCAGAAGAGTCCGACATATTACACCTGCCTGGCGGCAGGACCTGGCTCTACCTGCACGCATGTCCTGGCGCCGCAGCCGTCAAACTAACCCTTAGAACAACTCGGTTCAGGAACGTTTTTGGCCCTACCACATCGCAAGCGGCCAATCAGGAAAAACAACCATGGCAAAAGCAGGGAGCTACTCTTGGGCTGCTCGGCGATTCGGCTATGAGCCACTGTTGGACGTTAGCACTCGACGGAGCATTCGTCTGAGCAAGAGTGCTCATGTTGGACGTTAGCACTCGACGGAGCATTCGTCTGAGCAAGAGTGCTCATGCATGTTCATGGGCACGTGAGCATTACTGATCAGCAGAGATTCATCTCGTTCCCCGCTGAAAAGGAAAAGGTCGAACTCAGAGATGAGCCCGACCTTACCGAAATCTGGAAGCGGTCGCGAGGATCGCCTCCCCCGACAAACCCATGACCGCGTCCCCGGTTCCAGAGCCAACACAGAATATCCGCTGTCCAGGGCGCATGACTGGTCTCTTCTGTACATCCTCTCAAGAATCGCCCCGGCGTGATGGTTGCTCCTGATGAGGGCTTGGCGACGGTTCAACAGTTTGCAAAGACCGGCCTGCAAATTCCACAGGACTCTTTGCGCCATCGTGAATCCTCGTCCGAAACATCCGTTGGTCGTCTCTCCCTGAAGTCTCAAAGTCCCGCTGTCGAGCGTGCCAAGGCTATCCGTTCAGGGAGTGAGCCTTCTGGGGGCGCATTTCGTTTGAGTAGACGTTCGATTCGGAGTGATTCGGCCGTCCTTCGGCGGAACATCGGCCCGACCATAACTGCTGTCCACAGCTATTACACTCAAAATCCCCACGCGCCCACCCTGCCTGGCTCGCCCGCCCTCAACGCACAGCACACGCGCACTGCCCCCAAATCAAAATCCACTCATCCACACAAAGGGGGGCGCTCTGAGACCCTCCCTTTCCCTCTTCCTGTCAAACCGGTACTCGGGGTTCTACATTTCGGGACAAATTCAGCTACACCCCCCTGGGACAGCTCCGCATCCAAGTTTGATACAAAACAACGCCCGCGCTCTTAATGAGTGCGGGCGTTTTATTCTGTACGGAAAACGTACGCTCGGAAGCTACTTCTTAGCAGCCCTCTTACTGCACCGTTATATTTAACGACTTGTCCAGCGCTTCTCCGCTGGTGTTCACGATGTAGAAGGTCAGCGTGTGCGCTCCAGGAGTTACAGTAAGCGTGGCATCCAACAGGTCGGACCCAAAGGTCGAATACATCTTCGCACTGTCCACCCAGACTTCCATGCGAAGAACAGTCCCGGTAATCGCGCCGCCTGCCAGGGTCTCCACCGACCGTCCTACCGTAGAACCGTTGGCCGGACTACACACATTCACAGCGGGTGAACTGGGAGGCGGGCAAGTCGGCCCCGGGACCGTAAATGTGACTTGCTGATGTTGCAGCACATTGTCATAGCCCGCGGTATAAAAATCGGCGCGGTGCGTTCCTGCGGAGAAGGTAGAGGCCGCCGAGGAAAGCCACGCATACTTGTCCCAAACGTGATATTGCTCAGTCACTTTCCGTCCGTCGAGCCACAGTTCGAATTTACGCAGCGGCTCAAACCAGTTGGCAGCCGCGCCAAATGATACCCTTGCCCCGTTGGCGCCACTTCGGTAGAGACAGGTGCTAATGCCAGCCGCGCTGCTGGGATACTCGCAGCGCGCACGCACTCCCATTTTGCTCGTATTTATATAATCGAAAATATTGAAGATCGAATCCGTATTGTCCGACGCGGTGAAAAGAATGTCTGGCTTGCCGTCGCGATTGAAATCACCGATCAATAAAGCGCCTTCGTCCGGAGGAGAGTGCGAGCCAAAGTCGAGTTCCTGCAGATTGAAACTGTTGTTTGGTCCCCGCAGCAGGATTCCAATCGCCTGATCGTCGGGGGCAGTGGGTAAGCCCTGCAACTGCACCGCCAAGTCGTTAGTTCCGTCCCCGTTGAAGTCTGCGATTGCATGCGGCGTGCTGCCCGCATAATACCCGCCGGTGTTGATATATTCCGCAGCTACGGTGCGCGACGATTTCCCAAAAAGCGCCAGCAGGTTCTCACCAGCACTGTTAGGCCTGCCGAGTTCAACCACCAAGTCTGACTTGCCGTCATTGTTCAGGTCGCCTGACGCAAAGATCAGATCGCCTGGGACTCCGGGGTAGACCAGTTCGTTGGCGAAGTTGCCCTTGCCGTCGCCATACAGAATGTGAATATCATCGCTGGTGCAACCGCCTTCAGTGCAGGGCTGATTGTAGAGTCCCATTGCGATATCGAGATTCGAGTCGCCATCGAAATCTCCGACGGCCATGGTTTCCATTCCCTGAGTGCTGGTGAATGTTGCCACAGTGACGGGCGTTGAAAATGCTCCCGTACCTGTGCCATATACCACGGCTAAGGTGGAGGGACCGGTAGCCGAAACTATTTCGAGTGCCAGGTCCGGAATCCCGTCATGGTTGAAGTCCCCTACTTCCCCAAGCGCGACGCCGACCCCAGGCAAAGTATATTGCTGTGCAGGCAGGAGCGTTCCGTCACCCCGTCCCAGGAACACCAGCAAATCGTTCCCGGTGATGAAGATCACATCGGCCTTGCCATCCCGGTTCACGTCCGCCGTCAGAACGATGTCTCCTTGTTGGTGATTGATCGAGGCGGCATAGCTAACGGGCGCCGCGAAGTAACCGTTCCCCAGCCCAAGCTGCACCGAGAAGAGCACGCCCGGAGTAATGCGGGCATAAGGCTCAATCAAATCGGGGATACCGTCACCGTTCAAGTCCGCCGTCACTCTGGCGGTCGCGTATGTTTTCGTGGAAGTCTTTTTCACAACAAGGCTCGCATCGGTTTGCGCAGTGGCGGGAAGTACCGCAGCGATGAGGACCATGAGGATGGGAAGCGAAACAGAGGCTACGAATTGAGAGGAACTACGCATGACATCATCTCCAGGGATTTTGAGTGTAAACGCCTTTGTTGAAATATCGCCATTTCACTCATTGACCGGGCTCACCCGGTTTCGGCGTCAAAACGTGGAATGGCCTTTTGTCGTCATCTGACGTCAGACGGTCGAAAAGTTGCGAACCGCGGAAAGACCTGTGTCATGCAGAGTGGCGCCGTTTGAATTCATAAATCCTGCCCTTGGCCTTGTCTTTCGCGTCGTCCACAGACTGGCTGGTCTTCTCACGGCTCTGAGTGGCCTTATCGGAAGCGGCTTTCTTGTACGATTCATGGATCTGCTTCGCGGCGTCCTTGGCATCGCCCCAGGTTTCCTTGGCCGCACCTTTAGCCTGATTGGCCAGACCTTTGTTGGCCAGCTTTTGGCTGCCAACGCGTTCTCCGACGCTCTGCTCGACTTTTCCTACTGCCTGAGCGATCTTGCCAGCCACCTGATTCTTATTCATTCTTAAGTTCCTCTCTTCCCCTTAAATCCAGATCACGCTTTCTTGTAAGTTTTTGTCGCCATCTTTCTCGCGGCGCGTGGTTCCTCGCGTGCTACAGCGACGGTTTTTCTTGCTTTCTTCTTCTTGGTTGCTGCTTTGACTTGAGGTAGCAATTCCAGCCTGGGCTGTTTCGCTTTGCGATGGTGGCCATGCTGCAGCGGCTGGATGCGCGCGGCTTCTTCTTCCGTGCGTAGCTCAGTGTCTGCCGTTTTTTGGCGCTCTTCTTCAAGGTATTCCGGAATCGTTTGAACTGTCATGGATTGCAGTGTGGCAGAACGATCTCCGTCCAGGCTGTGCAACTTTAGCCACTCCGTGACAATTTCATCGATACCACTGAGGAAGCGGCGCTGAAAAACGGTCTGCGCCAGATCGAAGTCTCGGGGTCTATGAAGATTGCAACAGGGCTAAGTCTTGCTGTTGAGAAACTCGCTTCACGCGCGACGCACGAGCCACACAATCACCAGAATCACAATAATGGTTCCGACCACACCCATACCTAACAGAATCCCTCCAGTCGAACACGTGATGAATTAAGGTTGCCCATACAGACATGCTGGGCTAGATCCCGGCTTTCGTCTGAGCAAAACTACACAAAACAGTCGGGTTCTCACCTTTTATGCGTACGTTGAGAGGTCGTTGGCGGAGAAGCGCCAGCAAACCTCCAATTGCGTGCTTCTTGACTTCACATTGATTGTGTGCGATTCATCGCCCAGTTATCGGCGGCCCGAGTCTTGGCCGTTTGCTGGTGTGAGGCTTGATAGGTCCGGTGTTTTCGAGAACACTAGCTCCACTCTTTCCTCGGCTTTGGAAGGTCTTGCAAGAGCGCTGCAAATGCTTTGGACTCATCGCGAGATTGCTCAATTTCACGGTAGAGGTGTTGAAATTTTGCGCGGACTAGCGGCGAAAGTTCATGATCATTCATCAGATCGTCGCATTCCCTCTGCCACACTGGCTCTGGTACTCGATGTGAACGCAGCACAGCTTTCAAAGCCATATTCTCAGAAAACAAGCACTCAACGGTTTGTAAAAACCTTAGCATAAGCTTCTGCTCGGCATCGGTCATGAAGGATCCCTCGCATTATGGTTCTCCGCCGTGGCCGACAGTGCACCCAAAGTTTCCGTTTCGGATTCCCCACGCAACGATCAAGACATTCTCGGCGGCAGCGTGTCTGTGCGGAATGGCTCACAGTCGCGGCGTAAGCGGATCATTGAGAATGGGGTCGGTGTCGAGAGCCGGAGCTGGGCTAGACTTTCTTAAGCGAAGGTTTGTGCAGTCTCTTGCGACCGTCATCATCCCATTTGACGACCGCGTCCTCGTCGTTAGCTCGCTCAACTGTGCCGATTTCTCCAGTTGGCTTTCCGAAGGTGCCCAACCCCTCGACCCGATCTCCGGGAGTCAACTCCTGGCCGGTCGCAGAGGGCTCGGAGAGCGGTGGCCTCTTGGCACGGTCGTTATCGGGAGTCGCTCCAGCGTGTGACAGAGGTGCTTGGGGAGCTTTACGCAGTTTGGGCATCCGCTTCTTGGTGACGAGCGTTCGCTTCTAAATATGATGTGTGCCGACTCCCGCAAAGCTCCACGATTCTCTCAAGAATGTTCTGCATGATTTCCTCTCAGCAAACTATCGTCTAAGACACCCGGTTCAATCGACAATCTGCGTCGACACGATACTTTGTAATCTGCCATCACTCACCCGAGTTCAGGCCACATCAGGGATTAAAGGAGGTCGATCCAGCGTGCCCATGGGATTGCGGCGCTGGGTCTTTGGAAGGTTATCCTTTCCACCATGGTTGGCCACGTACATCGCTAGTTCTAGCCGACTCCAGACTCCCAGCTTGTCAAATGCGCGGTGCAAATGGTTCTTGATCATTTGTTCGCTGGTGCCAA
>Ga0210387_10002127_pt1 | contig 15046 bp, 14 predicted proteins | sample IncBWC7OmetaG_FD_160108 | JGI IMG/M metagenome (GOLD analysis project Ga0210387, IMG submission 160108) | Forest soil microbial communities from Barre Woods Harvard Forest LTER site, Petersham, Massachusetts, United States - Inc-BW-C-7-O ...
GATAGCGACCGGACAGCAGACATCCAGGATCGGCGGCTTCGTGCCAAACCGGAAGTGACCTTATTCGATCACTTTGTCGGCGTGGGCAAGCACCGTCGGCGGGATGACGCTCTGCTCTCTCGCGCATTGGGCGGGGCTGCCAGGGGGTTTCGAGCGCGCGATCAGAATCGTTTCGCGCCTTCGCGTCAAGGGTGCGCGGCCAGGCGCACGAGTCCCGCTTATGCCCAAGAGTCAAATGTACTTGCCGACGTGAAGGTAACCAGGATTGAACTCAGCCAGTGCCTCGAGCTCGCTGCGCTTGAGCAGGCGGATTACGCGTCCCTCCCACTCAATGAGTCCCCGCTGCCTGAGTTCCTGGACGGTCCGGTTGACGTGCACGCTCGAAAGGCCACATGCATCGGCGAGATTCTGTTGCCTAAACGGAAACTCGAAACTGTCATTCTTCAAAAGTCCGACGATCTCCAATCGGGCCGCCAGCTCACAAATGAGGTGCGCCAGCCTCGGCAGCGATCGGAGTGATCCCAAGCTTCCCACCCACGCGCGGTAGATCGCTGCATCTATAATGGTCTCGCGCCAGAACGCCCGCATAAGCGCCGGCGATTTCATCAACGTGTCAGTCAGGAAGGAATGCGACACGGAGGCCACTGTTGAAGTGCCGATGCTGCTGAGATCGTGCTCCATGACCGGAAGGTGTAATGTATGCAGATCCGGAATATCGCCGGGCAGGTAGATGGAAAGTATCTGATTTCGAGCAGCAATAACTTTCTCACTCGCCAGAAAGCCGCTCATCACGATGGTGCATCGCGCGGTATTGTCACCCTGGTGCCAGATATATTCGCCAGGGGCGAACGTCTTGATTTGGTGCGGCATGGTCGCGAGCGCGGCTCCATCGTACTCGGATACGCCCAGAACGGCTTGCAGTCGTGCGATAAGCTTTTTGTGAGGCATCAAGGCTCCCTTGCCTGCGGCGGGAGCTCGACGGGTCTCTCAGCCATCGGCGCCAATGGCACAGCCTTGGCCGATGATACCGTTTAAACGGACAGCGTTGACTGAAGTTCCTTGGTTAGAAGCCTAGGGCGGCATTTAGTGGAGGGCTGGTGAAGTCAATGATTTCCCTGCTGCCGTCGGTTGATTGCGCAACTTGGCGGGGGAGGGTTTCAGACCTCGCCGAGCTCGCAGACGCTTGGAGCTAAATTCACTACTAGACGTTAAGCCGCCATGGGGCGACCCAGAGGTCGCGATGGACTTTGTTGAGCGGTGCTTTATGGCCCTGGCGCTGGCAGGATTCATGGGACTCTTTGGAGTAGTAATCTGGATGTAAGGTCACCTGAACTCCTGAACTGCGTAGTGCGTTTATTTTAGGCTCGAGGGTGTTTGGATGCGTGGGCGGCCCCCCTATGGGGTTTCGTGGCGCACGGTCAGAATCGCCTCGCGAATTCCCGTCAAGAATCGATTTGCGGCCTGGCGTCTGATGGGTGGCGAAAAAATCACGCCATAATGTGAAAGTTGCGGCGAGATGAAAAGGGCAGCCTACGGAAAGTAGAGGCTGACCAGCAGACTGAAAGATATGCTGAGGGCCCCCGCAGACAGCGCGGTTGCGACGAGGGCTAGTTCTGCCAGTTTGTCTGTTTTGCGATCCATCGGGTTGGCTCACTTCTTGGGACTTGGAACCAACACAACAAACGTTAGGTGGTTCCTCAATTGTCTCAAATTGATCAATTGAGCCAAAGGCGAAGAGCGCCAGAACGCGGCGCGAACTTCGACCGGCTGAGCATGCAAAATGGCCGGTTTGGGTCAAAATGAGAAGAACTCAACGCGAGCATGTGTCTTCCGCTTTACCCTCAGAAGGCGACACCAGCCACTGAATAACTTGTCGCCAGTTATGAGTTATTTCCGCCCGCGCTAGTCCCGATCGTCGCGGCGCTTGCCGATCAATCGGTTCGCACGTGGATTATCGTTAGGACTGTCGAGGGCTTTGATGTCCAGTTTCAGTTCTCGCCGCACAATCAGAACAAGCAATAGCACCCAACATAAAAAAGTGGCCGCTCCGATGTAGGTACTGAAGCTACCTGCCAATAAGATCAGAAAGAAGCCGACCCACATAAAGGCCTCGCCACAAAGCAAACCTACCGTCAGTTTGGCGGCGTCGGCCAAAGACATTTTTCTTTTAGGGACGAAATCGACCAGCCTCATCGTTGTGCCTTTTCTACTTCCTGCACAATCAATCACTCGATCCACTAAGATGTGGAGCGCCGGTCATCGCGCGCAACCCTCCCGCGACGCCCGTAATCCCCTCCGACGACAAACCCTATGTCGAGCACGTGAACTGTTGCGCCGGCCAAAAGCTAAATTTCGAGTGAACATCGAGAAGTCGCCTTAGGGTCAAACGTTACAGGGCGTTTGCGACCGGGCCGCACTCGAAGTCCGCTACGGCTCGAAAACCGACGTGATTTCAAAGCCGCCCTCAGGGGCGCATGCTCCTCGCCCTCTGAAACCGAGCCGAGGAGTATGGCCATGCAGGAGCAAGTGAATGCGGTCCCGGCACCCAAGCGAGTGCCCAAAAGGAAAACTGATCGGGGCAAAGCCACCGCTACGACCCAAACACGTCTGGTCGATCAGGACGAAACTCCAAATCGACGGCCGCATTCGCGACCTCGCAATGTTCAATCTGGCGATCGACAGCAAGCTTCGCGGCTGTGATGTCGTCGCCATGCGGGTCGAGGATGTTGCTGCCGGCGGATACACTGCGGATCGCGCAACGGTCCGACAGAGGAAAACCGGCCGGTCCGTCAGGTTTGAATTGAGCGAGCAGACCCGACAGGCGGTCGATGATTATCTAAGGACTGCCAGCAAAAGGTCCGGGGAGTTCTTGTTCACGGGCCGTCGTGGTCCCAACCGCAACATGACGACCCGCCAGTATGCCCGTCTTGTGTCCGCGTGGATCAGAAGCGTTGGGCTGGACCCGAGGTTGTTCGGAACCCACTCACTACGACGGACAAAAGCCACGCTGATCTATCGGCGGACGGGCAATCTCAGGGCCGTCCAGCTTCTGCTCGGGCACACCAAGATCGAGAGCACGGTCCGTTATCTCGGTATCGAGGTCGATGACGCCCTTGCAATAGCAGAACAAGTTGATGTCTGAAGTACCCGGGCAGAGCGGACATGCTCTGCCCAACCTCTAGGCCGCCGGTTTGTGCCAATTTCGGACGTGACCAGAGTCACTCGATCACCTCGTCGGCCCGCGCCAGAAAGGATTCGGCTATCGGCAGCTCGATCGCTTTCGCAGTCTTGAGGTTGATGACGAGTTCGAATTTGTCTGCCTGCTCGACGGGAATATCGCCAGGCTTCTCACCCCGCAGTATTTTATCGACAAGATTGGCGGCGCGACGGAACTGATCGGGCCAATTCGGACCATAGGACATCAAGCCTCCCGCTTCGACCTGGTAGCGAACGTCATGCATGGTTGGCACGCGCGCATCGAGCCCCCAGTTGTTGATGCTGAGCCGATTGAGAATCGTCAGGGGGTCCGTGCAGACATAAACGGCCTGTGCGCGCCCCTTGATCGACTGCAGGGCAGGCGCGATATCCTCCGACCGACGAATTTCCAACTGAGCGACATGGATGCCGACTTTTTGCGAGGCGTCCTCGACGTGGCGCATCTCCAGCATGATTTCCTGATTCTCGATGTTACCGAGGACGCCGATCAACTTGATATCAGGAACGACTTCGCGCAGTAGTTCGACCCGCTTGCTGGCAAGGTCGGTCGCCTGCGTCGACAGTCCGGTGATGTTACCGCCGGGTCGCGTCAGACTTGGAACAAGGCCGGTCGCGACAGGATCGCTCGCCAAAACGAAAACGATGGGGATGAGGGATGTTGTCTGCTTTGCCGCAGGTGCCGCAGGCACGGTGGTCACGATGACGTCGACACCAAGGCGGACAAACTCGGCTGCGATGTCGAAGTAACGCTCGGGACGGCCCTCTGCCCAGCGATACGCAATCGCGATGCTGCGGCCCTCGATCCAACCGAGGTCGCGCAGTCGTTGCGCAAAAGCAGCGGTCCACGGGCTCATGGACGAAGGATTCCCCGTGCCCAAGAACCCGATGGTATACAGTTTTCCCTGCTGTTGCTGCGCCCATCCGGCGAGGGGCCAACTGGCGGCTGCGCCACCGAGCAGAGCAATGAACTCGCGCCGCCTCATACCCTTCTCCCAAGCTCCGGGGATCGTATCCTAGCGATTCGAAGAGGGTATCGAAAGCACGGCCAATGTCCGTTCCGCGTCAACAACGGCCCTGCCAGAGCCGAAACGGGACTTCCGAAGTGTCCCAGAGAGCCGACATTCGCAAAGCTCGATGGCATGTCTCAAATGTGCCCATTTCCGGACATCACGCTCCAAGAAAATATATGGGGCGCGCTGTCCTGGAGAACACGATGACCCCGCTGGGCACGTTGAGTGGGCAGCGAAATTGGCGTTGCTGACTGTTCTGTCCCAAGGGGCAGGCCGCCGATATCAAGTCCTTAGTGTCACCGCTGCGCGCCAGCCGGGGGCGTGAACTCAATGGCGCGCATTGGCGACGATCACCTTGAGCACTTCGTCGGTCCGCGCGGAAGAGAAGACCGCCCAGTCTTCGTATCCCTTGAAGTCGGAGAACGCGATTCCGCTCGGCGTTTCCAGCGAGTACTTATCCTGCGCGTAAATGGCCGTGCCGCCCACGACGGCGAGCACCGCAGTGGCTATCGCGATCGTGAGCTTACTTTTGCGCTTCATGGCTAATCCTTTTCAATGGTCGTGGTCGAGCTTATTGTTCTCAAACGTTCGACGAAGTTGCGGACCAGCGACGTGATCGAAAGCGCCTCGCCAACAGCGAATCGCCGCGGCGATCATCAGAAATTGGCACCTGTCAGAAGCACCGCGTCAAACGCCCTCGCCGCCAAGCATTCTGACAGAACTCGGCGCCTCGCCGTCAACCAAATCTCCCGGTCCATCGCAGCGAGGCCTGGCAGCTGCCGCCCGTCGGACCCAGTTCGTAAGCTCGGGGGTGAAGCTTGTGTCGCCCGGCTCGATGTTTCCTGTCAGTCGCGCGGTGACCTCCTGGAACACCCAGCCGTTGCCGTCCGGATCGCTGAACGAGGCGTACGAGGCGTAACTCTTTCGTTGCGGATTTGGGCCGCTGACCAGGCCTTGGGGGCTGGCATGGTGGAATATGCCGCCTGCATCGTGGAATGGCGTGCTGATCTCGACGCCACGGCGGAGCAGTTCATCGCAAGCGGCCTGGATGTCGGAGACGACCAGATGCAGTCCCTTCACGGAGCCCGGCGCGGCTGTGGTCACATTCTTGCCGAAGATGACCGAGCATCCGGAGCCGGGCGGCGTGAACTGGATCACCCGGAAGTCGTCGCCTGCCGCGTAGTCGATGTCGAGCCTCCAGCCCAGGTCGCGATAGAAGCGCTTGGCGCGATCGACATCCGAGACAGGGATGACGACGACCTCGAGCTTCATCTCGATCGTGCGGGTGCTTAGGGTCGTGGATTCTTTCTGCATTTCAGCGATGTTCATGTCCAGCTCCTGGAGTGATGATGATCGATTCCTCGTTCACCGCTGCGAGGTACAGCGGTGAACGAGCTGATGCGCCGCCTTCACGATGCTGCTGTGAGCACGGGCGTAGAGGCGTCACGGAGCCCCGATTCGAGAATGGAGACGTCCTGCTCGACGGTGCCACCGCTTACGCCGACGCCAGCTACCAATTGGCCTTCGCTGGTGAGCGGCGCTCCGCCGCCCATTGAGCAAAACCTACCCCCGGACAGTCCCATCAGCGGGAAGAGTTCCTGCCCAGGCTGCACGAGTGGAGAGAGCTCGGCGGTTCGGAGCCCCACCAGCGCAGACGTGTAAGCTTTCCGCTCCGATAGCTCGAGCGAGAAGGCCGGCGCTCCGCTCATGCGGTGCTTAAGAATGATGTTGCCGTGAATGTCGATGACACAAACGGCAACAGGTACTTTGGCGCGTGCCGACTGCGCTTCGACGCGGTCTGCAATATTCTTCGCGAAGGCGAGTAAGTCCATGATCGTTGTCCTTTCCGGTGAGTGTTGAGGGAAGAAATTCAGGCTCGCGCTCCTTCGAGCGCGTCAGCCGGCGTGACCGAGTTGCCCCACATAGAATCCAAGGCGATCTTCTGCGTCGCCGGGCCGATGAAAGCCCAGCTCGAACAGAGCTTTGATCTTGCCCTGCGCGGCCGGCCTGCCGATTGAGGCCATGCAGGCGTCCCAACCGGCGGCGATCTCGACGTCCGGCGGCAGGCTCGCGGCACTCACGAGGCGCTTGGTGTTCGCGATCGCCCATTTGTCAAACGACGCGATGCGCCTCGCCAGTGCATCGACAAACTCATCGAGTTCGCCGTCCGGCAGCGACCTGTTCACATAGCCATAGGCTTCAGCGAGGTCGCCTCCGATGTCATTGGAGCTCAGAAGCACCTCCAGGGCTCTCTGTCTGCCCATCTGCCGTGGGAGGCGCGCCATGGGGCCGCCGCCGGCGACCAAACCGACGCCGACTTCCCACTGCGACAGCAGCGCTTTCTCGCGGCTTGCGAAACTCATGTCGCATGCCAGCGCGATCTCGCTGCCGTTCCCCGTCGCACGCCCGCGGATCACGGCGATCGACACGACCGGCATGCGCGTCAAACGGACGAGAATGTCCGGCCACGCCTCCAGTCCCGTCGGTCCCTGAGGCATGCTGGTGAGATCCTTCATGTTGGCCAGGAAATCACTATGGTTCAGGAAGAAACCGTCGACAGCACTATCGAAGACCAGGACCCTGACCTCCTCATCGGCCTCGACCGCCGCGACGATCTCTCTGAACTCGCGAACGAATTGCGGGCCCATGAGGTTCAGCGGAGGATTGTCGAAGGTGACCCGCCAGTAGGCGTTCGATTCACGGGTGAGCCGAATCTGGGTGTTCTCTGTCTTTGCGTCCATTTGAGCCTCCATGTATAAAAATCAGCAGTCGCTTGTTGGGTATTCGATCTACGAAGCCCGAGCACTCGCACCCGGTTTGGCCTTCTGCGTCACCGCGGCCATCAAAGTCTTCGCTGCCGGGCCGGAGGAATGAGGATTCTGTCCGGTGATCAGCAGGCCGTCGCTGACGACGTGAACTTCCCAGTTGGCCTTCTTCGAGAAGGTGGCGCCCAGTTTCAGCATTTCGTCTTCGACAAGAAACGGCACCACTTTGGTGAGGCCGACCTCTTCTTCCTCGCCATTGGTGAAGCCGGTGACTTCCTTGCCCTCGACCAGGAACTTGCCGTCCGGCGTCTTGACGTGGTGCAGCGCGCCGGTGGAATGGCAGACGATCCCGATCGTCTTGCCAGCGGCAATGAAGGACTCGATCAGCTTGATGGAGCGCTTGTCTTCGGCGAGATCCCACATCGGACCGTGGCCGCCGGGGTAGAACAAGGTGTCGAAGTCCTCCTGCCTGACGCTGTCAAGGCGAAGGGTCTTGTCGAGCTGCGCTTCCGCGGCCGCGTCCTTCTCGAACCGGACCGTAAGCTCGGTACGGAATTCGGGTTCGTTGCTCTTGGGGTCGAGCGGCGGGCGCCCGCCCTTTGGCGAGGCGAGCGTGATCTCGACGCCGGCGTCCTTGAAAGCGTAGTAGGGCGCGGCGAGCTCTTCGAGCCAGAAGCCCGTCTTTCGTCCGGTGTTGCCCAGTTGATCGTGTGACGTGATGACCATCAGTACTTTCATGATCGCCTCCTTTGGTTTTGCGATGTGCGGCAAACTGCGCGCCTCGACGGCAAATCCCGAATCAATCGTTGTGAATTCCTATGGATTGGCGCCGCCAGCACAGAGCGGTTATTTAAGTTATTGAATATATTGAATATTTATGTTCGCGCCGAAATCGTATCCGGCCGAACGAAGAGGTTGGCTTCGCCAAATGAATCAGGAATTGACAGGCCGGCCTGTGGGCATTCGGCTTGGCCTTGCGCGGCCCAACGTCAGGATAATTGGTCGACGAAGTCCTTTGCGGTCATCAGATCGGCCGTTGCAAAACCTTCCCTGAATCGCGCGAGTGTGGAGGCCACGAGATCACGTGCCTCGGCGGTCTGCATTTGTGTCAAACGCAAACGCGCCAGACTCATCGCCGCTCGCAGCTCCCACGACAGCACGCCCTGCCGTCGCGCCCAGTCGAGTGATTGTTGAAAGCTTTCTTCCGCGGCTTCAACGGCGGAAGGACCAGTTTGCAGCCGGAACAACTCTCCTTTTTTTCGTAGGAACTCGGCGATATGCCATCGCTCCTCGTCCTGATCGGACCGGCCGATGGCCTCCTGGATAACTGAGATGCCGGCCGAGATGTCGCCCGCCGCTCCCAATGCCTCAGCCAGATAGGCGTAGGTGCCTCCGTATCGCATGTTGTGCTGAGGCAGCTTGTTCATCGCCGCACGAAGAGCGCGCAAACCGGGCTGATGGTCGCCGCTTGCGATCAGCAGCATGCCCTCAAAGCAATGGCCCCAGCTATTCCAAAGATCCAGTCTATGCTTGGCGGTATGCTCAACCAGCAGCCTGACAAATGATTCCGCCGCGGGAAAATCGCCTCGCCAAAGCGTGATCGGACATGCGGCCTGCGCCAACCCCAGGGCCAGCGACATCGCGTGATTGGTCGATTTCGCTTCCTCGACCAATTCGTGGACTCGACGCATAGCCTCGTCAGGTTGTCCAAGCGCCCAGAGTATTCTTGCCAGTATGGTTTTTGCCACGATCGTTTGATCGAACTGGAAGCGAACGATATGGGTATTCTTTGTCAAATTGCTGTAGCGGTCGAGCATCGACTCGATGTGGCGCCGTCCGCTGATGTGATCTCCAAGATAGAAATGAGCTAGTCCGAGCAGACGATCTCCCAAAAGAATATCTTCAGGGTCTGTCGAGCTCGCCGCCAGGCGGCGCAATTGTTCGGCAACGTTCAGCGCAGATCGAAATCCGCCGGTGTTGAAGCGAACCTGGAATAATCCCCAGAGTGCCCGCAATTGATAATCGGTGTTGCCCAGCCTTTCGGCGTATTTGAGAGAGTTCTCCCATGCTTCATTCGCCTTGGAGCCCGGACCCTCGGTGTAAATCAACGTGGCGCCCAGGGCCGCGAAGAGCTTCATGTCGCACTGGATGTCCGTATCGGCGCCGGTCTGTGTATATGACAATGCGAGCTCGACGTGCTTTCGACATTCGGCGTTGAGCGATAGATGCGTCCAGAGCGGAATGGTCGCGGTCGTGAGCTCTACGGCGATGTTGGCGTTGCCGGTTGGCGAAAAGGCCCAGTTCAAGGCCGCGCGGATATCATCGATCCGTGGTGTTGCCGCAGCCAGAAATTCTGTCGTGGGTGACATTTCGTTGCCGGAAAGAGCGCCTTTCAGGAAACTCAGACAATATTCGGCGTGGCACCGGGCGATCTGTTCGGGCTCGCCGCTCTCGAACAGCTTCTTGGCGGCATAGGCGCGCGTTGAGTCAAGCAAACGATACGCGCGTTCCAGGCCTCTCACGTCGGCACTGATCAGGGATTTTGAAACGAGCTCATCGACGATATCGAGCACCTCGCCCGCGGTAATGCCGCTATCCGCTGCGATCGCACTGGCTTCTTCCAGCGCGAAATTTCCAGGAAAGACCGAAAGGCGCCGCAAGGTCGCGCGTTCGCGTGGCGGGAGCGTCTCATAGCTCCAATCGAGCGTCGCCTCGAGCGTTTGGTGCCGCGGCAGCGCAGTTCGATTTCCGCGCGTCAAAAGCCGGAAGCGGTCCTTGAGGTAGGTGGCGACGCCCTTTACGCCGAGCGTGCTCACCCTGCCGGCGGCAAGCTCGATGGCAAGCGCAATCCCATCGAGCTGCCGGCAAATGTCGGCAACAACCGGCGCATCTTCATCGGCAAGTTCGAAAGTGTCGATGCTCGACGCCGCGCGCTCGACGAACAGTTCGACCGCCGGAAACGCGAGCGCTTGCTCGGCGCTCAATCGATCGGACGTGGAAGGCGTGGTCAGAGGCGATAGACGATAGATGGCCTCGCCCTCGGCGCGAAGGGGCTCACGACTTGTGGCGAGTACGTGAAGATCGATGGTTCCTTTGAGGAGTTTCTCTGCCAGAACAGCGGCCGCTTCGACAAATCTTTCGCAGCTGTCCAGAACCAGCAGGAAGTGCCTGTTCCGCAGGTAGGCTGCCAATTCCGCGATGATGTCCCGCGATGCAATGGCAAGCCCAAGCATGGAAGCGAGCGTGCTTGGCATCGTCAAGGGGTCGATCAGGGAGGCCAAATCCACGAAGCAAATCCCGTCTCGATAGAGATCGGTCTGTTGTTCCGCCACTGCCAGCGCGACGGTGGTTTTTCCGATGCCGCCTGGGCCAACGATCGTCGTGAAGCGGCGTCGCGAGAGGCGGCTGGTGACCTCGCTGATGCTGTCCGCGCGCCCGATCACCCTGGTCAGTCGCGTCGGTATGTGGCTCGCGGGCTGCGCAATATGCTCATCCGCGTCGGACACCTCGCGCCCGGCGGACCGCGAGACAGGCGAGACAAAGCGGTAGCCTCGCCCGGGCACGGTCACGATGTACCGGGCGCCTGCCTCGCCGTCGCGGAGCGCCCTTCGGATGATCGCCATCTGTGTCCGGAGATTGCCCTCCTCAACAGCCAGGTTGGGCCATGCCCGGCTGATCAGTTCGTCCTTTGTAACGACGTCTCCGGCGCGTTCGACCAGCGTGATCAGAATGTCGAGTGCGCGCCCTCCTATCGGTATTGGCTTGTCGTCATCGAGCAGAAGCTGCTGTGACGGACGCAATCGAAAGGAGCCAAAGGAGATCTCACCATCGGGCGTGGGCGTCGCGTTCGAGGGCGTTTTGGACGGCAAGACCGGGCTCCGGTGTTGCGGTGCTTGACGAACATGTCAAGGTCGCTCGCATTGATATCGACGCTCTGATCGCTCAGAGCGGTAAACCGTTCTGTGATTTCGCACGCTTCATGCCCCCGATGAGTGACAAAGTCGTGACCGACCGAAAGTCTTGGCCAACCGTCAAAACGGCAAGCAGTGACCAGCTCTTATTCCCGACGTACCCCTATTCCGGCATAAGAGTGTCTGAGCCGCCAAGCTCCCTCGGAAAGTCCCTTTGCTTTGGCAGTCCGTCCCTGATCGGGAGCACGGTCTCCTGATAGTGCACATGGACGTTGGGCACGAACGATAGGGTTGGCAGCAGAGGTGCGTAAACGTCAACCAATTCCAGCGAATAGATGTCGGTCAGCAGGTGGCCGCCACAGACGGTGCACCATTTGCGCTCGATTTGCGGTGTCTTACGGTAACCACCGACTTTGTCAGCACCCTTCGTGACGCGGACCTTGTCACGATGCCAAAGGGTGAAGGCATTTACCGGGGCGGCTCCCCATTCGCGACATGAGCTGCAGTGGCAATAGCCCATGGCCTCGGGCTTTCCGGTAACGCTGAATTCGACCGCGCCGCAAAAGCACTTTCCGACATGCGTTGGCTGGTCGTTCACGACTCACTCCGTCAGGGCTTCGATGTCCCTCTCACAGCTATCCTAATGGGTTACCCTTGACGCACAAGACTAATTTTTGATCTGAAATACGAGGAGGTACGTGTGCTACGTTTTCGGGGAAACAATAAGCTACGACCCTTTCGCCCGCCCCACGCTGTTCAAATCCTGCGCCACGCAGACATTCTCATGGTCAGTCGATATGTCTCAAATGTATCAGAAGCAGACTAATTCGCCGCAATTCAATTTCCGGAGCGCGGCAATTAACGCTTATTCGCGTAGCCCGGCTGCCTTCAGGGCAGCGTGATATCTTTGCTGGAAATCGGGGTCGCGGTAAGGCGGCAGTCGCGAGGAGATCGAAAACTGGGGATCAACAGTCAACAGCATTTCTGTCGCTGCCCTGGCCTCCTGCTGCCGATTGAGAAAGATCAAGGCAGTGATCTTGGCGCGATGACCTGAAGTGAGCTGCGGCCCTTCATCGATGCTCTGCTGAGCGAACGACAATGCCTTTTCATAGTACCCCGAAATCAAATGGGCAAAGGAGATTCCCGTCAGCATCGAAGCCATTCGGGGATCGCGTGGACTGAGTCTCATTGCACGTTCGAAGTGCGCTATCGCACGCTCGGTATCGGTGCAGGCATAGACCTTGACCCAGCCAAGGCTCAACAAGATTTGAGATCCGTTCACGTTGAGGCGGGCAGCCTTCTCCAGAAGGGCAATGGAGCGGTCATGATCCCCCCAAAAGCCGAGAGTGAGACCAGCCCATCTCAACACTGAAGGATTGTTGGAGTCCTGGGCGATTGCCTCCCTCGCGATGGCTAGCGCCTTGGCCGGATCGGCCGTCGTGCCCCATCCCCGTATCCGGCGAATCATATAAGTCGAGGAAAGAAGCGCCTTGGCAAGTGCATAATCTGGATCTAGGGAAATCGCCTTTTGGGCATTTTCGATTGCGGCGTCGATACCTACGCGTGTGTACAGGGTAAAGTGCCGCAGGGCTCGGAGATAGTAGTCATAGGCATCGAGATTGCTGGTTGGCTTGGCGCGCGAACGATTGATCTCGGCTTGATTGACACTGGTTTCGATGGCGCCGACCACGCGCTCGGTCACCGCGTCCTGCAGCTCGAACACGTCTTCCAGCGCGCCGTCGAATTTCTCCGCCCAAAGATGAGCGTCGCTGGACGCCTCGATCAATTGCCCGGTGATGCGAAGGCGACCGGCGGCCTTGCGCACGCTACCTTCAAGTACATAGCGAACACCGAGCTCGCGGCCGACCTGCTTAATGTCGACGGCACGGCCTTTGTAGGTGAAACTCGAATTGCGCGCGATCACGAACAGCGTCGTGAAGCGCGAAAGCGCGGTAATGATGTCTTCCACCATGCCGTCCGCAAAGTATTCCTGCTCTGGATCACCGCTCATGTTCTGGAAAGGCAGAACAGCAATCGAAGGTTTGTCTGGGAGGGTAAGTGGCTTTCTCTCGTCTGACGCTTCCGGAGATTCCGAAGTCATTGGGGCCTTCGCCGCACTGACAGCATAAACCCGAACTGGCTCCTCGATATTCTTTACCTGCTGGGCACCAAGATCGGCGAATTTAAACGGCAGCACCTTGCGAACATGATCATAAGCCGCGCCCGAGACAGAGACGCCGCCGGGCGCGGCGAGCGTTTGCAAGCGGGCAGTGATGTTGACGCCGTCGCCAAAAAGATCGCCGCCCTTGACCATCACATCGCCGACATGCACGCCAATCCGAAAATTGATGTGACGGTCGGGTGATGTCCCGGCATTGGCCTCGGCGAGCGCTCCCTGCGCCGCCACGGCGCACTGGACCGCGTCTACGGCGCTGGCAAACTCGGCCAGCACGCTGTCGCCGGCGGTATTGGCAATCCGACCCCGATGGGAAGCGATTAAGGCATCGAGTATGGCCCGACGTTCGGTCAAACCCCGGAAGGTCCCGACCTCGTCCGAGCCCATCAGGCGGCTAAAACCCTCGACATCGGCCGCTAGAATAGCGACTAGTCTACGCTCGTTATCGGTCGTTTTGGTCAAAATGAGTCCTGCAACGGAGGGGGCAGATTAGCGCGGGTTTAGGCGGCCGACATCTCAAGTTGGGTTGATCTGGCTATACCAATGTCCGTTCCGGGGTCAACAACGGCCCTGACAGCGCTGAGACGGGACTTCCGAAGTGTACCTGAGAGCAGACGTTCGCGCTGCTCTTTGGCGTGTCTCAAACGTGCCATAACCGGATCTGATCCACGTTATTCGATCACCTCGTCTGCGCGAGCGAGCAACGAGGGAGGAATTGTGAGGCCGAGCGCTCTTGCGGTCTTTACGTTGATGACCAGTTCGAATTTCGTCGGCTGCAGGACCGGCAGGTCCGCCGGCTTGGTGCCCTTGAGAATCCGACCGACGTAGACCCCTACTTGGCGATACACGTCGACAAGACTTGCTCCATAGCTCATTAGACCACCGGCCACCGTGAAATCCCGGTTTTCGTAGATAGTGGGGATTACATAGCGGGCCGCCAGTTGAACGAGCTTCTCGCGTCGGCTGACAAAGAAATTATCGGAAACAACAAGCAAAGCGCCGGCGTGCAGTCGGGCCAAAGTGGCGAAGGCTGTATCCATCTCTTCTTCGCTGCCAACATCTAAAATTTCGATTTGTTGCCCGACCAAATTTGCTGCCTCCTGAATGTCTTTCGCATAGGCACGAGCACTCGCGTTGGTGCGATTCATAAGGTAGCCAATCATCGTCGCTGTCGGGATTAAGTCGCGGATCAGTTCCAGTCGCTTCGCCGCCAGCAGATCAACGAGAGCGGTTATCCCTGTGACATTTCCGCCTGGGCGCGCAAGGCTAGTGACCAAGCCCAGTTGCAGCGGGTCGTCCGGGATGCTGAATACGATCGGAATTGTTGTAGTTGCCATCTTAGCCGCAATTGGTCCACCTGGGTTCCCGGTTGCCGCGATGACTGCCACCTGTCTGTGCACTAGATCGGCTGCGAACTCTCCAAAGCGATCGTAGTGTCCCTCCGCCCATCGGTATTCGATGGCTACATTCCGCCCCTCAATGAAGCCGTTTTCCTTCAGACCTCTGTGAAACGCGGCAAGGTACGGCGCATAAGGGCCCGGCGAGGCGCCGTTGAGAAATCCGATCACCGGCATCGCCGACTGCTGTGCGCGCGTAGTCACCGGCCACATGACCGCCGCGCCGCCAATGAGCTTGATGAATTTCCGCCGTCGCATGTGCCCCCCATAAGGACCACGCCTTGCAATCTTCAGAGCCTAGCACTTTGCGACCGGGCGGCGAGCTAGAAACGGCAGACAATCGGCCTCTTTCGTCAGGCCGACGGCCGAACGTCCCCGCACGTCTGAATTGGGTCAAACGCGTCGTTCTGACCCTGGACCGGACACTTCCGGTCTACCTCAATAAGCAGACTTTCCCGGTATCAGTCCGCATATCTCAAAATTGCCAGGCGAACATGAATCTGAGTGGCGGCACGGGGGCGAGGACCCCGTGTGACAGCGGAAAGTCAACGCCGCCGACCCAGCCCTATGT
>Ga0210387_10002129_pt1 | contig 15041 bp, 16 predicted proteins | sample IncBWC7OmetaG_FD_160108 | JGI IMG/M metagenome (GOLD analysis project Ga0210387, IMG submission 160108) | Forest soil microbial communities from Barre Woods Harvard Forest LTER site, Petersham, Massachusetts, United States - Inc-BW-C-7-O ...
GGGATAGTCCGGATTCGTCGTCAACTTGTAGGAATCGTCCTCCAGCAGCTTGGTCAGCTCCCCGGTTTTGGCGCGCATGCCGTCGGCGAGCTTATGCAGCTCGTCAGCGTAGCCTGCAATCGAAGCTGCAAAATCGCTCTCTCGCACCGGGATGAGGTCGGCCTGCGCGGCGCGCAGCATGATGCGGCCCGCCACTTTTGCAAGCGTTACACCGTATTCGAACTTAGGATCGACGAACCGCCGGAAGTGGTCGAATGAATCGTAGGCGGAGTGATATACGCCATATTGAATTTCACCTTCGAACCCTAGGTTGACCGAGTTGATCCCCAGATGCTGCAGGAATGGCGTGTAGTCCGAGCCGGATCCCAGCGCACCCAGCTGCAGGTCGCCGTTGGAACTCGTGGTGCGTGCGGCGGCATCGGCGCGATTCGGCTCATAGCTCGAGACGCGCCGTTCGGCGAGTGATCGAGCCAACACCGTCGCGCCGGTTTCCGGATCCTTCACATCCCGAGCCACTTCGCTCAGGAAATGCTGCACGGCGTGGCTGCCCTCGGCCTGCAGAAAGCCGCGTCCGTTCGTATCCGAATTGACGTAAAGCACCGCCTTGAGTTTCAGCTCCGCGGCATGCTGTTCCGCCCACTCCGTGGAGCCCAGCAGCCCCGGCTCTTCGCCGTCCCAGCTGTTGTAGACCAAGGTGCGGCGCGGCCGCCATCCTTCCCGCACCAATTTGCCGATCGACTTGGCTTCCGCCATCAATGCGATCTGGCCTCCGAGCGGATCGAGCGCGCCGAATACCCATCCATCGTGATGGTTGCCGCGAATGATCCATTGATCGGGCGCATCGCTGCCGCGAATTTTCGCCACCACATCGTAGATCGGCTTTTGACTCCACTCGGACAGCACTTTCATATGGACTTGCGCCGGTCCCGGCCCGACGTGATACGTCAGCGGCAAGCCGCCGCGCCATGATGGCGACGCCACGCGGCCGCCCAACGCGGCGAGCAAGGGCTCGGCGTCGGCGTAGGAAATGGGCAGTACGGGAATTTTCAGCAGGGTCTTGGCGTCTTTGAGCGCCAGACGCTTGGCGCCGGGCACGGCTCCTACGCCGGGAGTCAACGGATCGCCGCTGTACAAGGTCAGGTCCTGCACCGAACCGCGCTGCACGGCATCTTTCGGCCGATATCCGCCCTTCGGGTACGCGTCGCCGACCCCGTAACCATCGTCGCGCGGATCGGAATAGATCAAGCAGCCGACGGCGCCGTGTTCGTAGGCCAGCTTCGGTTTGAGTCCGCGCCAGCCGCCGCCGTAGCGCGTCAGCACGATGCGGCCTTTGACGCTGATGCCTTCGCGCTCGAGTTCCTTGTAGTCGTCCGGCATGCCCTGGTTGACATACACCAGTTCCGCCGTCACATCGCCGTCGGCGCCGTACACATTGTAAGGCGGCAGCTCATCCTTGGTTTGCGTCGAGGTCGCATCGCCTTCGATCGCCGGCTCGCTCAATAGCGCCTTGAAATGCGAGGGTGCAATGAGTTCCACCGACACTTCGATCGGTGTCGGGTACAGCACGGAAAAGGTTTCGATGGAGGCATCCCAACCCCACTCGCGAAACTTCGCGAGCTGAAATTCCGCATTCGCCTTGTCGTGAGGCGATCCCACATGATTCGGCGCCGAGGTCATCTGCTGCAGCCAGGAGCGCAGCTCCGCCGCCGACAGGTCCGAATCGAAGCGCTGCTCGAGCTGCGCTTCGGCCGCCGCGCCCGCGCTGGAAAATCCTTCAAGATCATTTGCGCCCGGCGGCGCTTCCGCCGCGGCGGCAGCCGCCATAAGGAAGCCGGCGATTGCGGCGATGAGTGCGCTCATGCCGCGCGGAATCGTATCTACCACTCAATTCTCCTACTCGCGGATGCCGGTGCCGCGGTTCAACAGGGTTACCGCCAAGGCGAACATCGCGGCGGCGGCTGAAATCATGATGGCATAAGCCAGGCGCAAATCGACATCCGAGGTGCCGAGAAAGCCGAAGCGGAATGCGCTCACCATGTACAAAATGGGATTGGCCTTCGAGGCCATGTGCGCCCAGCCCGGCAGCATGGTCACCGAATAGAACACGCCGCCCAAATAGGTCAGGGGCGTCAGCACGAAGGTGGGGAACCAGGAAATCTGATCGAAATTCTTCGCGAACAGCGCATTGATGAAACCGCCCAGCGAGAATATGACACTCGTCAGGAATGCCGCCGTGACGATCGCGAGCACGTGCGTGATCGACAAATGCGTGAAGAACAGCGAAATGATCGTCACCACGGCGCCGACGAGCACGCCGCGCAGTACTCCCCCCATGGTGTAGCCGGCGACGATCAGCCAATTCGGCAGCGGCGACACCAACAGCTCCTCGATGTGCTTGCCGAACTTCGCGCCGAAGAAAGAGGACACCACATTGCCGTAGGAGGTTTGAATCACGTTCATCATGATGATGCCGGGCGCCATGAACTGCATGTAATCGTAGCCGCCGACCTGGCCGACGCGCCTGCCGATCAAGCTGCCGAAGATGACGAAGTACAGCGTGGCCGTGACCCCCGGCGGCACGATGGTCTGCCCCCAGATCCGCACGATGCGGCTGAATTCGCGGATGATGATGGTCTTGAAGCCGATCCAATCGGTCAGCGCGCGCGACTCGGGCATTACGAGGCCTTCGCGGCGGCGGTCTTGACGCTGCCGTCGACCAGGCGGATGAACAACTCCTCGAGGCGATTGACCTTGTTGCGCATGCTGTTCACGGCAATTCCCTGCGCCGAGAGCTGAGCGAAGATGTCGTTCAGGCTCTGGCTCTTCGACATTTCGATTTCCAGGGTGTGATCATCGGCGAGCAATGCCGTGAAACCCGACAGCTGCGGAGGGGCCGCGCGCGGTTCGCGTAGATTGAAAACGAACACTTCGGTCTGCAGCTTGCGCAGCACATTGGCCATGCTGTCGCGCTCGATGATGTTGCCGCCCTCGATGATGGCAATGTTGCGGCACAGATTCTCCGCCTCTTCCAGGTAGTGCGTGGTCAGAATGATGGTCGTTCCCTGCTCGTTGATGTTGCGCAGGAATTCCCACATGGAGCGGCGAATCTCGATATCGACGCCGGCGGTCGGTTCGTCCAGGATCAGCAGGCGCGGCTCGTGCATGAGCGCCCGCGCGATCATGAGGCGCCGCTTCATGCCGCCCGACAGCGAGCGCGCGATGGAATTGCGCCGGTCCCAGAGCTGCAGTTGCTTGAGATATTTCTCCGCGCGCTGCTTGGCGAGCGGCCGGGGTATGCCGTAAAACCCGGCTTGATTCACCACAATGGTGAACGGGCTCTCGAACATGTTGAAGTTGATTTCCTGCGGGACGAGGCCGATGCATGATTTGGCCGCTTCCAGCTCCCGGTCGATGTCGTGGCCGAACACCTCGACGGTGCCGCTGGTTTTGTTGACCAGCGAAGTCGTGATCCCGATCGCCGTGGTTTTGCCGGCGCCATTGGGCCCGAGCAGCGCAAAGAAATCGCCCTCATCCACCTCGAGGTCGATGGCTTTGAGCGCTTTGATGCCGTTTTTATAGACTTTGGTGAGTTGTCGAAGGACTAAGGCATGCATACGGGCCGACTAGATTAAACCTCGCGGGGCTCGCTTGGCAATTGAGCCGCTGCGGCAAGCTGCAGTCCTGAGAGCTGGACTCGGCGCAGCGCGGCACTATCAGGGCGAGCCGCCGCGCCGATTAGGGCGGTCCAGTAGGCGCTGCAGCCGCTCCATCGGGCAGTGAGATTTGGCGCTTCGGCGAGCGCCAATGAGGGCAGCGCATCGACGGCGATGCCGCGAAACGCCTCGGCCGTATTGCCATGCATCCCGAGCAGCAGGTGCGCCGCCAGGCCGGCGCTCGAAGCGACGTGCCAGGTGTAAAAAAGCGCAAGCTGCACGAAATCGACGGTGTCTGCTTGAATCTTGGGCTCATCCGCGATCCGCCAGTTCCCCATGGTCTGCAGGCGCTCGCGCCAGTAAACGTCATCGCCAAATCGCAGGTCGAACAGGGCGTAGGGACAATTCGCAGCCGCGGCGCGCTGCACGGGCAAAAGGCCCGCGACCTGCCGGGCCAATCCGGGCGCGAGCAGCCCCGTTCCGGCCAGATCGAGGAATCGGCGGTTCAAGCCGCGCATCGACGTCAAATGCGTAGGAGAAACATACGACTGCCGGGTCCAATTGCCGATGAATGCTTCCTGCACAAATCGCCCCTTTTTGCGTCGAAAAACTTCTTGGCAAGCACGCTAACTTTGTGACAAATTTCTGTCAAATTCTTTTTGATCCCAAAAACGCTTGAATTGCACAGGAGACTGCCATGAGAGTGTCCGACGACCGCTACACGAGGGACCGGCAGAAATTTGATCTTGCACTGCGGCTGATCCGCCACGAAGCCCGCACGTTCACCATCCGCCAGTGGACGGGCTTGAGCGACGATCGAATCCGCAAGCTATACCGCAGCTATGTGTTGAGCGGCGATGCGCGCGAGGTCACGCGCCACCGCGGCAAGTCGCCGCGGCAAGCAGCATTTTTCTTCCGCAATCCGGAATTGAATTTTCACGCGGCGCAGCTTGCGAGCCTGTTCGTGATGTACGGGTTGGTCGGCCCTGGCGAGCGCGGCGTCGAGCCGCGCTACCGCGTCGGGTCGCTGGAGTCCGGGGCATTGCTGTGCCGTGCATACGAAGCCTATTTGGAGATGCACGAGCCGGTGAACATCTCGTTCGAACATGCGTGGTTTCTGCTGCTGGCATTGGCGCGCCACGATGAAGTCGGCATTGCGCGCTGCGCGATTTGCGGCGGCGTGCGCGTGCGGGACCTGCTGGCCAAGCGCAAGCTGACCTGCGGCAATTGCGACGTTGCCATCGACAGCGCCGCGAAGGGCCCGCCCTGCTAGAATCGTTTGCATGCAGCAAAGGAATACCCTGGCCGGTCCGTACCTGGACCGCGCCGCGCATTTGCGCAGCGACCCCGCGTGGTTTGCGAACGCACTGTCCGATGAACGCAGCCGCTACCTTCCGGTTTGGAGTTCACGCAATCTCATCGTCGAAGCTGCAACGCCGCGCGCCGCGCTGCTTGAATTGTCGGCCGTGCCCGAACAGCTGCGCAACGGCAACGAGCTGATTCTTCTCGGCCGATTCGCCGACATCGACGTGTTTGCCTACGAGATCGAATCGGTCGACGCGCCGCAGGTCGAATCCGGAACGCGCTTCGAGGATCTGCGCATGGTGGCCTCGCTGCTGCCGGCCGAAGATGCGGGACTATTGGGCTATGCGCGCGGCATGGTGTTGTGGCGAGCCCGGCACCGTTTCTGCGGCACGTGCGGCGCCACGACGCTCGCCGCCAAAGGCGGCCACGTATTGATCTGCACCAATCCCGCGTGCCGGCACGAACATTTTCCGCGCACGGATCCGGCGATCATTGTGTTGGTCAGCGATGGCGAACGCGCGCTGCTGGGAAGGCAGGCCTCCTGGCCGGTCGGCCGCTACTCCACCATCGCGGGCTTTGTGGAACCCGGGGAATCGCTCGAGGACGCGGTGGCGCGCGAAGTGTTCGAGGAGACCGGCATCAAGGTGGACCAGATCGAATATCATTCCTCGCAGCCCTGGCCGTTTCCTTCTTCGCTGATGCTCGGCTTCACGGCACACGCGCTGACGACGCAAATTCTCAGGCGCGATGATGAACTGGAAGATGCGCAATGGTTCACGCGCGCCGATCTGGCGTCAGGAAGGCCCCTCGTGCCGCCGGGCGTATCGATTTCCTTCCGGCTAATCGAACATTGGTTCGATGCCGGCGGCGGCCCGAAACTTCGAGAGATTCAGCAGGGCTCGTCGTGGCCTGCCGCGCGATGATCCAGCGCCGGCCGCGATGATCGAGGGCTAGCGTTGTTCCTAGTAGCCGCGTTCCCAATGGCCCGGCCGCATGCGCCAGCCGTCGCCGGCACGCACCCAGGCATGACCGACCCAGTGATACCCATTTCTGGGGGCTACGTAATGGCCCCCGACCCACACATGCCGGCCGCCAACCCAATCCCAGTATCCGCCGACCCAGACGTATCCGGCGTACGGCGGGGGGCCCGCGACTTCCACGCGTAGCGGCGGCGGCGCAACCATGACGACGCCCCCGGCATAATGACCCTGATCGGGGACCACCACGCATGCGGGCAGCGCCACCGCGATGACGAGCCCGAATGCAGCGGCTGCGAGTAGCGACTTGCGTTGATTCATGATCATTTCCTGTTATCAGGGAACATAGGGACCTAACGTCCTTTGTCCCCCGCCGTTGACGGGATTTTGATCAAGCATACCGCCGTCGCTTAAGGAGTACCACCCGAGCGCGGTTTGGATTTGTCGTTGCGCCGGCGGGTATGCCGCTGCTCCGGTGCACGGGGGGCTGGTGGCGGCGGCCGCACGATGCGCGACTTGAGGCGATACATGGCCTCGTCGGCACGATGCACCAACAGTGCGGCATTCTCGCCGTGATAGGGATACATCGATTCACCGATCGAAGCGGTCAATTGCTGCTGATCGTTGCCGATCCAATAAGGCAGCGACACGCGCTCGCGAATCGCATCGGCAACGCGGCTTACCGGGAACGGATCCGGCACTCCCGGCAACACCACGACGAATTCGTCGCCGCCATAACGGCAGCAGATATCGCCGGTGCGCACGCGCGCCGAGATGCGCGTCGCCACCGTGATGAGAATTTTGTCGCCGGCCGCGTGACCATACTTGTCATTGATTGCCTTGAATCCATTCAAGTCGATGAACAGCAATCCAACGTGCAGATCCTGCAGCACGGCATCGCTGATCGCCGCCTCCAAAAGTTCCAGCATGCGGCGGCGGTTATAAAGGCCGGTGAGCCCGTCGCGCTCCGCCAACTTTTGCGCTTCCGCTTCGCGCGCTTTCATGGCCGTCAACTCGCGCAGCAAGTGAGCGTTGACGGCGCGCAAGCTCTCGATCTCGCGCAGCTCCGCCGTGGAAATCCTGCGGCCGCGCGGATTTGCATCCCGCAGCGGCAGTTCGTCTGGCGTCTCGAGCGACTCGCCATCCTTCGAAACCACTTGGGGCCGAGCATATGCCATAGTACTTTCCGGTTTCCGCATGAAGCATCGCCATTGTCACGGGCTTCAGGTTTTGACGGGATCGGGTGCCACCTGATGCACCTGTCAGATTACACTGACCGGTTGAGTTCGCGCTTCGGTTAAGGAGCCCAAAATGTCCTACACGGCAGATCCTCGCGTGCTGTTCGCCGCCGAACGCACGCTGCTTGCCTGGCAACGCACCGCCATTGCACTCATGGGATTCGGTTTCGTCGTCGAGCGCTTTGGACTGTTCCTGCAAATGGTCGCGCATCAATCGGAATCGGGCGCCTCGCGCAGCTTTTCCCTGGCAGCGGGCATCTTGCTGCTGCTGCTGGGCGCGGCCGTGGCGCTCATCTCCGCGCGTCAATTTCGTCAAATCGCCAAGAACTTGGATCCAGCCGTCATTCCGCCGGGCTATTGGACGCACATCGGCGTGGCGCTGAATGTCGTGATCGCGCTCATTGCAGTCGCCCTGGCCTTGCACTTTCTGTTTGCCGCGCAAAGCGCGAGTTAACAGTGGAGTGTTGCGGCGCACCGCCGGCGATCCGTTCCGGCGTGGTTACTTGAGACAGGCTCCGGTCAACCCTTCGGCCGCCGTGCCGTTAAAGGCGCATGATGCAAGCTGAAATCGCCGTATTGCGATTCGGATTGGGCGCCAAGCCGGGAGATCTCTCCGCGGTCGCGGATGAACCTCGTGCATGGTTGATGGCGCAGATCAAAGGCGCCGTGCCGCTGGCGGTGAATGCACCGTTGGCGTCCTCCGATCAAATTTATGCAGGCCTGCTGGCGGCGCGCGATGAGCGCCAGAAAATCAAACAGGAATCCGCGTCCGAAGGCCAGGATGCGAAAGCGGCCTTCAATGCCGTGCGCGAAGCTTATCAACCCCACTACCGCGCACAGGTCCTGGCGCGCGCGCAGAGCGCCGCGCTGACGTCTCGGCCGTTCGCCGAACGCCTGGTGCACTTCTGGTCGAATCATTTCGCCGTGTCCGCGGACAAGGGCGTGGTGTATGGCCTCGCAGGCACGCTGGAGAACGAGGCCATCCGGCCGCATGTCGGCGGGCGCTTTGTCGATTTATTGACGGCGGTGGAGCAACACCCCGCCATGATCGCGTTTCTCGACAATCAATATTCGGTGGGCAAGGATTCCACCGCCGCGTTATTCGCGGGGCAATTTCGCTTTCGCAACGCGGACATCCGCCAGCCCAAGCGCCAGTTCGGCATCAATGAAAATCTCGCGCGCGAGATTCTTGAATTGCACACGTTGGGAGTGAACGGCGGCTACAGCCAGGCCGATGTCACGAGCTTCGCGCAAATCATCACGGGCTGGTCGATCGGCGGCGGCAAGGGCCGGTTGGCGGGAGGTGTGCCGGGCCGGTTCTATTTCCGCGATAACTTGCACGAGCCGGGCCCCAAAGTGTTTCTCGGCAAGACCTACACGGAGCAGGGCCAGCGTCAGGGCGAGGCCGTGCTTGCCGATTTGGCGCGCCGGCCTGAAACGGCCAAATTCATCGCCACCAAGCTTGTGCGGCATTTCATCGCGGACGATCCGCCGCCGGCCGCTGTGGAACGGGTCGGACGCGCCTTTTTGAAAACCGGCGGCGACTTGCCGCAGGTGTATGCGGCCTTGATCGAATCTCCCGAGGCCTGGGACGCCAATGCGCGCAAGTTCAAGACACCCGAGGATTTCGTCTTCTCGACGCTTCGAGCATTGAACGTCTCGCCGGCACAACCGGAGGAAGTCATTCGAACCTTCGATCTGTTGGGCCAGCGGCAATACACGCCGGGATCGCCGGCGGGCTGGCCGGACACCTCGAAGAGCTGGGACGGCTCCGATGCGCTCATGCACCGCGTGCTGTGGGCATCGCGCGTCGGCGCCAAGTATGAAAGCGGCATGGAGCCTGCTGATCTCGCCGCGGCAAGCTTAGGCGCCTATGCGCGCCCCGATACCCTGACCGCCCTGCGCCGCGCCGCCACCTCCGGCCAGGCCGTGGCTTTGTTGTTGATGAGCCCCGAGTTTCAACGGAGATAGTCATGCCGAGGCCTTCGCCAATGAACACCGGTCGGCGCCGCTTTCTGATCGGCGCGGGTGCGCTGGCCGCGACCGCCACGATACCCAATGCCCTGTTTGCCCACACCGGCGGATCGTCGCGCCTGGTGGTCGTCATCTTGCGCGGCGCGCTCGATGGCTTGGCCGCCGCACCCCCCTTCGGGGATCCTAACTACACGAGTCTGCACCGCGAACTGGCGATCGCCGCACCGGGCGGTCCCGATGGCGCATTGGCACTGAATAACACCTTCGGGCTGCATCCTTCCTTGAGTTTTTTGCACGAGCGTTTCGCCGCGGGCGAACTGGTCGTCTTCCATGCCGTGGCCTCGCCCTACCGCGATCGATCGCATTTTGACGGTCAAAACGTGCTCGAGAATGGGCTCACCAAACCCATTGGCACGGCTGACGGCTGGCTCAATCGGGCTCTCGCCGCATTGCCGCGCGGCAAGGGGCAATCTGCCGATCGTGCCGTGGCCATCAGCCAGAATGTGCCGCTGATTTTGCGCGGCGAAGCGTCCGTGATTTCCAAGTCGCCGCAGGCCACCCCGGATGTCGATGAGGATTTGTTGGCGCGCCTGGCGGATCTTTACTCCAAAGACGATTGGTTCTCAGCTCGATTGAGCGAAGCGGTGCAGACCGAGAAAATGGTGGACGGCGCCGCGGACTCAGGCTCTTTGGTTAAGGGGTCGGCGCGCGCCGGTTATCCGGATCGGGTCGGCGCGGTGGCGCGCATGGCATCGGAGCTGATGCGCAGCGACGGCGGTCCCGAGATCGCGGTCATCGAGGCGAGCGGCTGGGACACACACGCCAATCAAGGAGGCGCCAAAGGACTTCTGGCCACGCGCTTAGGAGGGCTCGACAAGGGTTTGAAATCGTTGGCCGATGGTTTGGGGCCACTGTGGCCGCAGACTGCCGTTCTTGTCGTCACGGAATTCGGCCGGACCGCGGCCGTCAACGGCACGCGCGGCACCGACCACGGAACCGGCGGTTGTGCCTTCCTCGTGGGCGGCGCCGTTCGCGGCGGACAGGTCATCGCCGACTGGCCGGGCCTCAAGAGCACGGCACTGCTCGACAATCGCGATCTTTTGCCCACGCTCGATTTGCGCAGCGTATTCAAAGCCGTGCTCGACGAGCACATGCACGTCGATGCAAATACTTTGGCCAAACGGGTCTTCCCCGACAGCAGCGGCGCGCGCCCTCTAAGTGGGCTGATACGCGCCTAGGAGCCTTGGCTCCACTGCCGTCAGGGCGAAAACTACATCCCCGATGATTCCACGCCGGAATTCATCGCCGGCGGCATGTCCGGCTCAGCCGGCATCGCAGGCGGCGAAAGCGTAGGCGCCGGCATCATTGGCGCAGGCTTGGGCTTCGGCGGTGCTTTCACAACGACGGGCTTCGGCGCCGGCGGCTTCGCAGCGACGGGCGCGGCCTTCTTGGGCGCGGCCCGCTTGGGCGCGGCCTTCTTGGGCGCAGCTTTTTTGACTGCTTTCTTCGCTTTCGCCTTGACCTTTTTCTTCGCCTTCACCGGCCGCGCTTTTCTTTTCGCGGCACTCTTCTTAGCCGATCGTTTTACCGAACCACGTTTGGCCTTCGCCATCGGCCGCTTCGACTTGCGCTTTTTCGACTTGCTCTTTTTTGCCATGATCATCCTTCTCCTGAAACATCGTTCGAACTCGCTGTGAGAGTAGCCCTGAAAAAGTCTGCTGTCATCTGTGCGTGAACACTGGAGTCGCTCACGCGGATTGCGTAGGCTGCCTTGGGTGTCCACCACCGAACAAATTCACCCGATAAAAGATGTTTGGCTGAGACCGCGGCGCGTGTTCCGTGAACTGGCGGCACGGCCGATCGGCGCCACCGATTACCTGTTGGCCGCGGCTCAAGGCGTCGCCACCTCCATTATCGTGGGCCGGACCCAGCTTTCCCCGCTGGGCGGCACCGCGGGCGAGATTATCGCCAACTCCTTCATATTCGGCTCCTTGGGTGGCGTCGTCAGCATGTATCTATTTGCCGCCATCTATGGGCGGCTGGGCGCGCGCGCGGGCGGCAAGTCCGCGCGCAACCAGGTAATTCACGTGCTGGCGTATGGCGGTATTCCCGTGGCGGCGTCGCTGCTTTTGTGGATATTCACGGCACTGCTGGTCGGCGAGGCAGCCGTTGTCGCCAAGCCAGCCGTCGAGATAGACGGGTTCGTCGCCTTCGTCCTACGAGCGCTGTTGGTGGCCTACAGGCTGCTGCTCTTCTGGAGCATCGTTCTGCAAGTCATGGGATTCAGCGAAATCTTGGGACTGGCCACACGCAAGGCGTTCGCCGTTTGGGTGCTGGGTCAGCTGCTATGGCTGCTCGCGGTCTTCTTCTTGAGCATCCTGATCACGATTCTCTTCCCGGGCGGCACCGTGCCCGGCGCGCCGCACTAGGAAGCTGTCCGACAGCTCCTAGACTTTAGTTGGCTCGTCGGCAATCGACTCGCCGGCAGCGGGCGATTCATCCGGAATGTTGGGTGTAGGCGGCAATATCGGCGGCGGCGCGTGCAGCCGCTCGATCACCGATTTGGCCACCTCCGCCGCCGAACGCATCGTCTTCGCGTCTTTGGGAGCGCGCGGTTTGGAGGCACGGCGCGGTTTGCTCTTTTTCGCGGCGGCTTTAGGCTCCGCCTTTGGGGGGCTGGGCTTTTGCGCGCGGACGGGTTTCGGGGCCGGCGGTTTGCGGACCGAGGCGACCGCCGCGTCCACCTTTCGCCGCGCCTCCTTCGCCGCCCTCTTTTCCGTTTTGAATAATTTGCGCGCCTGTTTCAACGCTGCCTTTGCTTCGCGCACCCGGGTCTTTGCGGCGGCCGCTCGCGCGGTAGCCTTGGTTGCAGCAACCTTGAGTCGTTTCATGATTGGCGATGGGGTGGTCATTTACGGCAGCACACGCATTAAGAATTGACGAATATCGGCGACTTCCTCGGCGCAAACGGCATGCGCCATAGGGTACTCGTGCCATTCGACGTTATACCCCTGCGCCTTCAGATAATCCCGCGATTTCAGCCCCAGCATCGTGGGGACCACGCCGTCGAATTGTCCGTGGGCCATGAATATCGGCGTGGCGTCGTTGGACGGCTGTCGCTCGGCCTTGAACGTGCTCTCCCGCGGCAGGTAACAGGATAGGGCCAGGATCCCGGCCAGCTTTTCCGGCAGGCGCGGCGCGGTATACAGCGACACGGCGCCTCCCTGGGAAAAGCCCGCGAGCACGATGCGGCTCGCCGGAATGCCGCGCGCGACTTCACGGGCGATCAGCTCCCGAACCTTTTGATCGGCATCCTGAAATCCGGCGGCATCTTCCACGGCCTTCCGATCCAGCCCCACGATGTCGTACCAGGCGCGCATGCGCATTCCGCCATTGATGGTCACAGGACGGGTCGGGGCGTTTGGAAAGACAAAGCGCCAGGCGCGCGATCTTTGCGGTACCAGCTCGGGAACAATGGGTTCGAAATCGTGACCGTCGGCGCCCAGCCCGTGCAGCCATATGATGGCGGCGTTCGGCTGCGGCGCCGTCTCTACTTCGATGGTTTCCAACATGGGCATAATGTACCGCATGCCCATTTCCTTGAGCCATCTGCGTCGCTACGCCATTGCACGTTCACTGTTCAAGCCGACCACCTTGCTGCGTGCGATCGAGAAGCTCGGGTTCGTCCAGGCTGATCCGATCCGGGCACCCGCTCGTGCGCAGGACCTGACTCTGCGCCACCGCGTCGCCGGTTATCACGCGGGCGACCTGGAGCGCCGCTATCCAAAGCTGGCGCTGGAGGAGGATTTCTTCGTCAATTACGGTTTTCTTCCCCGCACCCATCACGCCTTGATGCATCCGCGCAGGGTGCAGTCCAAATCTTCGCCGGTTCGCGCCAAGCGGGTGGACGCGATCCTCGCTTTCGTGCGCGAACGCGGCGCGGTGCACCCCAAAGAGGTGGACGCGCACTTCTCGCATGGTCGCGTGACCAACTGGTTTGGCGGGTCATCGAACGCCAGCACGCAATTGCTCGATCACATGCACTATCTCGGCCTGCTGCGCGTGGCCAGGCGCGATAGCGGCACGCGCGTTTACATCGCGCGCGCGACGGCGCCGCCTGAGACGCCCGTTGCGATCGCCGCGGCGAATGCGGCCGCAAAAGCGGGCGGTGCGTCGAATATGGACGCGCTGGTGGATGTCATCGTGCGCAAATACGCGCCGCTGCCGGCAAGCACACTGACGGGTCTCGTGCATCGTTTGCGGTTCGGGGCACCGCAATGGACCAAGGAACGCGCGGCGGCCCTGGCGCGCGCCAAACAGCGTCTCGGCCACGCCCGCGTCGATGGCATCGAGTGGTATTGGCCGGCAGAGGAGAGGCCGCAGTCCAAGCGGTGGGCACCCGATGATCTGGTGCGCCTGCTCACACCCTTTGATCCCGTGGTGTGGGACCGGCGCCGCTTCGAAATATTCTGGGATTGGGTCTATCGCTTCGAGGCCTACACGCCTGCGCCGAAACGCAAGCTGGGCTACTACGCTCTGCCCCTGCTCTGGCACGATCGGGTCATCGGCTGGGGCAACGTGACCGTTGCCGAGGGTCAATTGAGCGCGGACTTTGGCTACGCGGATCGCAAAGCGCCGCGCAATTCAAGGTTTCGCGAAGCGCTGGAAGCGGAGCTGGAGCGGCTGCGCGCGTTCCTGAAGACCCGAAGCCGCCCGTTGGTTGAGTGACACGGGGCTGTGCGAACTCATCATCTGTTTTTCATTTTCGTTTGCGCGTCCGCGCCGAGCGGGTCAACGATCTGATTTTCGCGGCGTCGGCAGGCGTCACCGGGTTGTAGACGACCATGTTGAGGTCCGACCGGCCATCGACCGCGAACGCGGAATATTCGAAGGCGAACGGGCCGAGTATCGGATGCCGTATGTGCTTGACGCCCTCGCCATGGCTTCGAACATCGTTGTCCCGCCATAGCGTCTTGAACTCGGGGCTGAGTCGGCACAGTTCATCGACGAGAGGTTCGATTTCCGCCGCCGCGCCCGCCCGTGCCGCGTCCACCCGGAACGCGCCCACCACGAACCGCGCCACGCTTTCCCAATCGTCTTGGGCGGCGCGAACGCGAGGATCAAGAAAGATGAGGCGCAGGATATTGCGCTGCTGCGGCGGCAGCGATCCATAGTCGGTCAGCATCGCTGTCGCGGCCCGGTTCCAAGCGACCACGTCCCATGTGGCAGTCCTGATGAGAGCGGGGCTCGGCTCAAGAGCATCGAGCACCCGTTGCAGCCGCGGCGTGACGCCTTCGTCTTTGCGATAGCGCACCTCGGGCGGGCGACCGAGGCCGAGCAGGAAAAGGTGCTCGCGCTCCACGTCCGTCAACATCAGTGCGCGCGCAATCCGATCCAACGCATCGGCCGACGCGGCGCCGCCGCGCCCCTGTTCGAGCCACGTGTACCAAGTCGGGCTTATGTTGGCGCGCTGCGCCACCTCCTCGCGGCGCAGGCCGGGCGTGCGTCGACGCTCGGGTGCAAAGCCGAACGCCGCCGGATCGAGCTTCGCACGGCGATGCTTAAGAAAGCCTCCCAGTAGGTTCTCACTCACCAATCCCAGGTTCTCCCTGTTAGCAATTATACCCCGATAACATCACTACTTTACCAGAATAACTCGAGCGCAGACACTGGGGCTCTCGCGAAAAGACTGGAGATTTGCTATGCGCGTATTTGTAACTGGAGCGACCGGTTGGGTCGGCTCGGCGATCGTCAAAGATTTGGTCGGGGCCGGCCATACCGTGCTCGGCCTGACCCGCTCGGACAAGGGAGCGAAGGCGCTCAGCGCGGCGGGCGCCCGGGTTCATCGCGGCTCTCTCGCGGATTTGGACAGTCTCAGAAGCGGTGCGGCGCAG
>Ga0210387_10002130_pt1 | contig 15041 bp, 10 predicted proteins | sample IncBWC7OmetaG_FD_160108 | JGI IMG/M metagenome (GOLD analysis project Ga0210387, IMG submission 160108) | Forest soil microbial communities from Barre Woods Harvard Forest LTER site, Petersham, Massachusetts, United States - Inc-BW-C-7-O ...
AGCGAAGGTGTGCGCAGTTATGCGCTCGACCCGAAAAACGCCGAGGCACTCTGGAAGAAAAGCGAAGAAATGGTGGTAGAGTCTTTTTAGACGTCGGATTTCAGCTCCGGAATAAGAAGTTGGCCATCGTCACGAAGTGAAGGAAAGAAGAAATAGTAATGCCTGTTTTCGTTACAGGTCCCGCGTCCGACCTCAATCAAAACTCAATCGACTGGCAGAAAACATTGCTAAATGATGGGAACTGACGAGGGCTTAAGTGCGTTTGTTTTCAGTATAGGTCCTTTGTTTGCAAGCAGGTTAGGGAGCGATTACGAATCGGCTGCTCTACACTGAGCTACCTCGGCTTATCAACAACTTACGGGAACCACGGACCCGGTTTTGCGTTGTTTTTGCGTTGTTGTCCGAAACCTTTGCCATGGGCGCATGAAGCTGCTCGGTGCTCACGATGTTGTAGCGCAGGAATACGCTCAACGCGCGATGTCCGCTGATCCTAATGGCCGTAGTCTGATCCACTCCCGCATTTGGTCAGGTTTCGAACGGCGGAGCGACGGAAATCGTGAGCGGGGAGACCCTTGTACTGACACCACTCCGGCCCCGTCTTTTCGCCTAGTTTTTAACACAGGCCTTAAAACCATTCGCGCCGGAAATTCTTCAGGTCGAAGCAGTCCCTGGCGAATTGTTATTTCGGGTAAACACAGGGCATGTAACATTGTTCGTCCTAAACGCCCGGCGGATGTGCCCCTATGTTCATCCTCTCAATGTCGCTGATTTCAAAGGCATTCGCGCCGGATAGCAATTTCGGTAGGGACAGCCGGATACAGCGAGTGTGAAGCCGCCCAAGTTCGAAGTTTATTCAGAAGCGAGGAAGGAGCAGGGCACAGCAGGAAGTGAAGCAGTAAGCGGGACTCCACGGCGCCAATCTAGTAACATCGCAACGCCCCTAATCGATGGGCCGCAATAGAACCTGCCAGATCAAGCTGGCGAGGAACCAAGTACTCGGACTGGACTATTCGGAGCGAGGCGGTCCGATGGTGCTTTGAAGTTTCTGAAACTCTTTCATCTCATGCTGCGACTGAGCGGTCTTCCCTTGCTTCTTATACAGGCCAGCGAGTCCAAAATGTGCCTGAGCAGCAAGTGAAGTTGTCTTTTCGAGTTCGACCACCTTGGTCCAGGCTTTCTCGGCAGTGACAGCGTCTCCATCCAGGGAAGAAGCCTTTCCCAGCGTATAGAGCGTCTCAGGCATATCGGGTTTCAGGCGATTTGCGCGTTCGAGTTCCACGTGAGCCTCGTGGGGCTTACCCTGCTGAAGTAAGGCTGATCCGAACCGATAAGCAGCTTCTGCACTTCCCGGCTGCAGCTTGGTTTCGGCGCGAAACTCCTCTTCGGCTTGAGGCCATTGAGCGGAATTTGCATAGACCAGCCCGAGTTCCAAATGAAGGCCGGGGAGGTCCGGCCGCAGTCGCAAAGCCTCCTTATACTCCTTTTCCGCTTGAGGCATTTGGCGAAGGACAAAGTAGTTCTCGGCCAGAGCCAGGTGTGCGCGCGCCGAATCAGGATAATTAGCGAGAAGGGTATCGATCGCACTCTTGGAAAGCAATCCGCTCGCGTGACCCAGGTAATACAATACATCGGGATCATTGGGGCGCTGTGCGATGACGACGGTGAGGTTGGCGACTGCGTCCGTCAATTGACCGGTTTGGATTTGTGCGATTCCTAAAGCGTCCTGGGCGCCAGCGCGTTCCAGGTACGGGATCGCCTCGGCAGCATAGCCCTGCGCGAGCAGTGCGTAACCAAGGACTTGGTCAGCCACGAGCAAATCAGGGCTAAGCTCCAGCGCTCGTTTCGCAGAGGCAATCGCTGAGGCATAGTCCCGCTTTTCCATATAAGCGGCGCCGAGCTGGGCGAAGGCAGCGGCGAACTTGGGATCAGCATCAATCGCCTTGCGAAACTCCGCGATTTCCAGCTCAACTTCGTGTTGCTTGCGCGCTTCAAGGCCCGCCTGCAGATGCTGTTGCGCAGAATCTGCGGTTGCTGATTGGCCCGCGAGCCATAGGAACATTGCAAGCTGGATCATGTGTGTTCTGGCTCGCGGACTTCCAGGAATTGATTCGCACGAACGTCGTTCAAAACTTGCTTCGCTCCCGATGGCCAGAGAACCTCGACGCTGGCCTTTGCGGCTGAACCAAGTCCGAAGTGCAGGCGTTTGTCGTTGGCACAAATGTAGCTACCAGCGGAACTCGCGAAACGCGTCTGGCCATTGACGCTCACGCGGGCCCCGTATCCGTCGCGATTGCTTCGCGTGCCGCGCAGGGATATGCAGAGCCAATGGTTGCCCTCGCCACCGCCACCTCGATTCAAGAGCAAAACCGGAGGCCCCCCCAAAGCCGTGACGACCACATCTATCCAGCCATCGTTGTTGATATCACCAAAGGCTGCGCCGCGGGCTGCCAGCGGCGTCGTGACGCCGGAATCAGCTCGTTCGAAGCGTCCTTGGTGATTGAGCGCCAAGAGCGGAAGCTCCTTGTAGCTCAAGGAAGCGTCGATTTTCTCGACGTTGTCCAGTACATGACTCTGTGCGACGAAAAGATCTTTCCAGCCGTCATTGTCGAAATCCTCGAACCCAACACCCCAGCCGGAGCTACCAGACGTTAGCGCGCCCAGCCCGGCTTCGAGACTTTTATAGCTGAACGAACCATCCCCATCATTGTGATATAAGCTGTATAACTCGCGCGGCAGCACAGTAACAAGAACATCGGGCTGCCCATCATTGTCATAGTCCTGAAAGACTACGCCCATCCCAGAGAGACCCTTGCCATCGGCCGTAAGCGCCAGGCCCGATTCCAATGCACACTCCTTGAACGTGCCGTCGCCATTGTTGTGATAGAGATATTGTTGCATCCCGTCATTCGAAACAAAGATGTCGGTAAAACCATCGCCGTCGTAATCAGCAAACGCCACTCCCAGCGCCCTTCCCTTCTTCGCGGCGATTCCCGATCGCCCGCTCACATCTTCAAACGTGCCGTCGCCTCGGTTGCGGTAGAGGACGTTGGTAGTCGCTGGAAATTCCGCGGGGGGGCAATATGTGTGCCAATCACCCCCGCATATCTTGTTATGGTCGGCATCCCACTCCATGTAGCGCGTTACAAAGAGATCCAGATGGCCGTCATTATCGTAGTCGAGGAAACCTGCTGAAACGCTCCAGCCTCCGCCGGAGACCCCGGCCTTCGCCGTGACGTCAGTAAAAGTACCGTCGCCGTTGTTATGATACAAAATGTTTTTGCCGTAGTTCGTGACGTAGATGTCCGGATAGCCATCGTTATCGTAGTCGCCGATGGCCACGCCCATACCGTAATTTCCGTTACCTGCATTGCCCAGCCCAGCGGCCTGCGTGACATCTGTAAAGCTGCCGTCGCGATTCTGCCGGTACAACCGGTTCCAATAGCGAGAATCGCTGCGTTCGAAGTTCTCCGGCACACGCAACGCCCCCGCTATTTTCCCGCCGTTCACAAAAAAAATATCGAGCAGGCCGTCGTTGTTATAGTCGAAGAGAGCCACCCCTCCGGGCATCGTTTCGATAAGATACTTGTGGGGTGTAGGAGAATTCTGGAGAAGGAAGTTGACTCCGCGCAATGCTTTTACTTCGAAAAAGGGCGCTGCTGCCGCTAAAACCGCCGAGCCGAGAAAATCACGCCTGCTGAACCGACGAAACATGCCCCCGCCTGTCTCCTTTGCGCCCCGAACCCGAACTCGGGGGTGTTCCCCCGTTAACACTAGGCTAACACAAAGCAGGGAGCCCACAGAGGAACGCAAAGAACGGCAAAAATGGCAGGCTACAGTATGACCGGGAAAGTCACGCCGAGTGGGTGTCGCAAGACACCCACTCGGCGCGCCTCGACAATTAGAACAGGAACTTCAATCCGAACTGGATTAGCCGCGCATTCGTACCAGAATATATGCTTGTGACCTGGCCAAACGTTGAGCTGCCGAATGCAGTGTTGGGCGGAGCCCATTGTGTGCGATTGAATGTATTGAAGAACTCGGCTCGGAACGCGATTCCCAACCGTTCATCCGGGCCAAACATGGTCTTCTTGAACACCGCAAAGTCCCAATTGTTGACTCCGGAAGAGCGCAGACTTGGGTCGGTACGCGATTCATCGCCAAAGGTGAAATCCGCCGGCGCGCTAAAACAAGCCGTATTGAACCACTGCCCGAGCTTGTAGCCCGGAGGTGCTCCCTTGTTGCACCCGGGGATATAGTTCGGCCGCGAAGTGTTGCCACCGAATGTCGAAGTGTAGTTGGGGAGGCTATTGCTCAAGGCCAGCGGGAAGCCTTTCTGGAAGATCGTCACGCCATCTATTCCCCAGCCACCTACGATTTTGTTTGCGGCGGTACTGACATTGGCAAGATACTTCTGGCCATGACCAAACGGGAGATCATAGACGTAGCTAATGACAAGTCGCTGCGAAACGTCTTGGGATGATAGGGAGCGATTTGCGCGGTTGTTGTTATTGTCCTGAATGCTGCCGGTTGATGCCTCAAGCCAGTTCGTCAGCGTGTCGGTGTCACTCAAAAGCTTGGAATTGGTATAGGAAACCAGCAGGGAGCCTCCGCCAGTGAACTTACGTTCCACGGTGGCCTGGAACGAGTTATAACTACTGGAGTAGGAGCCCTGGCCTGCCAGCTGGAGGTTGCCGTATTGAGGGTACGGACGGAGGAGCTGTCCAGCATTAGTGGTAGAACCTGACTGCGCCCAGGCTTCGCCCGCACCACCGTTACCAGTGGGATCAAAGAAAGGATTCGCCACACTCTGGAGCACACCAACAGCTGTCGCACCCGTCCCTGCCACGCACCGCACACCTGTAACCGCTGTCTGCGCTGCGCACTGCGCCGCGGCTGTCTGCAATTGGTTGTCAGCTATCTGGTTAATTTGCTGCGAGTAGGACTGCAGATGGGTGCCCTTAGATCCGACGTAAGCTGCCGAAACAAACAACTGCCACGGCAGTTCTCGTTGGATGTTCAGGTTCCATTGTTGAACGTAGCCGGAGGGGTGATTGCCATAATCGGCGGTAGCGAAGCTCTGCGTCACCTGTGAAGCGTATTGTTGAGTCCCCAGCGTGCCCAGCGTGCGGCCCACTGGCGGAACAGGTCCCATCCCGACCGTCGTCGGGAATGGAGTGTTGATGGTATTGATGGGAGTGGTGCCGTTAATCGTTCCGGTATACGACGTGGTCGCATCGTTCACCAAATCATTGTTGGGGTTGAGACCGAACGACACGTAATTTGGAATCCAAAAGATTCCGTAGCCGCTGCGGATGACGGTCTTTGGGTCCAGACTATAGGCGAAACCGAGGCGCGGCGCCCACTCTGTATAGCTCTTCGGTATGGAAGTCCGGTTGAACGGTACGGAGTTCGGGCTCACCAAGAAAACGTCTCCCTTGAGTCCCGCCATGCCTGGAGCATTAACGGCGCCACCCGTGCTCGACGTTGGATTCGCCAGCCAGCTCGTCGCATTGGGATCGAAATAAGAGAGTCGATTGAAACGTTCGGACCACGGCCCTTGCAGGTCATACCGAAGACCCAGATTCAAGGTCAACTTGTTGTTCACTCGGTAAGTATCGTCGACATAAAAAGCATTGTAGATCTGTTGACCAGCGACTAAAGCGGGAATAATAGTTTGACCGAAGAAGTGGTTCTCCACGTTGCTTGGATTATCCGCATACCCGAGCATGAAGTCCGCTAAGGGATTGGTCGTGAAACAAGCCGCACCTGCGCCGCAAAAAGCATAAGAGCCGCTTGCTACGTTCGTCTGTGCGTAGTTATCGCGCCCGATTTCCAATTGGTATCCCACCTTAATGCTGTGACGGCCACGCAGCAAGGTTATGTTGGGACCGAGGTCCCACTGCGTATTGCGGTCTTGAATGAAGCTCTGTCCTTGCGTGCACATCACATTGTCCGCGTAATTTAATATACAAGGAGTGGGTGGTGTTCGAGCGCCCGTGGGAATATTGGTGTTAAACGACGCCGGCCAACCAATTGTAGTCAAGTCGAACCCGGAATTTATCGGCGCTCGATTGTATTTAAACCGACTGAGGCTCGCATTTACGGCGAAAATCGTAGTCGGAGTTATGCTGTAGTTATAGCCCAAAACACCGGAATAGGTGTAATAGATCTCGGCGCAGCGATCCAGGCAAAGGCCATTTGCCAGCGGATCCTGAGGTAAGTCCAGCACGTTAAAATAGGTATATCGGAAGTACAAGCGCTGCTTCGTGCCCAGGTTCTGGTCAAACCGTCCTACGACCTGATTCTGGTTTCCCCCGGAGGCATACGAAGCTCCATAATTGTTAATTGTGGCTCCCGTGGTCGGATCTATACTGCCCGGCAAGTTGGCTTTGGGGAATATCAAGGGAAGCAAAGACAGCGATGTGGGATTGAGCCGATTAGCGGGAATCATGTTCCCGGCAAAGGTCCCCGCGGGCGTACCGGTCGCACAACCAACCGGACCCGACACCGTTGGGCAGGGATCAACGAGCGTGCCCTTGTACCACGAGAAATCACCTGGATTCGCTAATTGCGCGTCCGTAGGAACAGTGGTCAGAATTGGCGGAACGCCTTGGCGCAGGCGGAAAGCCTCCCAACTAACGAACCAGAACGTCTTGTTCCGCCCGTCGTAAACTTTCGGGATGATGAGGGGGCCGCCCGCATTCGCACCGAACTGGTTTTGGGTGAACGCGCCCGGCTTGTTCGCCTGGCCACTCACAATTTGATTTGCTTTGTTAAACGGAGTGTTCGCGTTCAGCACCGCGTTTCGCAAATACTCGTACGCCTCGCCGTGGAGCCCATTCGTGCCCGACTTCGTGCTCAAGTTAATCACGCCACCAGAGAACTTGCCCCAATCCGCGCCCGTGTTGCTGGTTTGAACCTTGAACTCTTGGACGGAATCCTGCGTAGGAATAATAACGGGCAGATTGATATAGCCGATGTTGAGAGGTTGCCCGTCAAGATATTCGGCGCTTTCGTTTCCGAAAGAACCGTTCACCTGATAGTTCCCCCAGCCGAATGGATTCACTCCGACGGGTGTACCGCCGGCGCTTCCTTGAGGAACGACCGAAGGCGCGAGAGTAATCAGATTGAAAACGTTGCGGCCGTTTAGCGGCAACTCCCCGACCTTACGGCCCTCGACGACTTGTCCCAAAGAAGACGTCTCCGGCTGGAGCAGCGGGGTTTCGCCGGTGACTTCGACGGTTTGGGAAACCTCGCCGAGCTGCATGGTCAAGTCAATGCGCACCTTCTGATCAACTTGAACGATTACATCGGAACGAGAAATGCGCTTGAAGCCGGTCTTCTCCACATCGATCTTATAGGTGAACGGTTTGAGATTTACGAACTCGTAAAGCCCATCGGGGCTTGTGCGTTGAACCTGCTTTTCTCCGGTAGCGGTATTGGTTAGCGTGACCTCGGCATCGGCGATCGCTGCAGCCGAGGGATCCAGCACGACTCCCGAGATACCCCCATAGCTGGTCTGGGCGTTCAACGGCGGGCTACAAATCATTGCTGCCAAAGTACAAAAACAGAATGCCAATGTAATAAGCCTGGAGATAAGAAGAGGTTTTTTCTGCATGCTTTGGCTCCTAATGAAAAATTGCACCAACGCACGCCGTTGCACCACGCGACTGTGTTTTTCCAAGTTTTCACAATATCTTCCCATGCAGTTCTTAAGTCAAGGAAAAAGAATAACAAATAGGTATCCGGACAGAACTAACTCTATGGCAAAGTGAACCCGGCGCGTGTCAACGACAGTGAGACAGGTGCTCACATAATTTAGTTAGTTTTTTGTTTGTTGAGTTTTCCACCAAGAAATTTCGCGCCAGGATCGCGTAGGAACGACGATCGCCAACTGGGGCGACCCACAGCATCCCCGCTTCTTGTCTCTCCTCAAGCACATTTCGCTTTTTCGAAGCGGATCGCGTCGGTCTCATCTACGCTCCTCCAGTTAGCGGTTCCAGAGTGGAAACCGGCCTGTTAATCCAGACTTCGCTAGGAAGGGCCGGTGGTTTGGGAGCGTTTCGTACGAAGCGCTCCGGTGACGTTGGTAAGCAACGTTGAGCACATCCTGGCGTTGCCGCAGAAGGTTTTCCGCTTGACCATAGTGAACCGCCGCTGGCGTCAACAAACCTACGCCGGAGTACGGTGCTCTTGGCTATACCACTGAAAAAAACTCTGACAGAAAGCACGACTGTCTCGATACACCCAAAACGGTCCGGGAAGTCCGGCCGATATTTCATGGTTCGGAATTGGTTGAGGAAATGCGAACCGTCGGTCAAAATGTAATACGATACGGACATGAAAGAAAGTTGGCGGTGGTTCGGCCCACAGGACTTGATTTCACTCGATCAGATCAAGCAAGCGGGCTCAACGGGCGTCGTCTCTGCCCTGCACCACATCTATGGCAGCCAGGCTTGGCCCCTTGATGAAGTCCTCAGACGCAAAGCGGAAATCGAGTCCGCGGGCCTCGCTTGGTCCGTCGTCGAAAGCATCCCGGTTCACAAGTCCATCAAACTGCGCTCTGGTCCCCAGCGCCAATATATCGATGGATGGAAGGATACTCTCGCTGCAATCGCCAAGGCAGGCGTGCCAGTCGTCTGCTATAACTTCATGCCCTTGGTCGATTGGACCAGGACGAATTTGAAATGGCGCCTACCGAGCACCGGGTATGCGTTGCGTTTTGATGCCGTCGATTTCGCGGCGTACGACCTATTCCAGCTCAGACGACACGGCGCCGAACTCGATTACCCGCCTGAGCGCATCGCTGCTGCTCGTGCCCGTTTCAAGTCGATGTCCGAGATGCAGCAAAACGAACTCGAACACGCCATCATTGCGGGGCTTCCTGGTGCGGAATCGTCCTACAACCGCCATCAGTTTCGTGAATCACGGGAGGAATGGAATGGAATAGCGCCCGACAATCTCCGCTCTGCCCTCGTCGATTTCTTAAAGGAAGTCGTACCTGTAGCGGAAGAACTCGGCATCCGGCTCGCGATTCACCCAGACGATCCGCCGTGGCCGCTCTTCGGACTGCCTCGGGCAGTGTCGACGGCCAGCGATGCCCGCTCCATTCTTGGAGCCATTGATAGTCCCGCGAACGGCCTCACCTTTTGCGTTGGTTCATATGGTGCACGCCCGGACAATGATTTGCTCGCGATGAGCGACGAATTCGCTCCGCGCATTCATTTTGCGCATCTTCGCCAGGTTGTTCGCGAAGCTGATGGCTCCTTCTATGAAGCTGAACATCTTCGTGGCAGCTCGGATATGGTGGGCGTGATCCGCGCCTTGCTCCGTGAGGAATCACGCCGGCGGCAAGCCCGGCGACCAGATCATCAAATCCCTATGCGGCCCGATCACGGACACTTACTGGCCGACGATATCAACAAAAAAACCAATCCCGGTTATTCCTATATCGGTCGCTTGAAGGGGCTCGCTGAATTGCGCGGCGTAATGGAGGGTTTGAGATACGCTAACTCCGAATTTGAGGACTGAGCTTTCGCGCGGACCATTTTAGTTCGATGCGGATCTTGCCATTTCCAGATTGCCACTGGAGGGGTAGACTCCTCAAAGCGTTTCGCTCCAAGGTCAAGGAGGGGTGGCGAGTTTCCGCAACTTCTAGAACGCAACTGAGAAAAAAAGGCGATCTTCCGTGAATGAATTCGAGAATAAAGTTGCGATAGTAACCGGCACGACTGGGATTGGCCGGGCCATTGCCAAGCGCCTTGTTTCGGGTGGCGCGAGCGTCACGGCGTGTGGCATAGACGAAGCCGCCAACCGCGAACTCCTACAGGAATCCGATTCGAGAGGTCATGAGCTTCGCGTGGAGTTGTGCGACGTTAGCAGGCCGGAGCAGGTGCAAGCGATGGTCGCCAGGACGACTGCACAATTTGGTGGGCTCGATTTCATCGCAAATTCCGCCGGCATTCATCCATTTGGGAATACTGTGGAAACAGATCCGGAAACTTGGAACCGATGCATGGCCGTGAATCTTGGCAGTGTATATCTGCTCTCGCATTTCGGTATTCCGGAAATGATAAAGCGTGGCGGTGGATCGATCGTTATTGTCGCGTCTGTTCAAGGACACGCGTGCCAGCGCGGGGTTGCCGCGTATACTGCTTCGAAGGGCGGCCTTCTTAGCTTGACAAGGTCACTCGCCATCGACCACGCAGCCGATCGCATTCGCGTCAATTCCATTAGCCCGGGATCCATTCACACTCCGATGCTCGAACACGCGGCCGCACATTTTTCCCCAGACCTACCTGTGAACATAGTCGTCGAGAGATTCGGAGCGGCTCATCCGCTCGGTCGCGTCGGTACCGCTGAAGAGGTTGCCGAACTGGCAGCGTTTCTCCTGTCAGATCGGTCCGCATTTTGCACCGGTGGGGATTACCTCGTCGATGGGGGATTGCTGTCGGGGATTGGAGTGCAATGATCGGAAATCCGGTCTGCGTCGCAGCCACGGGAGACGTTTGCGGCGAAGGCGCTGTCTGGCATGCCGCGCACCATGCGGTCTATTGGACCGACATCAATCGGTTCCTCATTCATCGCCTGAATTTGGGGGACTCATCGGTTCGCACTTGGCTGTTCGACGAACCGGTTACCGCTCTCTCGTTGACCGATCGCGAGGATGTGCTTGCGGTGGTGCTAGCATCACAAGTAATTCTGTGGGAGCCTGCCTTGGATGTACGTCACGATCCGATTTTCCGCCTGGACGAGTGGCCGAAGGTCCGATTGAACGATGCGCGGTGCGATCCGCGCGGATCGCTTTGGATCGGCTCGATGCGCAACAACGTAAACGCAGATGGATCCTCAGGCGAAGTCGGCGGAAATGACGGAATTCTCATTCGTGTCGATCCGGATGCCACGGTGACTTCTTGGCAGCAAGGCGTCGGAATTTCCAATACCCTCGGGTGGAGTCCCGATCGCCTTCATTTTTATTTCGGAGACACGCTATCAAACGTGATTTGGGTTTACGACTACGATTTGTCTACGGGTTCAATTTCCAACAAGCGCCCTTTTCTGGAAGGATTCGCCCGTGGTTTCCCTGATGGCTCAGCGGTGGACTCGGAAGGTTATATCTGGAACTGTCGTTTCTATGGCAGTTGCATCGTGCGAGTGGCGCCGGACGGAACAATTGATCGAGTCGTAGACATGCCCGTCCAAAATATTACAACCTGCACGTTTGGCGGTTCCGGTCTCACAACTCTTTTTGTCACCACGGCCTCGGCCGATTCTCCCCGTCGAGATCGTTTGGCCGGAAGCTTGTTCTCGATTCAAACGAATATACTGGGCCAGCCCGAAAATCGATTTTGTTTTTTCGGTGGTGGGCAGTAAGAGCCGATTGTTTTGCCCCGGTTACTTCCGCTGAAGAACAATGAACGCGACGGCATCGGGTGCGAGCGAGTTGCCTAGTTTAAGGCTTCCGCCGGCCTCAGATTTTTCCTCGAGCAGTTCGAAATTCTCGCGTTTGCTGATCCGGTAACGCTTTATCGTGAACGCATCATTGCCCCAAGGCAGATTGCTGATCGTAAGGTTGTAGCCAGCGTTATTGCGGTAAACAATGTCTGTTCGCGGCGGCAGAAACTTAACTTTTGCAAAATCCGCCAGCGGTGGGCCCATCTTCTGAAGTTCTGACGGCATTCCAAACGTATGCGGTTTGTAGCCGGCGGGAATGGCGTAATTGCTGATGGACCCGCACGGACTTGCCATCCTCACTGCGGCCCGCAATCACCGAAAACCCAAACAAATCCGCGCCGGTCACGAGGAGGCGCCTCCGTGAGTCGAGCATTTTCGCGGAAGCCTTGAAGGTGTAAGCGGTTTTGAAGTATTGCCCCTGCAGGTCGAAGAGCCCCATCCAAGCGGCGTCGCCGCGATAGAACTGAGCATGGTCGATAGGCGCATCCTGCAAATAATTCAGGACTGCTCCGATGTAAGCAGCGTTTGCAGCCCCTTGCAAAGTTTGCTTCTCATCATCCATGAAATCCGCACGCAAATTCCACTCCGACAGAATGCTCTCCGCTTTCGGGAATCCGTGCGTATCCAGGACGGCTCGGATCTGCTTTGCGAGCCTAACAGCATCATAAGGATCGGCAGAGCCATCCGCGCACGTATGCCAGGAACAAAAATCGAGTGGCAGCTTATGCGCGGTGCAGTAATCGATGAAGCCTTCCAGATAAGGACCGCCATCGTACAGAAAGGCTTTGGCGTCGCCACCGACCTTGAGTGCAGGATCAACAGAATTCAGGGCCCGAGCCGTTCTTTCATACAACGAGTAAAACTGTTCAGGAGTGCCAGACTAGAAAATCTCCGGTTCATTCCAGAATTCCCAATAGGCAATGTGGTAGTGAAAGCCATTCGCCCAGCCCTGGTTGTAATGCATGGCCATGTGCTTCACCACGTTTGCCAATTTGTCGAAGTCCGGGGGCGGGTTAACATTCGCTCCAAAGCTGCGGCCAATTCGGTAATAGACTACCGCGCCGCTCGTGACGCTGGCGTTGCCGGCCTTTACGACGCCCGCACGTTGGGCGGGATCGGGAATCAGCCAAGGGAGGAATGAGTTGTCTTGATCGAATTTCGAATCGATTTCGGTCGGTCCCATGAAGTCGTGCGTACGAACTTGGCCAACGCGCAGCTCCTTGTACCGCTCCACGAGATCAGGAAGCCCGGCCATCACGGCCGTGGGCGGTCCATTCAGTCCTTGAAAAGAGTGTATTTCACCAATCACTCTGCTGGCGTCCACTTGTAGGGAGCGGAAATCATCACCAGGACTTTGAGGAAACGCAACGGAGCAAAACAACGTAAGGAATAGAAGACGACGGGCGAAGATCTTCATCCGTAAACCTCCCGGGCAGGCCAAAGGAGCAAGCGTCAACACCAACAAGAATTCCCTACGAGTTCATTTTTTTTCTGCAAGAGCGTGAGCCGGGATCGATCAAGATTATGCCAGATTTTGAGCGGTTGTGAACCGAACGGTAAACCGTTAAGCTAGCCGGGCAATCCCGAAATAATCTTGGCCTGACTTAGCATGTCATTGTGCAAAGGGTGTAGTCTCTCCCTCGGGCACCAGATGAACACGAGAGCAGGCCTTTGAAAATCATTCGCCTCAAGACCGCGGTCGTCGAAGGGAATTTCGATTGGACTTTTGTCCACATCGAAACCGACGAAACAATCGTCGGCCTCGGTGAGTGTTTCTTCGCACCCGGCCTCACATCCATTTTGCGTTCCCTCGAACCGCTGCTTCTTGGTGAGGACCCCTGCGACATTCATCGTCTGTTTCGCAAACTTCGGCTTGCCACTTCAGGCGCAGGTTCCATCGGGGGCATCATTTACAATGCGATCAGTGGTATCGAGGCCGCGCTTTGGGACGTTCTTGGCCAATCGCTCGGTGTTCCGATTCATCGTCTGCTCGGAGGAAAGTTCCGGGATAAGGTACGCATCTATGCCGATTGTCACGGGGATGAGGCTCTTGAGTGTTTGGACGAGGTATTGCGATCCCGTCCCGCGAAGTGGTTGTCGAAAGACAGCGCGCACGTTGCCAAGGATTACTTCGGCCACACCGGCGAAGAGTCTGCTTCTTTGCCCGCCAACTATCGGCGCCGCGCTCTGAGAAAAAAGGCGGAAGGATTCACCGCCCTGAAATTTGATCTTGACGTACCCGGCACACAAGGGCCCGATCCCTATACGCGAGTGCTTAGCAACCGCGCCATCGATCACGCAGTGAGTTTGATTAGCGCGGTTCGCGACGCGGTGGGAATAGATACCGATATCGCAGTCGATTGCCATTGGCGCTATAGCGCCAGTGACGCTGTAAAGGTGGCGCGTGAGCTAGAGCTATTTCGACTCTTGTGGCTTGAAGATCCTGTTCCACCAGATAGCATTGCCGCGCTTCGAGAAGTCAGTTCGAAAGTGCGAGTGCCGATCGCGACTGGAGAGAATCTTTTCCTTTTCGAAGGGTTTGAAGAAATCATCGCAGAACACGCCCTGAGCATCGTGACCCCGGACCTTCAAAAGGTTGGTGGTTTGGCCGTCGCTCAAAGTATTGCCCACTTTGCGGACGTACATACGATGCCCGTTGCACCACACAACATCAGCAGTCCGGTGGGTACGTTGCTGTCGGCACACTTCTGCGCGGCGATACCAAATTTCCTTGCACTCGAGTTTCATAGTTCCGACGTTCCGTTCTGGAACGACTTGGTCGATGGGCTACCGAAGCCAATGATTCAGGATGGGTTCATTCACGTTCCAGAGAAACCTGGCCTTGGTATCAAGTTGAATGAGGAAATCGCCCGTCGTTATGCGCGCAAGGGCGAACCATTTTTTGAATGACTGTGCGTGCAATCCTTAGGTTGCGGAGATATGCTAGGCCGAACGTAGAAGAAAATCAAAAAGGCACAAATGCAATGAGCGCGACGAAATGGTGGAACTGCGATGACGAACTCTTCTCCATAATTCAGCGGGAGCTTTTTACTTGCGTCGTGGGCGATGTGATGGACAAAGTTGATCTTCAACATCAGTTTTTGCCTCCGCAAATTCAGCCAATTCGCCAGGACATGGTCGTGATCGGCCGCGCCATGCCTGTGCTCTCCGTGGATGTGTTTGCTGAACGAATCGCGGGCAGTGCCAATACGTTAATGGACAAATCGTTCGGCTTGATGTTGGAAGCGCTCGACGACCTTCGCAGAAACGAAGTCTATGTGAATACCGGGTCCTCGCCCCGAAACGCTCTGTGGGGAGAACTCATGAGCGCGCGAGCCCGCAAGCTCGGTAGCCGGGGTGCTGTGTTAAATGGATACGTCAGAGATACGAAAGCCATCCTGGATATGAGTTTTCCAACATTTGGTTTTGGTTCCTACGGTCAAGACTCCGCGCCGCGTTACAAGGTGGTTGATTTCCGGATTCCCGTTGAGATTGGATCGGTGCGTCTTCGTCCAGGAGATATTCTTTTCGGTGACATCGACGGGGTCTTGGTGGTTCCGGCAGAAGCGGAAACCGAGGTATTCACC
>Ga0210387_10002131_pt1 | contig 15037 bp, 12 predicted proteins | sample IncBWC7OmetaG_FD_160108 | JGI IMG/M metagenome (GOLD analysis project Ga0210387, IMG submission 160108) | Forest soil microbial communities from Barre Woods Harvard Forest LTER site, Petersham, Massachusetts, United States - Inc-BW-C-7-O ...
TCAAAAGATAACGTAACAAATTTGACAATTGGGGCGTGGTGTTCGTATCGATTCCATTTACAAAGTTTGGTGGAATTAAAATTTCCTCTGATTGACTCGAAAGGTGAGATTCCCAACGAGGCGCAAGCGAAAGCAGCGTGAGAGACTAAGCGAGGAAAGGTAATCGAGAGATTATCATTCAATAGTCCGAACACTAGTTAACATGAAGCTAGTGAAGTTGACAGAAATGATCAACTCTTATCGAAAGATAAAGTAACAAATGCAAACCGTAACGTTGCCCCCGGCCACTGGATTGAATACCCAACGTATTCGTTTCATTGACTCGGTTCCGGCAATTCAGTAGTATTTGACACAATAGCAATATTGTGATACTATATAAGATTGAGGGGTGTGCCCTATACACATCCCTCATCTTAACTCTTGTAGGGAGAGTAAATGACAAAGGTTGAAAAACGCAAGAAAGCCACTTCCAAAATGAGGAAGTGGAGAAAGAAAAATAAACAGCGTAATTTAGAAAACGGGCGCCGGTGGCGAAAAGATAACGTAGAAAAAGCAAGAGCGAAGAATAGAAAACATTATTGGAATAATCGGGAAGATATGCTCGCTAGAAATAAAGCTTACTATCCTGAATATTACGCAAAGAATGATATCAAAAGTAAACGACGGCTACGTCAACACGGTGTTACGCAAGAGTGGTTAGACGCAAAGATGTTGGAACAAGACGGCAAATGTGCTCTTTGTAAACAGCCGTTTACCGAAACACCGCACATCGATCATAACCATATTTGTTGTCAATCGCGAAGGAATTGTGGAACGTGTCAACGCGGTTTGTTGTGTAAAGATTGCAATCTCGGACTCGGAAGATTTAAAGACAATACTCAAACTTTAGAAAACGCCATTCAATATCTTCGAAGGTATAATAATGAGTTGGTCAGTCAACCCCCAATACAAACCGCTGGAAGCACCCTGGAAAGAAACGCACAACCAGAAGGTCACTCAGCAATCAATTAAAGAAATTCTGAAGAATGGAACGCCCGACTGGATCCGGTTCCCGAAAGACTTCCGCCAATTCGCCATCGAATCGGCGCAAGCAGATCGCGAACAGTCCATCGAACAGGCTCGAGCCTATCGAATGGACGATATGGATATCCTTGGCGACTACAAGGCCCGTTCCGTAAACACCATTAGTACCAAAGACTTTGTTTTAAAACTCAGAAACAACGGCGTTCCATGCGTCGGCATTTTTTCTGGTAAACCGCAAACAGTCGGTCTATGGGCCTATGTACCAACAACACACGGCAAAGACGTTCGATATATCTGTTATATGCAGACGCCCGCGATGATCGAGTGGTCAGTCCTCAATCTAGATAAACACGGGCTACCAGACGGCGAAGCCTATCGCGGTTGGCGCACCGTCCTTTCCGAACTAATCAAAAAAGGTGTCTTGACCGAACAACGCGCACATGAAATATTCGGCCGGCCAACCGAATCCGTAGTCTCTCGTCGGTACCGGCGCACATTGGCAGAATTCCGAAGTAGGAAAGAAAACATCGCAGTACGCGATGGCTTCTAGTTAGTAACAAACATAAGGCAGTTAATTTAAATTATAAGGCAGGTAAAAGGAAATGGGTATTTTTGATAAAGAACCAGAATCAAATATGAGTACTAAGAAGCCGGAAGTTAAAGAAACAGATTTATTGTCGCTGGTTCAGGCACTTCTTAAGACGAGCGAGATCGCGGCAGCGCGTGAAACACGATTAGCAAAACAAGAAGAACTAGAAGAAGAGCGTAAGCGTAATCGTGCAGCCCAGTATGAGAAGAATCGGGCCAATGAAACAACTATTGATCTCCAAAAGCAAGCCACATGCAAGCACCTTAAAGGTGGCCGCAACAGGCGCCGTAACGCAATCAAGGACTTTAACGTGTACCTGTTCAGCTATATCGATGGAGAGGTGGTTATTAAATGCCATGACTGTAAGATGAAATGGCGCCCGACCGACACCACAGAACGCGTGGTTCGCAACGGTAAAGTATATAAGAACCACACAGGCATCGGTTGGCGCGAAGCATTAAACATGGTAAGTGAGTCAACGAATACACCGAGTAGCAGTGAGATTCCTCAGTCCCAATGGCATAAAGTTCAACGTAGCGGCGTAAGCATAGCTAATACAGTTGGCCCTTTGATTGACACTGAGCCTATCGGAGACTACGTAGAAGCGCGTTAGTATTTAAGGGGCGGTTCGCCGCCCCACCCTTTCTTAGAGGACTAAATGATTCTTACGGTAATTTCAATTGCGGCCTTCATAATGTCTGCAATTGCTCTATTTAGATCCTTCTACCATCCTGTAACACCCCTACAAAAATCAAATCCCGGTATGCCCGATGCTACGGCATTATACCAACCTATCTGGGATAGCCGTAAGAGAATTTTAATCTATCCTAAAACTGATAAGAGGCAATTATGGCAGTAGTCGGACCGTTGAATTCAGCCACGCCCACTACAGCACAAGTAGTTGGCGGTGTTTATAATGCTACGGCTCCCGCGCCTGTCACAGCCCAAGCATTAGCGCTTCAGCAGGATCCTGCCGGTAATTTACTGGTAAACGTCGCTGTTGGCGGCGGTGTAGTCGGCCAGTATACAATTTTAAGTGCCAAGCCTACTACAGCGCAGACCACTCTAGCTCCAATCAGTTTTTCCGGTTCGGGTGCTAATACGGTTGTAGCTGGTGTTGCAGGTCAAACGGTTCGTGTTTGGAGACTGCTGATAGTAATGGGTGGCACAACGAATATCACTTTTGCAGACACGACACCGACTTCTTTTACCGGCGCGATGCCTATGCTCGCCAACGGCAGCATCACTCTGGATTTTGATTCTGAGCCATATTTTGTAACAGCGACAGGTAAGGGCTTTGTAATTAACTCGAGCAACGGTGTACAGGTCAGTGGCGGTGTTTGGTACACCCAAAGTTAAATGAGTCAAATAAATAATCCCGGACAAGATACTCTAGGTATTTCTAATTTAGGAAATACTGCGGGCACTAGCGGAGTTGCGACCGGGCCCAGCCTTCAGCTTTTATTGGCTGGTGGTAACAATATTACTCTGAGCCAGTCCTTGAATGGCGGTAGTGCTACGATTAGTATTGTCGGTGGAGCGGGTGGAGGTGGTTCGGCAGCTGCCATATCGATCGGCGGTAACAGTACTTCCGGCGCTGGTGGTTATTCGAATATTACCAGTGGCACAGCGTTGTTGGCTGGCGGTAACAATATTACCTTGAGCCAGAACGCTTCGGCGATTACGATTTCAGCCGCGAATCAGACGAACCAGCTAATCAATTTTTACGCCGTAGGCAACACAGCGTCAACTTCGACTTCGACTCAACTAGATGCTCGAACAGTAAGTTTCGACGGTGCCGGAATCATCTCAGTTGGCATGAGTGCCGGAAGTATTATCATGAGCGCGACCACAGCCGCGCAGACCAATCAGGCGATCGGTTTATACGCTGTCGGTAATACGGCATCAACGTCTACGTCCACGCAGTTAGACGCCCGAACGATTAGCTTTAATGGCGCCGGTAACGCCTCAGTAGGCTTTAGCGCCGGCAGTGTTATTATTTCCGATGCTGGAGCAGCAGTTTCCATAGGCGGCAATAGTACTTCGGCAGGCGCGGGATACTCTAACGTATCAACCGGTACTGTCGTGTTGGCTGGCGGTAATAATATTACGTTGAGTCAAAACGGTTCTGCGATAACTATTGTAGGCGGAGCAGGTGGCGGTGTCGATGTTCAGATCGGCGGAAATACTTCAGGAACAACGGCGTTAGTTTCAACCGGGACTTTGACCTTGGCGGGTGGTAATAATATCACGTTAAGTCAAAACGGTAACGCTATTACAATTTCTGAACAAGATTTTATTCAGAGTCAAATGTTTTGGCCCGCTGATTGGAATTATTGTCAAATGTCGCTTTTTGCGAATTCTAACGCGCAATACTCCATTATTCAAGTTACAACTCCCCTTTATGTTACTTTTAGTCGTGTAGATGTTCCTATTAGCTTTAGCGGGGCTACTATAAATAACACATCTTCTGCATACTTTGTTCAATCCGCCATGTTAGTTTTATATACGTTGAATGGCGGTACTGCGTTAAGTCCGATCGTTGGTGCGTCTAGGTCGGATACTCTTATGTGGCAAAGTAATACAGTTTCTCAATTGAGCAGTTTTACTGGCGGTAAATTATTATCTTTTCCGTTAGCATCAATGATAACTCCTGGAACTTATTTCTTGGGTTGTTGGATTTCAACATCGTCGGGATTTACGAGTGGTGGAGGCGCTACCACAGCCCTAAATGCTACCGTATCCATGCCCGTCGCCCGTGGTTTATTTAATCCGGCGACAGCTAATTTTGCTAATTTCGGATCATTGAATACATCATCATCTAACCTCCCCCTAGGTGGATTAGCTTCTGTTCCATCTGCTACAAATAATACTTATAACTTAAACGCTGTTTCGATGTCGGGGTCAGCATACGGTCAAGCTCAGTTCGCGGCTGTTTTTAGAAACGTATAAGGAATAGAATTGCAACCACAAATAATAATGCAGGATTTAAGCGGTGCTCACAATAAAGATTTGAGCAAAACATCAGCCCGATTGGTAAAAGGCGGTAGCTGGAAAAAACAAAGAATTGTTTGTATAGTGCCGGCAGCAGAAACGATTCCGGCCAAAATAGCTCTTTGTTTATGGAATCTGGCCTTCCCGCCAAATAATGGCGTTATTCGTGTTTTGGCGCAGGGTATGGAAGTCGGAGACGCTTATTCTAATTGTATAGAAAGTATCATTACGCATCCGGAATTAAAAGACTGGGAGTATATTCTGACGATCGAGTCCGATAATGCGCCTCCGCAAGACGGGGTAATTAGATTGGTCGAACGAATGGAAGAACACCCAGAACTTGATTGTATATCGGGTTTGTATTTTACCAAGGGTGAGGCTGGCGTAGCTCAAATCTGGGGTGATGCTTCTGATCTTTTGGTTAATTATAGGCCGCAGCCCCCCGATACTAACGGTGAACTTAAACGTTGTTACGGTACTGGAATGGGATTCGCATTATGGCGCATGAGAATGTTCAAGGATCCTAAACTGGAACGTCCGCTATTCCGCACGAAGAAAGGTTTAAATAACGAAGGTATCGGAACACAAGATTTAGTTTTTTGGGGCAATGCTTTTAAATGCGGTTATAAATGTGCCGTTGATTGTTCGGTAAAAGTAGGTCATTACGATTTAGAAGGCAAGTTCGGACCGCCGGACACAATGTGGTAACAATATAATATCAAGGAAACCAATGGCAAAGAAAGTCAAAGAAGTTAAAAAAGAATTATTGAAGCTCGATCTAGGTTGTGGCCAAAATAAAAAACCAGGTTTTAAAGGCGCTGATATCTGGAGGGGTGAAGGCGTCGATTTTGTTGTAGACTTGTTTAAATTACCGTTGCCTTGGAAAGACGAAACGGTTGAGGAAATATTCGGCAGTCATTTTTTTGAGCACATGCCGCAGCACCTTCGTTTTGGATTCATGGACGAATTGTATCGCATATTGATTCCCGGCGGTAAAATCGAATTTATTACGCCTTACGCGACTAGCAAGCGGGCTGTGCAAGATCCGACGCACATGTGGCCTCCGATTTGCGAAAACAGTTATCTTTACTTTAACAAGAATTGGCGCGAGATAAATCGCCTGACTCACTATCAAGTCAAATGTGATTTCGACTTTAGTTACGGATTCATTTTGAATCCTGAAACGCAATTGAAGAACACCGAGACTCAGCAGTTTTGGGTCAATCATTATGTCGAATCGGTAAGTGATATGTCGGTTACATTGGTAAAGAAGTGAAACGAGTTCTTGTAACTGGAGCGGCTGGTTTTATCGGTTCACATCTCGTCGAACATCTTCTTCGTAATACCGATTGGAAAATAATAATTTTAGATAAGTTGACTTACGCTTCTAACGGATTCAATCGCCTTCGAGAAGTTGGCGCATATGAGAATAAGCGCGTAAAACTTTATCCAGTTGACTTGAGCCGTAAAATAGGTTCTGAACTCGAACGAGAAATAGGTTCAATAAATTATATCGCACATCTAGCAGCAGAAACGCACGTTGACAATTCCATTGGCGATCCCCGTCCGTTCGTAGAAGCGAACGTTCTCGCGACGATGGAAATGCTCGAATACGCTCGTCGATTACCTGGACTTGAAAAAATGCTTTACTTTTCAACGGACGAAGTATTCGGTCCCGCGTCTGTCGGAGTTGAATATAAAGAGTGGGATAGGTATAATAGTGCTAATCCTTACAGTGCTACAAAAGCGGCAGGTGAGGAGTTATGTTTAGCTTGGGCGAATACATATAAGGTTCCTACACTGATTACGCATTGTCACGATATAAAAACTAGAGCTTTTACTCCGGATGGTATTAAAACCTATAATGAACTTTGTGTCGGAGATAAGGTTTTTGCTCTTCGCGACGAAGAATTAGTTGAAACTGTTATCCGGGAGAAAGTTCGTCTTCCCTATTCGGGAAAAATGATACGAATTAGGTCAAATAAAGTATCGCACCTAGTTACGCCTAATCATCGCGAACTTATTCAAAGGCCCGTTGGGAAACCGCGACGTATCCAACCGGTTGAGGTAGTTCGAGCCGATTCTTTATTAAATTTTCCTAATAGAGTTTATATACCTGTAGCCGGTAAATGGAATTGTGCAACGGCTGTTCCTATTTCTTTCCCTAACCCGACTCATTTCAATATGAAGAAGGTGGATGACTTCTCGCCAGAATTAATGTCGGAATTTATTGGTTGGTATGTTTCAGAAGGTAGTTCGAATGGTATGGGAACGATATCTATCGCGCAAGAGAAAATAGAAAATTTAAATACTATTTCTGAAATTCTTGATCAAACAGGTTTATATTATTCTTATAGTGGTCGGGCATTTTTTATTTCTTCCGGAATTTTAGCGAGATATCTAGAAGAGCAATGCGGGCAAGGTTCTGAAAATAAAAAACTGCCTGATTTTATTTTGCAGTATAAACCGTATTTGCTTAAACTTTTATTAAATTCTATGATCGCCGGTGACGGTACGTGGTACGGTAAATCCGCTGTTTATTATACTAAGTCACCGCGATTAGCAGAACAAACGGCAGAGTTAGGAATAAAATTAGGGTACAGTACTGCCATCAGTGAACGGTATACTTGGAATCCAGATAAAACTAAGAAATCTAAAAGTTTTATAGTTCGACTTCGAAAAGCCGTGGCTGGAATTCAAAGAAAGCACACCAAAGAAGTGGACTACTCCGGGGATGTTTGGTGTTTGCGAACCGACGAAGGTAATTTTTTTATAGAGCGCGACGGCATTGTTAGTTGTAGCGGGAACACGATGAACGCAATCGGCGAGCGCCAGCACAGAGAAAAGTTTATTCCCAAGGTAGTTAAGTCAGTCTTGACCGGCGATAAGGTGACCATTCATGGTGATCTTAAGGGTAATAGCGGTAGTCGTTTTTATATCCACTGCCGCAATATTGCTGCTGCTACTCTCTTCTTACTGGAACGTGGGCAGGTAAGAGATAAATATAATATTGTTGGTGAAAAAGAAGTTAGTAATCTCGAATTGGCTCAAATGATCGCCGCTATCTTAGACAAGCCGCTGTATTATGAAATGGTTGACTTCCATTCCAGCCGTCCAGGTCACGACCTTCGTTACGCATTAGATGGAACTAAATTGAAAGAAATGGGTTGGGATATACCTAAGAAATTTAATGATAGCCTCGAGAAAACTGTCCGTTGGATGATCCAGCCAGAAAATCTTCATTGGCTCGGCCTGTAATTAATTAAAGGAAAAAATGCGACCGCAAAACCCTAAATCGCCGCCGATGTTCGCGCAGCTAGGTCCGAATCCGCAAGGCTTGGATATACTTCAAGTCGTTAATCCTGCGGGCGGTGAAGGCATCGTTTACCGGTTGAATGAATTCCAGGCTAGTTGGTATGCAGGTTCAGGTAATCCGCCGACGATACCCGGCCAATTAGCGGGTAATCTTTATCTTAACGTTACAAACGGTGACACTTGGCTCTGCAACGGATCAACCTGGACAGAAATAGCTAATCCGGCCGCTGGTGTTAATACGATTAACGGTTTGAACGGCGATGTTACTATCGTCGGCGAAGAAGGTATTACTGTTACGTTATCCGGTCAACAGATTCAACTTCTCAATACGGGTGTTACGAGTTTAAATACTCTGACCGGCGATATCTCTGTTACGCCCGGTGTTGGTATCCAAGTTGCTAATTCGGGCCAAAACATACAAGTTAGTAATACCCAGTTTACTATTTGGGCGGATATTCAAAATTATGGTGGTGTTCCTAAGCCGCAAAGTATTACTCAACATACTACCGTAAACACAACTGGTGGCTTGCCAACTATTACCGTCGGAAGCGCACTGCCCTATTTTCTGAACGGATCGGGTGTTTGTATCTGGCAAGGAGGAGTAGCTACTAGCCAATCAACGCCATCAGCTCCGACTGTTACTTCTCCGCCTGTTTCCGGTTCTCAAACTATAACTTATAAAATAGTCGGCGTTGATATGCAGTGTGGTTTGACTGCGGCGTCTTCGGCAGCAACGGTTTCAGCGCCTGCGGTATTTAGTCCCGTTGCGCAGGCAATCAGTTCTATAACAGCGTCGGCTGGAACAGTTACAGCTAATTTTGCCGCGCCGCTAAATACAACTGTTACGGCCGGCATGACGATTCATATCGTCGGCGTAACCGGATCAGGTAGTGGTTGGAACGGTGTTTACACAATTGCTACGGCGCCAACTACGAGTCAAATAACTTATGCTGTCGTAGGTGCGACTGGTACAGGTACGGTTACCGGTGCGACTGGTCGAGTCAGCAATACGCAACTTATCACCGCGATTTCAAGAAATTCTTCCGGTGTTATCTCTGTCACGACTAGTCAAAATCATAATTTTAACGTCGGAACCGGAGCGCAACCAACAATCGTAATTATCGAAGGAGTCCAGCCTTACGATTTACAAGGACATTTCGTTTTAGCAACGACGCCTACTCCTACTACATTTACTTGTAATACTGGGAACTATAGAGCAGAAACTGGAACTTTAAATGCAAACGGAGCAGTTCAATCCGGATCACGCAATGCCGCATCCGCAACCGTCTGGGAATACACTTATCTAGCGTGTCCTGCTTTGTCTGGTACTACCAAGCAGTATTATATTTATTCGGATAACGCGTCTCCCGGCGGTGCTTTAAATTTAATAGGTAAAACTCTTTACGGTGAAAGTCATTTTACTGATTACGGACCGAATTACGGCGGTGGCTTTGTTGCACCAGGATATGTACCTACTACGGCACCTTCTGTTGCGCAAAATCAGCTTTTCTCGACGACGATTTTAAGCGGCCAAGGAACTACCAGTTTAACTCTAGCTGCCAATGTTCCGTCAACAGTAACAGGCGGCACGATATTGTACGACGACGGGCCGGCTTTAATCGCTGCCTGTAATGCTTTTCCTACCAGCGTCGATTCCAGCGGTCAAGTCGTCTTGTCTCCGTTGCGTAATCCTAATTCTATATCGCTACCGATGTATATGTTTAATTCTCCTATTAGCATTCCGGCTCTTAGAGAGATCATCGTCGCTAGTGGAATGTGGATAAACGAGACGATTTATTTAAATCAATACGTAAGAATGAACGGATCCGCAGCGGCTAATTTTTCCGCAGCGTCTGATTTTACTGCCGTCGCTAATCCCATTTTATTTGGATTAGCCAGTCCGATGATTCAAGCGGGCATAGATCCAACGATTCAAACTACTGGATTTGTTTTTTCTAACTTGCTTTTTCAGTGTACTCTTCAGAATATTAATGGACAATATGGGCTTTCTTTATTGGGTAGTAATTACGTAGAAATTTCAAATTGTGTCTTTGTGAGTTCGGATGCTTTAGCTGGCGGTACTAATGTTCCGTTGATGCTTAACGGAAACTGCGTCTCGGTTGATATTAATAATATTACTTACGACGGCGCAAGTGTATACGGCGATAATCAGCCGATCGGTCAGAGTTGTTGGGGGCCGTGTATAGGTAATATCGTCGTCAGAGCATCTGATAACCCCGGACAAGGAAATCAATCGCCTTCAAAAATTGTTATCTCCGGGATGAATACCTCGGCTAATCGAGGCATTTTAATCGACGGCCAGTATGCAACTACTAATAGTGCCGCCGATTTTGAATTCAGTCAAATATGGAATCAAGCCCCGACGACGCCGGCCGTAATGTTTTCTGGTTTCCAATCCCTGCCTCCTTCGGACATTCGAGTGCATCAGATCGTTAACGATAGCGAGGCGACAGCGATTTTGGCAAATTGGACACCGCTGATTAATTCGGTTTTAATTGGAAACTGTGAAACGACTAATTCTGTTGTACCGTTAGTGACCGGAAACTACATAAACGGTCTAGAAACTTACGGTAATATGACTCCTTTAGTCGGTCAGAATATAAACCGAACCGTAACCTTTTACGGGCCGGCGAATATAGGATCTGTCGTAACTACACCGCCGTATGAAGCAATTCAATCCAATACTTTTGCGCAAAGTCTAGGATTGACAGGAACAATTTTTAGTGCTTTTCCGTCTACAACTGTAACAGCAGTGGCAACACACGGTGGCAGCATTCCGGCCGGAACTTATCCAGTTGTAGTAACTTTTGTAGGTTGGGACGGTGGAGAAGGCGGTCCTAATCCAAATATTCTTTTAAATGATCTGCCTGTTAATGTAACTTTGGCGGGGGCTAGTTTAGGAATTCAAGTAAGTTGGACGCCGCAGAGTGGCACGCAAGGCGCGTACATTTACATCAATGGGTTTAGAAATACGACGCTTTATACTACGTCGCCGCAGACTTTTACATCTTTGCCGGCAGATCATTCTCAGCCCCTTTGGGAAGGTTCCGGATTGCCTTTGTTGAATTCTTCCGGACTTTACACGCCGCAAATCGTAATGGCTTCCGGTTCAAACGAACTTGTTATAGCAACTCCAACGATGACCGGTAATCGTACGATGTCATTTTGCGACGGAGCGAATAGTTCGGTAGTTTCTACGACTTTGACAACGACATTGAACGCATCGCCTTATGCGGTTACATTGCAAGGCGCGACTAGCTCGAGTCACGCTTGGTTGCAACCAGCTAATGCTGCGGCAGCTACGGGATTGACCAGCGCCTATATTTCGGGCGTCGGTACAGGAACGGTTACGGTAGTTACTTCAGGTACGGCGAGTCAAAACTTTAACGTATTTGCGACGGTGAACTAATGGCTTGGAGCCAAATTGACTCACGCAATTATTATATCTTTCCAAATAGAACTTTAAATGTTCAAGGAACGTTGACGTATACAGTTCAAACGTCGAGTAACGCTGCGGTACCAGGTAAAGATAGTCGTGTTACAAAATCTACGGATAGTAGAATTTCTCCGAATATTCCTCAGAATAGTCGGAATGCGCCACCCTTTTAATGCCTTATACAAATACAGCTTCTACAGTTCGATTACAAAGGATTGTAAACTTAGCGAAAGCGAGAGGGGACATAAATCCAGTCCTAAACTTGCCCGCTTCGGATACGACCGTACCACTAGCTATCGCCAACGATGCGATGAATGATATTTGTTCTCTTCCGTTTCCACAAAAATGGAATGAGATGATCATTCCGCCGTTTTATACTTCGAGCTTTCAGCAAGATTATGCCGGAATTTATCCGAACGGATCTTCTATTACGAATCTCAGTTGGCTCGAGCGTGGAATTGTCGTAGATATTAATAACGATGCTCAACCGAAACCTTATGAGCCTTTAGAGGTTGGGCGCCAGTTACCGCAAGCAACCGGAACGTTTTGGAATTCGGCGACGAATAACCCACTATTCTTGGTAAATTATTACCCGAATAACACTCTTTATTATGGTACGTGGGGCGCAGCTAACAACGGTACAGGTTCTTTAGGAAATAATCCTACGCCGGGTTCTACATATACGTTCCCGCTCGGTGTAAATAGTCAACCAGCCAATCCTATCACACAGATTCAAGATGCCAACGGTAATTTTCTAGTATTGACTACGTACGGTACGACGGGTGGAGTAGCGCCGGTTCTTCCTGCTTTGTCTACTCCCGGAACAACGATTCCAGACGGCTCATGTGTCTGGACTGTTGTAGATCCGAACGGGCAAGGATTTCGTATCGTACCGGTTCCTTCTTCTACTGGCTTAGTGTGGCAGTTTAATCTCGTAGGTCAGATGTTGCCTGTCCGATTCACGAATCTTCAGCAAACATTGGCGCCGTTGCCTGACCAGTACGAACCTAACTTTCGGCAGATATTTATCGCGAGATGTTACCAGTACTCTCCAGAATCTGGTATTAGAGCGAAGTTTAAAGATGAACACGCCTTAGCTATGGAAGCACTCGTCAACTGTATGAAAAAGTCCGATAGAGAAACAGAAGAGAATATTTTTACGCCGGATCGTTCCATAATGTCTGGTGGGCAGCGTGGTGGCCGTAGGTTCGGGCCACAATTCCCGTTCAATTATAGCGGTCAATAAGGATTCATGTCTTACACTCTACAGCAAACTATAAATTGGGCGCAGACATATGTTCAGTATATTCCTTTAACTGCGGGAACGGGAAATGAGCCTGCTATTTCTATAGGTAATACGGTTCAATCTACCATTTTAAACGCACCTTTTGTTTGGCCATTTAATCGTAACGAATTTCCGATTGTTTTAGTCACGGGTCAACAAGATTATGTTTTTGATGTAACCGACTTTGCTTATTTAGAAAAAGTTTCGTTGTTAAGCGCGGACGGTAGTGATGGTTTTGAAGTCAAGGATGTTTATAACACGAATATTTTAGGATTGGCGGCAACAGGTAGTACGGCTCAACCCAATGCTGTTGCTGTGAAACTATATACTCCGGATACCAGTATTGCGCTGCGATTTTTAAGTAATCCCGATCAAGCGTACACCGGAACGTTAACTTATCAAGTTATTGTAGATCCTTTTACTGCTTTGGACGACCCTTGGGCGCCGATTCCCGACAGTTTCATTGACATTTTTAATAACCTTTTCTTGGCTGAAGTCATGGCTGTCGCAGATGATGCTCGAGAACAGCTTTATCGTCAACGTGGTATCGCTGCTCTCTTATCTAAGGCAGAAGGTTTGACTGAAATGCAGCGTAACGTTTATCTCGCTCAGTATCTTGCCCGCGGCTCTTCTATGACGTTGGCTGCGCAATTGAGAACGCAACAGGCAATTCAAGCGCGTGGGTTGTAATGGCGCCTAATTTACTTCAGAACGCAGGCGCACAGCCGAACAAGCAACCGAAATATGTTCCGATTTTTATCGATCGGGCGTTTACCGGCATCTGGACGCAGCGTTCTGTACTTCACGATCCCTCGGATATTGCGACGGCCCACTTTTATGGCGGTAGGCCGGATGCTCTTTGGCAAGGTTCAAACGTAGAGTTAACTAACAGATTGACGCTGCAACGCCGTCCCGGATTGACTCCTTTTTCCGCCGCGACTTATCCGACGCCTCCGCAACGAGCTTTTGCGTTTGAATTAACCAACGGAACGATTCGGGTAATTATCGATACAGGTCCGAGTCCGGTATTTAATCTGTCATCAGTAAACGCGATTAGCGGTGCGGCGTATTATATCTTTACGTCGCCCGTGACATGCGCGGCGAATAATGCTTACGTCGGATTGATTTTTAACATCACCGGATTTGACCAGACGACTAATAACGGCGCATTCACTTGTACCGCTTCGACAAGTAGTTATTTACTTCTTTCGAATGCCTCGGCTATTAACGATACTTCGGCGGCGACCGCGGTAACTTCCGGTGGAGTTTATTGGGATACACAAGTCGGCGGTATTAGTTATCTGCTGTTTGCTAAATCGGCTGATGCGGGTCAGACCGGATTTGTTTCCGTCGCTGGTACGCTTTATATGGGTGACGGCGTTGATACTAGGAAGTATACGCCGCTTAATAACAACGGTACGATTGCTAATAGTGTTGCCGGTCAAGGATCGATTTGGAATTATAGTATTGCCGCGCCGACTAGCCAGCCGGCTGTCACTATAGTAGAGTCCGGTGCATCCGCTGTCCCTTGGGAGTCGTCGACATTTTACTCGACGATGGGCCTGTTAGTTGACAGTAACGGTAACATTGAGTACCTAACCGGTATTAATAATTCCGGAACCAATACTACTCAGTTCGGAACGACTGGCCAAGGGCAACCGCAGTGGAGTAGCGTTACTGGTAACCCGCCTGCGTCTGGTGAAGACGGTAGTTGTAACTGGCTTTGCGCCGGGTCGTTATCTTTGTGGCAATCACAGACTGCCTACACCACCGGCGCTTGTATCTACGTTCCTGGTGTTGGCGGAACACCGCTGCCCGCTTTTTCAGAAACCAACGGGAATAATACCGGTGTCGGAGTTAATTGTCCTGGTACAACCGGTGGCGGTATTTGGCAAGCGTTTCCACACGGTGGTACTTCTGGATCGTCGACTCCTAAGTGGAGTCCGATTTCTAATACTCATACCGACGATTTTAATGGTACTGGTTCGAATGATATCGAGTGGCAATATCTCGGTCCGGCTATTCTATGGCAGCCTAACCACATTTATAACTCGTGGTGGGAACATCTCCAGATGTGCGTCGTTGAGCCATCTTTGCCTAATTTAGCTCTTCTTGAAGCTGGAACTCAGACGATTTTCGTTCAAACAAATAATAATCAATCTACTGGCAGTGTCAACGTTCAAGGAACTTCTGGATCCGGATATACTCCGCCGTGGCCTCTAGCAGCCAATACTAGCCCTAGTTCAGTAGGTCAAACTACGGGCGACGGCGATTTACAGTGGATTTGTCTCGGTTGGGGAACTTGGAAAGTTGACACCGAATACGTTGCGTGGACCGCTGGCGCCAGCCAATTTAGTGCTATTAAAGACGGTAA
>Ga0210387_10002134_pt1 | contig 15020 bp, 12 predicted proteins | sample IncBWC7OmetaG_FD_160108 | JGI IMG/M metagenome (GOLD analysis project Ga0210387, IMG submission 160108) | Forest soil microbial communities from Barre Woods Harvard Forest LTER site, Petersham, Massachusetts, United States - Inc-BW-C-7-O ...
TCACCGAGGTAATCCGCATCAAGGCGCTGCTCGAAGCTGCAGGGGCTTCCTTACTCGGCGCAGTGATCGACGGCTAGAACGCGATGGCATATTCCAGCGCGCAACCTGAAGCCGCAGCCGCTGCAGAGTCGACGCCGAGATGGCTTCGCTCTGCTTTACTCGCGGCGCCGCTCATCGGCGCCACGTTTATTTCGAAGTTTGGTTTTCCCCCATTAGCGGCGCTGGGCATCGGTGTTTCTATTTTCTTTCTTCTGGGGGCAGCCGCGGCAGGGGCAGTGCTCGGCGGCGTGACGATCGAACCGCGGAGACTGGCGCTTTTCACAGCGATGCTTGGCGTTTTGGGCCTGATGCAAATATTCCAACCGAATTCGTTCTCGCCCTCATCGTTGCTGCTTCTGGTCGCGGTTCATCTGCCGTACATTTTTACGGTCGCCGGTAGCGGGGACGACGACAAAAACCGCAACCTCAAGTTCTTCTTGGGAATCGTCACGGTCTTCGCGTGGTGTGGTATCGCCCAGTACGCTCTTCAGTTCTTCGTCGATCCGCGCTTTCTTTTTCCGATCGAGAACTTCACGCCCGATAGCTTCATCGTCCAGCAATTCAATCATCAGGCAGCCATGGGATACGGCTCACACGAATATCGGGCCAACGGCGTATTTCTACTGGAGCCATCTTTTTTCAGCCAACTGCTCGCGATAGCGATCATCGCAGAGCTCTGCACTCAAGGCAGATTGAGCCGAATCGCGGTGTACGGCCTCGCGCTCGTCGTTTCTTACTCCGGCACGGGGCTCATTGTGCTTGCCGTCTGCCTACCGTTGTGCCTCGTCGCGCAGCGCCGCTGGGGACTGCTGGTTTTGGGGCTGCTGGTTCTGGCCGTGCTTGTCGGCCTCCAATTGTATTTTCATGCGAGCCGTTTGCTCGCCAGAATTGGAGAATTCGACTCGGATCAATCCAGCGCCTACATGCGTTTTGTCGGCGGATTTGGCATGTTCGATAAGTTTATTTGGCAGGATCTTGGGCGCGCGCTATTTGGATACGGGGCAGGTACTTTTGTAAGTTACTCATCGCGCATTCACTATTTCGCTGCCGCCGAGATGGCGCTGTTTAAGATTGTGTTCGAGTTTGGTCTGGTCGGCGCCGTAGCGTATTTCGGGTTCTTGTTTGGTTGTCTGTACTACTCTTCCGCTCCACGACTCTTGATACTTGCGGTGGGCATTACCTACTTCTTGAGCGGAATATACATTCCATTTGCGCATGGCCTGGCGTTGGGCTTGCTGTTATGGAATTCGGGCGTTGGGCGCAACGTGTCGCCATGGGTGTCTGTTCGCAAGCGGCCCCGCGAAGCAATTTCCGCCGCCACTTTGCCGGTGCCGCGAGGGATCCGCACGTGGTAACGGCACTCCTTTCCTTCGGATTTTTGTGCTTGCTTGCCGCCTGCCACCCCTTCATCACCTATCCTTGGTCGTTGATAGTTCTTCAAGCGCTACGCCCCGTCAAACGATCGCGACCGAACGAAATTCCCCAATCGGATCTGAGCTGTGCGATTTGCGTTTGCGCGTACAACGAGGAACGCGGCATCGAACGGAAAATTCGGAACCTGCTGGCGCTACGAGCGCGTGAACCCGGCCTTGAGATTCTCGTTTACGTGGACGGCGCGGCGGATCGCACGGCGCAAATCCTGCAGGAATATGCCCCACAAATCGACCTGCACGTCGCCGCCGAGCGCCGCGGTAAGACACACGGCATGAACCTTTTGGCCTCCAAAGCGCAGGCCTCGATACTCATTTTTACGGACGCCAATGTCCTGATGGATTTGGATTGCGTTCGCGACTTCCGACGTTATTTCTCCGACCCCGAGATCGGGTGCGTTTGCGGCAACCTGATATATACAAACGGTGAAACGTCGGCCACCGCCTCGTCGGGCTCAGCCTACTGGAGATTTGAACAAGTTATCAAGAAATTGGAGATGGAAAGCGGCTCCATGATCGGCGCCGACGGATCGCTATTCGCGATCAGGCGCTCGCTGCACATCGCACCGCCGGATCACATCATAGACGACATCTATGTTTCGCTGATGATTTTGTGCGCCGGACATCGGGTCATTCAGGCGAGCGACGCTTTGGCCTACGAGGAATCGGTTGTATCAGCCCGCGAAGAGTTCAACCGCAAGATTCGCATTGCCTGTCAATCGTTCAATGTTCACCGCTTGCTGTGGCCGCGGCTGCGCAAGATGGATGGAATCACGATCTATAAATACGTTTCGCACAAATTGATTCGTTGGTTCACGATCTATCTTCTGGCGATGGCGGTTGTCGCCTTTGAGTCTGCATTGATCGTGGGCGGACATCCAGGCGTGGCGGTCGCACTGATGGTCGGCGGTGCCGCGGGCCTGCTGTTCGGCTGCATATCCCCGGTTAAGCCGTTTTCGCAAATCGCCGGGATCGTTGCAGCCTTTGCAGGTACCGGCTGGGGAGTCTGGCGGTCGATCCGCGGCGAGCAATACCAAACGTGGACTCCGGCAGCCTCGATCCGCAAATGACGCAGCCCATAAAATCCCAAGGAGCGTTGGTTACGGGGATCCGATGCCTTTGGATCTCCCGCCATATACCCTTTCCGATGGAGGGCGGCGCACAGGTCTATTCGGCAAATCTCGCGCAGTCATTGGCGAAGGCCGGCGCATTTGTTCGTTTTATGGGGCTCGGCAGCGCGGTCGCAGTGCCAGAATCGGCCGCAGCCGTTGAATGGTTGGCCGTCCCCGGCAGAAAGCGCAACCCGGCCGTGGCCGCCGTTAGCGCGTTGCCCTTTGCGGCGGCCGTTGACGCGACGAAAACCTACCGGCTAATGCTCGAGACGGAATTGCAAGAACCCTGGGACACAATAGTCTTGGATGGCTATGGCACGGGATGGGCGCTCAATCATTGCGTAGCGTATTGCAGGGATCGACGCACGCGTCGACCCGTTCTCGTACATGTATCTCACAACAACGAAGAGATGTTGTGGCTTACCATGGGCCGAGAGGCCCGTGGATCGGCGCTCAAACGACTCGCTCTGCGGCGCAACGCGACCAAGGTCGCCGCTCTCGAACGCCGAATCGTGCGCGCGGTGGATTTGCTGACGACAATTACCGACGAGGACCGAAGCACGTTGGGCGCGGCCGTGGCGCGCGGCCGGTCGCTATCCATCACGCCGGGCTACACGGGACCGATCGTCAGCGCGCGGCATATCAGCGCCGCGACGCCGCGCCGGGTCGTCATCATGGGCTCGTTTCAGTGGGTCGTTAAGCAAGAAAATCTCACGCGGTTTGTGGAAATCGCCGATCCCATTTTCGAGAAACAAGGAATTGAAATGGACGTAGTCGGAGATATTCCAAAAGCGTTTCTCGCCGCCCTTAAAGCCAGATGCCGCGCGACATATTTTCACGGCTTTGTGGCCGATGTTGCACCGTACCTGGACCGCGCGCGAATTGGGATCGTTCCGGAAGCCATCGGAGGCGGGTTCAAGCTTAAATTTCTTGACTACATATTCGGGCGCGTGCCGGTCGCCACGGTTTCGCAGGCCGTTTCCGGTTTATCCGAGGAACTCCGGCTCGCCATGCTGAAGAACGACACTCTCGCCGGGCTGGTCAGCGAGATTGTCTCGCACATTGACCGCATCGATGAGTTGAATCGCATGCAAGAGCGCGCCTTTGCGCTCGGCAAAGCGCAATTCGACTGGAGCGTCAGGGGAAAGCGATTCCTGTTGGCGATCGGGGCAATTCGAGAACGGGCCGCTGACGGCCACGGGCTTGGCGACAATCCGCTGGATGCGGACTTGCCGGGCGCCGGCATAGCGCTGGGCTGAGCGATGGCTGTTATGCGTCGTGGGGTACTCGCTGCGCTTCTCGCGTTTTGCTCGGCGTCGTTCGCTGACGACGCACCGGATTTCCGCATGACAACCGACTCTCCGATTACCCGGGACTCTCCCAACTCCCTTGATTTCTTCATCGCCGATCAATTTACATACGACGATAATCTGTACCGATTGCCTTCAGGCTCTGCGGTTCCTGTAGCAGCGGGTCCCCAGGCGACGCGCGCGGACAGCTTCAATTCGGTTACGCTCGGCGGGAACGGCCGCTGGTTCTCCGACATTCAGGCTCTTTCCTTCAATTTCCGCGCGGACGACAATCACTTCATACACAACGATTCCTTGGACAATGTTTCAGGCAAGGGAAACTTGGAATGGGATTGGCGGCTGGGGACCTATTGGTCGGGGCAGGCGGGAGTGAGCTACTTCCGGGGACTCGCCAATTTTGCAAGCACGGGTTACTACGCCCGCGACGTCGTGCAGAGGGAGGATTATTTCGGCAACTTCCGCTATCAGGTGGGACCCCATTGGGCGCTGTACGGAGGATTCATTGGCGCTGATACCTCTCAGACAGCTGTCCCGGAACAACTGTACAACTTCAACAGCAAGGCTGGGAACGCTGGAGTTGAGTTCGCGACCTCCTCCTCGAATACGGTAGGCTTGGACTACCGCTATACGAGTGCCGATTTTCCGCAGGTGTTCCTCTTGAATGGTGCGCCATTCAATTCTGACTACAACGAGCAGACGGCCCGAATAGTGGTCAAATATGTGTTCAGTGCCGCGACCGAACTCGATGCGAGCGCAGGTTATCTGAAGCGGGATTACCCGGAATCGAGGTTTGCCAGCATCTCGGGAGACATATGGCGCGCAGCGCTGCAGTGGGAGCCGACAGATCAGTTGCAATGGGTCTTGACCGGTTGGCGCCAACTGGCGGCGTATGTGGACGCAGAGTCGGACTACTTTATATCGAAGGGAGTGAGCCTCACGCCGACGTGGATTGCGTCGCAAACGCTCAAGCTCTCCTTGACAATATCCCGCGAGAATCACGACTACATCGGCTCGAGCCCCAGCGCCATCACCTTCGTCTCGCGCCGCGACCAGTTGACCTCGGGACAGGGGGGACTGATCTACGCTCCCAAGGACTCTCTAATATTCAATCTGACCTGTCGCTATGACAAGCGCAACTCGGACCAGGCGAAGTTTCAGTACAACGACACGCTGGCAACCGCGAGTGTGACCTACAAGATTAGGCCGTGAAGACCGTGACAGCAGAGTCCGGCGACCTGGACTCTCTTGACGTTGCTTTGGAAGGACAGGTGGCTTGCGGTCGCGGTCTGGCAGCCCCTGAGCTTGTGGCGCTTAGAGAGCAAGTGCAGGCCATCGTCAACGAGCCGCTCTGCCCCGGCTCACTGAATCTTGTATTGAAGCGTCCGGTGCGCTTTCTTGACACGGCTGGATTTACGTTTGACCTCAACTACAGAACATTGTGGCGAGCTTCGCTCGGCGGCATAGACGTTTGGGTTTACAGGTGGCGCGAATCCCCGCTTCACATCGTAGAAATCCTTTCGCCCGTCTACCTGCGAGAGCGCCTGAATTTAAAGAACGGCGACACGGTTACGCTGCGGATCGGCAGAGCACAGATCGGGAAGCTGCGCTATTTGGAGCGGCTCATCTGGGCGCTATTGTGGACTGGAAGGCGCCGCTGGTTTTATTTGTACAAGTTTTACTCCAGTCGTACGGTTCGGTTCGGCAAGGATCTGGGTGCAACCCAGGAGCAGCCGATTGTTCGGGGACCGCTTTCGGTCGGTCTATATGTAATGAAGGAGATAGTTATCTTGGTGCCCACAATCGCTTTCAAAGGTCTTGCGCAGAACTTGCTTTCTGCCTCGAAAAAAGTCGTCCAATCGACGCCCGTGGTCGGCACATTGGCTAGAAATCTAAAAACCAGATATTCGCGCAAATATGCCTTTTCGCGCTTCGACACAGAAAACTGCACGGATGCCGATGAGCGTTTGTTCAGACAAATTCAAAATATATTGAATTTTACCAAGACCAGTAATTCTCACTACTCAGCCGAGCAGTTCCCGGCTGCCTATCACACCATAAATATAAAGGGGCGGCAGGTTCCAGGCCAGCGCGATCCCTCAATGCGTCTCGCGTCTGTGCCGGTTGATTTCCACGGCAAGTCCGTTCTGGACCTTGGTTGCAACCAAGGCGGCATGATTCACCAAGTCCGAACGCTTATTAAATGGGGCGTCGGCATAGACTACGATCCACGCATGATCAACGCGGCCAATCGCATTAAGAGTGTCAACGCGTCGGAAAATATCAACTTTTATATTGTTGATCTGCAAAACGATCCGCTCGAACTCATCAGCGACTTCATGCCGGATAGGAAAGCCGATATCTGCTTTCTTCTGTCGGTTTGCATGTGGCTGAAGAACTGGCAGCAAGTCATCGACTTCGCGCATTCGAAATCGAATTCAATGCTGTTCGAAACAAACGGGTCCGCGCTCCAGCAGGATCAACAAATAAATTACCTCAAGTCAAAGTACTCTGCCGTAAACATGCTTTCAGAAATGTCCGATGACGATCCTATTCAAAAGAGCCGGAAACTGCTTTATCTGACCGGCCCCATTTAGCCTGATGTCCGCCCCGTGGCGCAGAAAGAGTGGGGTTGAGACTGCAACAGAGGTGTAACAATTAGTCTGTAGTGTGACGTGATGTCACACGCGTTGGGACAGACATCCATCACGCCTATCGTGGCGCGTTCAGCGTCGATGAAGGTGCACCTTGCCGCACAAGTTCAGGGAAACTTTGGCGATGAGCTGAATCGATGGCTATGGCCAGGTTTGCTTGCGGACGTTTTGGGCAAGGTCGACGATGACGTCTTATTCGTCGGAATCGGCACGGTTCTCGACAGAAATCTGCCGTCGGCGCGCGTAACCGTCGTTTTCGGCACGGGTACCGGTTACACCCATCCTCCACCCGACATATCGACCCAGCCTTCCCGCTGGCGCATCTATGGTGTGCGCGGCCCGCTCACCGCGCGGGTGTTGAATCTGGACAAACGCACCGCCATGACTGATCCAGCCATCCTGTTGGCCACGCTGCCGGAGTTCAAGGGACTCAATCGGCGCGGAGTCATCTTCATTCCGCATTGGAAAAGCGTCCGTTATGGCGATTGGAAGATGATCTGCAATACTCTCGGGATTGAATTCATCGACCCGTGCCAGGACTCGAAGCTCGTTGTCAGACGTATCGCGTCTGCAGAAAAAGTCATCGCTGAATCGATGCATGCGGCCATCATCGCGGACGCGTTTCGCGTCCCTTGGATACCTGTGGCCTTGTCGCGGGAAATTTCGCCGTTCAAGTGGGTGGATTGGGCCTCATCTTTGAACGTTACCTACCGCCCGGTTTGCCTTCCCCCCAGCAATCGAATCGAGCGGCTCCGAGATGCCTTGCTCATGTGGACCGTGCACTGGAATGCAGCCGATTATCCTTCTTACAGGCAGGTTGCGCGGGGTGCCAGCATGCGTTTCGAGGACGTAGACCGACTCTTGTGCAATTTTGACGAAATCGGCCGTCGCATCGATCAACCATGGCGCTGGAAAGCCAGCATCGGGCTCGAGGCTGCTTTAAAGCGCCTGGCAAGGCTCGGTTCGGGTCCCGACGCGCGAATGCTCAGCGTTGCCAGCGCGCGGTTGGGGAACCTCAAGTCTAGCGAGGGGTTTCTCAGCTCTGACCATGCTCACGTCCGCTCGCTGCATGACACCCTGGGCCGCCTCGAGGACTTTAGACGCGATGTGCGCAGCGGCGCCTTTTCCTAGGGAATTTCGGGATTCTTTCCGCGGCGTTCGAAGGCGGTCTGCACGAACTCCAAGAAATTTTTGACGAGCTTCCGATCGAGCAGGACGATCGCACCGGTAAAGACTGCGGCCCCGACCGGTATTAGCACCGCAAGCCGTAAAATTGGACCGAATTCAGCGGGAAGCGCCGTCCCAGTCTCTATCACCACGGCAGCCATCAACAATGACGCGAGCAAGGGTTCTAGAACTCCGTAAAACTGATCGAAAACGTTGTAGCCGGTCGCTCGCCTCATCACCCAACCTGAGACCACTACCAACACACACTCGCTTGCAGCCCAGATACTGATGGCCCAGGGAAGCGTGGGCACCCCAGACAAAAAGACAGCAGCCAACATGAAAACCAGCTCTGCAAGCAACCCCACCAGAGAATCCCGGGGCTTCCCAACGGCGGTCAACAAGGGCGTAAATGCCATACGCGGCGCCTGCAACAGGACGAGAAAACCTAGAACTGCGACGTAAGGCGAGCTGGGTTGCCAGCGATGACCAAACAATAAGTCGATGACATCCGGAGCCACAGAGGCAAGCCCAACGAAGCAGGGATATATGGCAAGGCAGGCGAATTGCGTGGAAGTTTGATAGGCCCGCTTGAGCCGGGCGGGTTCGGATTGAAGTCCGGCCAGCAACGGCAGCGCCACTTGAGCGATGGCGGTGGCGGCGATCGCCCAAAACGCGTCGACGACGCGGAAGCTCAAGTTAAGATAGCCCGCCGCCTCCACACCCAGAAACGAGGTAGCCAACAAGGTGAAGACTCGTCTTATCGAAATCGAGAGGAACAGTCCGCTCACCGATAGGACGCCAAAACCAAACAAATGCTTGAACTCACTGTAGCGAAACTGCAGACGCGGAGTTCTGTCCGACATGATCCACAGCGCGGATGAACCGATGGCGGCAATCAGGATCTGTTGAAGGACCAGGCTCCAAAGCCCCGCGCCCATGAATGCGGCCGCAATGCCGATGCCGCCGCCAATCAGGCGGCCGAAAAGCGAACGTAGCGCCAAAGTCCGAAACGCAAATTGTCGTCGTTGCTGGGCGACCAGTGTGGCACTCACGGCAGAGCAGGGAAAAACCAGGCTCATCCACTCAAGCACGCGAACCGCGCTCGGCTGGTGGATCAAGGCGGCAAAAGCGGGTGCCATCGCCCAGCAGCCGAGGGCCATAATTACGCTCAAACCCATGGTCGCAGTGAAGGCCGTATTGAAATGCAGATCAGTGGCATCCTGCCGCTGCACAAGCGCATTGTGGAACAGCATGGTCACCACCACGCCCAATAATTCGATCAGAGCAAGCGCGGCTGAAAAGATGCCAAAATCCGCAATGGACAGGATCCGCAAATAGACTATCAGGGACACAAAGGAAACGAGCGAGAGGCCGCCGTTCTCGATCAGGCTCCACACCATGGAATTTGCCGTTTTGCGGCGGCTGACGTTTCGGCCGGAATTGGGCATGGTTGGCCGCTCGGTGAAAATGTCTTTCAGCGAAACTCGCCGCTCATCGGGCGTCCCCAGAATTGCTCCCGCACGGCGGCATCCAGCAGGCGCAGGCGGGAAAATCGCTGTGCCAATTTGAGCGGATTCCTAAGAATCTCGCGTCTGAAGAAAACTTGCCTGACCAGCCCGGGGGACTTGCTGTGAGCACCCGCGTGGCCGATGCGATAGACGGCGCCCACAAAAGGCAGCGGCTCGAGAGGCGTACTGCGCGCCTCCAGATAGCCGCGTATGAAGACGTGGCTGCCAAAGATCCTGCGAAGGTAGCCGGGATCCGCATCTTCCACGCTCGCCGGCAACTCGTACAGCCCAGTGCGAACGATGTGCGACGTTCCGCAGAATTTCCAAAAATCCTCATACTCATAGATCAGCTTACCGCCATCGCCCCAAATATAGCCGTTTTGCACGTACCAGCCGTTTGCTCCCAATCGACTTGCCGCAAAGCTCGTCAGACGGCTGCTCACGAAGTCATCATCATCAACCACCATGCAGTAGCCGGCTCGATCGGCCTCCAAAACGCCTGTCAGCACGCGGCGGCCCTTGTCCAGACGGCAGCTATCGAGGAAAGCCTCGCGGTCGTTATCCCCCTGCTCGAACATCGGATTGGGCGGATAACGCACTTGCATGAGCTTAAAATTGCCCGGTAACTCAGGCAAATCGGATCCCTCATTGGCCACGATGATTGCGCGCCAGCGAACATCGTCCTGACCGGCAATTGAGCGAATAGTCTGGGCGAGCCTGCGCTTCAGGGCCGCCCAATCGGGCGAGTTTTCTGGGTGCCGCAGCGGAATGATAAAGGTCAATACGCAGTTAGTCATGATTCACCCGCTGAGTCGCGGATGGCGTTCGGCGGAAGCGCGGCGGCGTGCCAACACGCGCATTGCAGTGGAATGAAGAATGGGGCGCAAGGTCTCGCGATAGACGGAAAACAGCGTAAATACGAGGACCGCAAGCCAGCGCGGATACCTTATCCCCATGCGCTGCGCATAGCGTTCGTAATATTTGCCGAAAAAATAGCGCGTATAAAAGATCGACCAGTAAAGCCGCTTGAGAGGCTGAGTTCGCTGGCCCCCTGTACGAACCTGTGACAAGGGCAGATGAAAACTATGGCAGTCGTTAGTGACGTGGATATCAAACCCATGCACGTATAAATTCATCTGAAAATCGGTCTCTTCGCGATAGCCGTTCCCTCTGGCATAGTAACTGTCAAATGGAAATTGCTGCAGCAGGCCTTTCTTGGTCAGGATTATTGCGTTGGTGACAGGAATGGCAATGTCCCCTGTAAATTTCGCGCCATTCACATATTCACAAACCAGCGGCCGAAAAGTCTTTGAGCTGCCTATACCCGAACCGAACCGCTGTAGCGCATTCGCCCTGCCCTCGCCAGGCGTGAGGTAGATGCGGCGCCCTGAAACGGCGCCCACATTCGGCGCCTGCAGCTTTTGCAGCAGAACTCGCGCGTACCCAGCCTCGAGATATTCGTCGTCGTCACAAAATAAAATGTAATCATTGGTACAGGCGTCGACGCCGACATTGCGCGACTGCGAGGCTCCCAGACGGGTTTCATTGCGCAGCATGCGCCACACCTTGTCCGGAAAGTCCCGCGCAATCTCCGCGATTACGGCGGACGTGTCGTCGTCGCCTGCGTCGCTGACGAAGATCAATTCGCTGACGCCATCCTGGGCAAAGTAGCTCGGTGCCACCAGACGCAGGGTATGCGCACGGTTCCGCGTGGGTACAATCAGCGTGATCAAGCCTGGAACGCCAGCGCCTGCTCGAGCTTACCCCGTACATGGGTTAGCGGTAGGGTATCGGCAAAGCTGGTCTTGGACGCGCGCCGCGACGGATGGCCCGACATTATCCAAAATATGCCGTCCGGATGATGCTTGGCCGTGGTCACAGTTTCCATCTGTACGAAATGTTCATGGAAGGGCATCGAGGCGCCCCCTGCGATAACGATGGTTGTACGCGTATCTACTTCGCTGGCGAAGACTGCGCAACCAATGATAAACGACTTGCCGTCGAATCCACGCAGCTTGAACAGCGCGCGGCCGTCACCGGTCTTCGCAGACAAGATTTTGCGATAGCCGTCGGCGCCGTCTGCCTCTGTGGCGAAATGCAACCAAGACTCCTCCGCCATTAGCGCTTCGGCGCGCCCGGTGGCGTGTATACCCAGCGCCGTCTGCAGGGCGGCGAAGTCCTTCACCAAAAACATATGCTTTCCGCCGCGGACTTCATAGTCGAGCATCGGTTGCTGGCTCAACGCGGTGCAAAGCGCTATCGCCGTACCTGCTTCGGCGAGGGCCATTGCTTTTCCGATCAGCCGGTCGTGTGCTTGGTAGCCGAAGCGGATGACATTGCCGTAGGTTTCAAGTTCGGCAGGGTCCGGCTTCAGGGAAAATTGCGCGGGGTCGTGGTGCGACCAATATTTGTGTTGATAGTGCGCCGTGGCATTTGAAAAGAATATTCCCACGCGCGGTTGCCGCGGCCCCCGCCAAAAATACGCAAACACATCCCACAGCAGGCGATCGAGTATCGTGGCGCGGCGCCACTTGGCATCGCGGCGGCCAAATCTCTCGACGAATAGCTGGTTGAAAGCGGCGGTGAGGGTATTCAATTTCAGTCCGTGAGCAAGCAAGAATCGCACAGCCTTGGCCGCCACCTTGAGATCAAGCCGGTCAGTGCGCGCGTGGCTGTTGACCGCAGCCCGGATGAAATCATAAAACGGTTCAAGTTCTGCTGACGGAACTTGCGAGGCGGCCCAGGGGTCGGGCATGAACAGCGATTGATTGCGGCGCCGAAACTTTACGTTCATTGGCGACATCAACAGTACGTTCTCCTCGGCGAGGTCGTCCCAAAAGGTGTTGTGCGTTACCTTCTCCGCCTCGTCGAGATCTTTGATGCCGTGTTCGGAGAACGGCACGCCGGTGTGGACCGTGACCCATTGGATCCACGGCTCGAGTACTTCTTCATTCGTGTGGGTGATGAACGTCTCTGAAGCATCGCGTAGACGCTTGAAATTGGGCAATGCGCCTTCATCGATGAAGCGGTCCACCAGATGCGGGCATAATTCATTGAACTCGAGAAGAATCAGACGCTGATTGCGTTGTGCGGGTGTGAGCACGCGGCAGCTCCTTAAAGTTGTAAAATTCAGTGTGTCCGAATCACCTCGTTGAGTCTAGACCGAAACAATGTTCATATGGTCTGAAGCTTGCATATTGCTACGGGTAATCGATTTTCCTCACAATTACGGGAGTTTGACCAATGAATCGGCGCAATTTCCTCGTTTACACCGCTTCGAGTGCGGGCATATTGCTTCCGGCCGCGCACTGTCTTGCTGCGGCGCCCGACGCCGCACGAATGTCTCCTTCCGGCGACGCTCGAAGCGGGGCAAATTCATCTGCCATCATTGAGGACGATTTTCGGGGTGTAGAAATTACAATGCCGGACGGAAGCAAAAAGCTGTATCCCGATCCCAGCAGATGGGCTTTTACATTCTGGCCGGGGACCAAGTGGCCGGATAGCTATGGAGATGGCACTAACTGGCTGCCGGGAAATTACGAGTGCCAGACCTATCTGACACCCTTTATTGGCAAGATCAAGGGAAATCCTATTCCCGTTGATCTGCGCTACAACCCCTTCTCCATTCAGTCAGATGGTTTGCACATCAAGGCCTCGCTGTTGAGCGCGCCGCAACAGTCGGCTTATCAAATCGGCGGCTATCGACGTTTCGGATCGGGCATGTTGCTATCGCGAAAATCGTTTACGTTCGGCAATGTCAGCATGGTCGCCAGATTGCCGTCCGCGCGCGGTGCGTGGGCAGACCTATGGTTGTTGCCGGAATCGCATCAGTGGCCGCCGGAGATCGATGTATTTGAATCGATGCCATGGGGTAAGCATCAACAGCAACTTCACTTTGGCGTGTTGGTACCAAAGGGAACACCGGGAGGCGGGTTTGGCAAATGGACGGATCTTGGAGCGGATCCTTCCGCTGGCTTCCACCAGTACGATCTCAATTGGACGCCGGAAACCCTGAGTGCATCGTTCGACGGCAAGGTCTACTGGCAGCAGCCTACGCCGCCCTCGCTGCAACAAAACATGTACCTGATCATTAATTTCGCAGTCGGCGGCAAGTGGGTTTACAACGAACTCGGAGTGCAGCCCATCGACGGCGTCTCGCCCGACCGACTGTCGGCGGGTTCAGATCTAATTCAGTCCGATTACCCTTCCGAGATGATTGTAAAGAGCATCAGGGTTAGTGCGTTAAAAAGCTGACACGGCCGATCTACTCACAACAGTCATGGATTTCACTTCATCGATTTATCTCACTTTTGTTGCAGCCACGGTACTGACGTTTAACGCTTGGAGCGCCCCGCGTTTCCGCCTGTGGGTGCTGTTGATCGCGAATCTCGCATTCATCGCAAGCTTCGTGCAGTCGCCCGGTCAACTGGCACCCCTCGCGGGCTTCCTCGTACTGGGCTATGCGGCGACCCGCTGGATGGCGCTTTGGCCAAAACCATGGATGTTGGGTCTCACCGTGGCCTTGATTGTCGGGGTATTTGCGGTGCTGAAGCGCTACACATTTCTACCGGCCGGAATCGGTCTGCCCTTCCTCTACCTGCAGATAGGACTCTCCTACATCTTGTTCCGCGTCTTGCAAATGGTGATTGATAGCGCCGGCGGGGAAAAGGACGGCCGCCTCGGACCGTTGCATTTTTTCAATTTTACCTGCAATTTTTTGAGTTTCGTGTCGGGGCCGATCCAGCGCTCGGACGAGTACATGGCAAATCTCGAGCAGCTTGGTCGAAGAGTCGACGAAACGCTTGCCTTCGCGGCCTTGCATCGGATCATCAAGGGATTCATCAAGCTCGCAGTGGTGTCCGCGGTGGCCAACTACCTGTTTGCGGCTCTTTCCGCCGCGGTGCTGGCAGAAGCCACGTCCCTGTCCGGCTGGCGCTATGTCGGGCAGTACGCGGCCAGTGCCGTCACCTATACGTTCTACCTTTACTACAACTTCTCCGGATACATGGATATTGTCATCGGTATTGGCTGGCTTCTGGGACAGAATCTACCCGAAAACTTTGACCGGCCTTTTTCAGCGCGTAACATTTTTGAGTTTTGGGCCCGCTGGCATATGACACTGTCGGAGTGGTTCAAGACTTACGTGTTCAATCCGCTGATGAAATTTCTTGCCGCCCACGTGTCGGCGCCGGCGCTACTGCCTTACCTTGGAGTGCTCGCGTTCTTCGTCACGTTTTTCATCATGGGTGTGTGGCACGGTTCGACCGGCGTATTCGTGGTTTATGGACTGGTCATGGGGGCGGGCGCCAGCCTCAACAAGCTCTGGCAGGTTTTCATGACCAAACGTCTCGGCAGGAAACGCTATAAGTCGGCCGGCGAGTCCTTCGCCTACGCGAGCTTGGCGCGCGGATTGTTGTTCGCCTTCTTCGCGCTCGCGGTCACCGGCCTTTGGGTCAACATGCATCAATTATCGTTGTTGGGGCACCGGCTTGGCATCGCGGGTTTCACGCTGGCGCTCGTCGGGACCACGGTGAGCGCTGCGTTGGGTGGAATCGCGGTAGATCGCGCCGGCCGCGTGCTGGCCGGTCTGGCGCCGCGACTCCAGGGCTCGAACGCGGCCGGCGTCGCTGCGCGAAACGTCGTGCTGGCAAGTGAAGTGCTGCTGATTTTTGCGGTCAGTTCATTTTTCCACAAAGCTCCCGAATTCGTTTATAAGGCCTTCTAAGATGCGCGCGATCCTGAAGCAGGTGCTGTACCTGTCGATCGCACTGGTCGGCATATATGCCGTCCTGTTGGCGTTGTC
>Ga0210387_10002136_pt1 | contig 15020 bp, 15 predicted proteins | sample IncBWC7OmetaG_FD_160108 | JGI IMG/M metagenome (GOLD analysis project Ga0210387, IMG submission 160108) | Forest soil microbial communities from Barre Woods Harvard Forest LTER site, Petersham, Massachusetts, United States - Inc-BW-C-7-O ...
CTAATTGTTCCTTCTAGTCAAGACACGAACATCATGCAATACGAGCTCATGCGGTCAATCACAACCGCGCAATGTGTCACTGTAGTTGGTGATCCCGATCAGTCCAGTAAGTCTATCCTCGAGAATTCTCAACCCTAATTTATTAATTCACACGAAATGCTTCAGTATATGGGTGGCGCTCCGCTGAAGTCGAGAATCTGTCTAAGATGCGCAAAGGTATGGTAGACGTCTAGAATCTCGCGTTTTTAATTCTCTGGCATCCACTAGACTTCCCAACCACCGAACAGATATTTCTCGAGCAGAACTATCGGTCCACGGCGTCTATTTTGAAGGCCAGTCTAGCCATCGTCTCACAAGGTATTCCCAACTTTCTAGTGTCAGAATGACGTGTTGGAAATTCTAAGGCTCATTCATCACACCTCCAGACCAATCCCGTATTCCAAAATCCTTGCATACATCCCATCCCATTGGCACCATCCCCGTCCTGTGCTCATTCTCCTCAGAACATGTGGAAGCCGCGTTCATCGCCGTTGAGATCAAGAGATTAGTAGCCAACATGATCCTTCGGTGGGGAGACTTTGCTGTTCTCCGTAGGTTTTTCTTTCCGCTCTCAGCGTTGCTGGATATTTAACTGACGCTTTTCAGTCCGATTCAGTGCCCTCTCTCGGGCAATTGAGAGTGCTTTACAGAAAGAGGGGATACCAAGCCGAGTACTCGGAGGCCATAAATTCTTTGAACGATTGGAGGTTTGTTTAGTCATTAACCGCTACAGGTGAATTAAAATTGATTGGAACCAAATAATGTAGATCAAAGACCTACTCGCATATCTACAGGTTGTCGATAATCCGCAATATTCCCCTGCGCTCGCTCGTGCGATAAACGTGCCGACTCGTGGCATCGGTGAAAAGGTATCCATCTGTTTCCAGAGTTGCTACAACGTTGATTCCGAGTCAATATTACCCTTAGACTTACGGTGAAATTGTGACGAGGGCCAGTAAGACTAAGCTCTCACAGCTGGAAGTCATCGAACACATCCACGACTCAAAATCACCGGACATTAAACCTCCCATCAAACGGAAACTTGCCGCATTCGTAAAGACCGTCCGTATTCTGCGAAATTTAGCCAAACAAGTAAGCCATGCTCCAATTAAGCTATTTCGTTCAGATCTTTGCCCATGGTCTACACCTTGCAGGGAACTTCTCCTGCTGACCTGATCCGCCGGTTACTCGATCTGATTGGTTATGAAAATCACTTGAAAACAACCCAACCGGACTGGGAAAGTAGATGGGAAAACGTCCAAGAGCTGATCACGTTCGCGAGCGAAGTCGAAGTCGACGCCAAGGCGGTCGACCAACACATTTCAGGCGACGTCGTCAAGGACGAAGAGGTCATTGACGAGTCTAGGTAAATAAGATAAAGGTTCTTCTGACAAAGAGCGCACTGCTGAGCTGTGCACAGTGAAGGGTCTACCCGTCTCCGATTGTTCCTCCAGGCTTCGATGTTGTCGTCGGAAGGAGAAAACCAAAATGAAGCTGACAGTAGCGAGGTATTAGATCGTATTCGCCCCCTCGATTTCTTCTCTCACTATGTTTTCACAGAAAGTAACTATTTCGACTTGTCATGGTGCAAAGGGCTTAGAGTGGCCTGTTGTCATGGTTCCTGCTGGTAGCGATACTTCTTCCGCATGCGTTTGTAGTCTTCTGATTTTTGGTACAAAGTTGAACAGGGAACATTTCCATTTTATCGTACCGATGACATTGAAGAGGAAAGGTTTGTGGATCGATTCAACAAACGCTTCACAACCATTTGCCGACTCTGTTTCTTGGATGATCGACAGGCGGTTATTATATGTCGCTTGCACTCGAGCACAAGGACTGTTGTATCTTTCACATGCAGCCAAACGAAAGGTCGCCGGTGAGACTAAAACGAAGGAGGTATCAGAATTCATCTCTATCGTCACGAAGCAGGATCAGGTGAGCAACAGCGGCGAGCTTCGTCCTTGTTATTAACACTACTTCAGACTCTCTTTTCAAATCGGACGCCCGATTTTTTGCCAGCTGACCGTGCAGCCATCTCCAGAGTTCTTGGTAGACCGGAGCCTCACAATTCGGTGGTCATACATCGGGTTGCTGAATTGTACGCCTCCATTTTTGTGGAAGTCGCAAGGAAGCTCAAATTTCTCAACAGTAATAGAACTACCGGGTATCATGCACCAGAGCATGAAGACTGCAATGTATCATGGCATCCTGCCCTTGTGAGACCCACAACGAGTAGGAGACATCGGCTTTCATTAATATCGCAATTCTAAATCTTGAGTCCTGTCAGACACAAATACCGGCTTCACTTCATCCAACAAAGTCCTGAATATCCCACCAGTACCAACGCAATCAAAGTCAAAGTCACCCGTCCAAACTTTAGCATCCGCAGCACGTCTGACCCCCCGAGTGATCCCATCTCATCCCCTACAACCTCTGCGAACAACAGGCTGGCCAGTAAATGTTTCCCAGAGGTATTCAAATCTTCCTACCAACCCCACAACCGCCATTTCAGCGGAAGACAACGTCCGCGCGCCATCACAGACTCCACAGACTCCACCCGTGGATACTCAATCTACCTTACCACCGACTTTGGGAGGAAAGCGTCGACTAGGAATGGGACGGGCTATTGTAGGATACCCAAATAAGAAGTTCAAGCCGCCTACCTAACTTCACCAGACATGTGTGTGAGTTTGCTGTATTATCACTGTCGTATTCGGAATCGTTATTCCGTTGCGGTCACTAGTATCCAATGAATTTTCTGTATTCCTCATAGGCTCATACAACCATACTCACCTAAGGCGTCCATGATTGTGGGTGAGTATTTATTACAGGTAACATCAATACCGCCAAGTTACTGGTAAAGATTTCAGTCGAAGGACATCAGAATGCCCCCACATGTCATGCCTGGGGTCGTTGAACGTAAACGCCCATAGAGTTGCATGAGTTATGGATACAGAACACCCTTCGAAATGTTCACTGTCAGTGCGCTGACACCTGGAAAGGACGTTGTCAGTTTTGCAATGAGAAAACTTTGATGGACGACAACACTGTAGGATCAGAAGTCGAGATATCCGCAGCCCCAATGGTACATTGGCAGTCTAACATGCTATTGACTGAAGGCACATTGGCCCATCATTTCACGCCACATGACTTTGTGGAAGAGGAAGGCACTTACATGACAATTCAATCGAATAATCGACCACAGAAGTATCAAACCTGTACATGTTGATGGCAAGTCTCGACGGCAATTATGATGGTGAAAACCAAGTGAAAACCGTGACTGGACCATTCCTATTTGTTCTTGTATGGCGGACCAATCTGAACCAAATACTAGTAGCCAAACAATGGATCATGACCGTGACCCCGTCACGGTCTGACCATATCGGAGTCCTTACCTGAGGCGAAAATTTCCTTATGCATCCTTCCAGCCAAGAACATTGATCACGAGCTAGTATGCAACACGTCTGAAGCCCTCAGCCTCTTACATTGGAAAGATTATTCAAAACATAGATATCATCCATTCAATAATTGGAGGATAATCAATTATCATGGCGTTTGATCGCGGCCTTCAGCAAAAACGACAAACACTTATGTAAGGAAAGTCTTATACAATTCCGTCTGCAAAGCCGGTCGATATCTAATCCTCGATCGGACGTATGTTTTAGTATCATATTTATTCTCGAGGTGCAGCAGCTCGTGGGCAAACTGTCAGTCTTTCCTGTGGCCTCATGTTAACAATGAGGCGAAGGCCTCGCGTTCATGGATCCGAGTTGACATCCTAAATGATGCTTATCAATTACGTCCAATTCAGGAGGAGAAACTTCAACTTGCAGTATTTCAGTACTAGCGCTTGTTGAAGTCGCTCCGACCACGTCAAACTTTGTTCCAACATCTTGCTAAAACCTCTGGAAAATTCTGCCCGCCCGTTAACTCCGGGTAGGTACACTTTTCCGACCCTCTGGACCTCGTGAGTAACACAAGGCATGCGAGTGACGCACCCACACGACCCTGCTTAAAGCTGTTGAGATTCAACCTGACTCCATCCGATCTTCATTTGTTGCCTTCTCTTCTCAACTTGGCGTAGCAATCATTTGTCCAAGGAATTCTTGCACTTCAGATCAGTTCAACACCTTCTCGCGATGCCGTCACCACAACCCAATCGTAAAGATCCCTCCCGCTCGGTGGATGGCAGAGCCTTCGCTTCCCCGATAACTCCTGCAGTCACCGGTCTCAGCTTCCCCTCCCCTATGGACGCTCCCACTGAGGTAGCTCACGATAGACCCAGGCCAGTATTAATGGCGAGCACGCCAGATCCTTCGTCCTCTGCATCCCACCCTGCCGAATTTTCTTCTGATGGCTCAGCAGAGCCACCTGCAGACCATCAATCACTAGATCGGCTCTGGGATAGTTTACGACAAGAGAAGGAGCGTAAGATGGCAAAAGAACGTCCAAAGGTTAAATCCCTCGAGGAGACCGGCAGCGAAATGCATGTACTGCAACAACCCCCACTCCTACAATCGAAACCGACTCTTAAGAAGCAAAAGTCCATGTAGGTTTGCATCCCCTCCGTCACGACTTGCAGACTGATATTTTCTACCTCAGCACCACGTATCGTGAATCCTCAGATGGTCGATCATTAGTAGTCATATTTGACATGTACGGAGTTGCGAAGAATGATGTCCACGTCAGCTTCCAACGCAATCGCCTTATCATCACGTGGGGCACCGTCGAGGTCTTCGAGACAGAGGAAGATGGTCAAATTGTGAGAGAGCGGCGAGAGAGGTTTTTTCATAGAACGCTTCCATTGCCAGAAGGAACGAGGGTAAATCTTTATTACCTCGATTCGTTGAACCCAACATTCACTGAACCTTATGGCTAACTAGTTCGAGGAGGTCAGTGGGGCGATGAATGGTCAACGTCTGATCTTGAGGTATCCGAATTCACGATCCTTTCGCGTTGAACGATCTGGCGAATCCGGTTCATCGGGAGAACGGGCTGGTTAACGTAGTCTAGGTTTTTAAAACTACAACTCTTTATAATTGTAGAAGCAGCTGACCACATGCGACTCGCGATGAAATTGTTTTACTAGTGCCCAAGATTTTGTTTCAAGAGTCATATGTACTTAAGAGATTGACACGAATGACGACAGCCAGGAACAGGAACAGCGAATCGCTCGTCGACCTGGAGGTGGAGGAGCGTCGGCGACGTAAACCACTGGTCATCAGTTTTCGAGAATGTCAAGATACTTTACGAGTGCACTTTCGTCCTGTAAACATTGGAGGTCATTACGTGGTGCTGCAGTACGGACGCTACAACAGTTGCATAAAATGATACGAAGAGCGTTTAAACAAGTTGCTTCGGGAAGAACATGTTTGAATCAGTATTGTCACTGTTACAGACAACTGGACCTTGAAAGTTGCCAACAAAAAGTCCTAAAAACCACATTATTAGAAGTAATAAGGCGTGTTATACCAAGTGGTATGCTAGAAACTGATGACAAGAGTGACTGCCAAGTGTGGATGCACAGTTGAAGGGCTGAGCATGGCATTCATTCGTATTCGCTGACGGCCGTTCGCACTGGCTTCTCTGATCAGTGAGGGTGGGAGAACACGCTTCTATGGTATATCAGGGATTGTCATGCACCTTTCCTCAATGTTAAACTCGCTTACATGGATAAGCTCAACCACAGAGCAACGAAGAGTGGAAGAAAGTCCTATTCCAGGTTCGTCGGTTACATGTCTTCCGCACTCCACTGATAGCTCTCCAGCCCTCTCCGTTTCTTGTCGTTCTTGCTCTGGAACAATTTCTTTTCAAATCCGTTACCACGATCTGTTTGAAATAATGCGGAAAGAAACAAGAGATTTTGAGAAAGGAATCACCAGTAATATATAGGAACGCACCAACGCCATCCCATCTGTATCCTGGCCGGATCCCAAAGCGATTTGGCGGAGGCGGAGGGCCGGAATATTCCGGTTTACGAGGGCCACTCGACTTTTTCTTCTGTGAAAGCGAAGACGCGTTAGCCGTTGAGTTTAATTCTTAAAAAGAGTATGACATCCAAATACACACCGTTAAAAATGCGGCCGCAGGATCATTCCACAGGTCTTTTGCTTTCAATTCCTCATTTAGATCAACATCGTCCGCATACCGCGCAAATCCCTTCCCCTTTTGCTTCTCGATCTCCAGTCTCTTCTTTTCCTGTTCTTCCTTCTGAACTAATCCCTTTCCCCATTCCATTTTCTGCGCCTCCTTCTCCTCCCGTTCCCGCTTCAGTCGAGCAGCGTCCGCACGAGCGGCCTTTGTATCAATCTTTTTGCCGGTAGGATCTCGATAGATTGTCTCTTGAGCCTCTTCAATTTCTTCTTGTGTTGCCTTGGTGGGCTTTGCTTTGGGCAGGGCTTTCTTGAGTTGTGATGCAGTTATCAGACCGCCAGTGAAGGGTGTAGGTTGATCGTCAACAATCATAGGCTGCTCGTCCGCTGCAGCTGGCGGGCTTTCTTCTTTAATCCCGTATCCTTGTTGTAAAGTCGCCCAGCCTGATCCTTCTTCTGCTGGAGTGATTCTCCGTTTCTTGAATCCCCTGTCCTTCTCAATTACTGCTTCCGTCAGGTCGTCTCCCTCATCCTTTCCTTCGTCACCCCAGCCGCCATCCTCATCCTGGACCATTGCTCCTGGTGTAACAGCGGACGACGAAAGGTTGGCTTTCCGCTTTTTCTTCTTTGGTGGAGCAACACGCGACAGAATTGCATCTGCTTTTGGCCCAGACATGTATTTTTCGGCCAGATATGCTTTCATAGACATTGTAATGAACCTGAGTTGGGAGTGTAATCTTCAGAGTTCGGGTCCAACAAGGCACGACGTTGATTGAACCGGTCAGGAAGTTGTATCGGGGGCGGGGTTCAAGTTGATTGGAATCTTTGGCCGGGATGGTGCTGATAATGTTTTAACATAAAAATCTCACGTCACGTGGCATCAGATGTTTTCAACCCGAATTTCAAGTTGATTTCAAGTTTCAGAGACTAGTGCCCGGGATGTGGTACAACGAACGAACCGCAAGTAGTGTACGAAGACAGGGACAAACTAATCTTTGAGATATACAGACTCTAGTTGACACAGGTACCGGTGGCCGCCGTACATCAACAAAATCAGCATGAACCCATCAGTCCGCATCTCCGTCGATTACTTTAGAAACGTTGAACTTGAGTCCTATATGGATATAGCAAGTAAGACTCAGAATTGAGCAAAGAAATGGGTGGCCTGAATGCCATACGCGCAAAGGATTCAGCGGTCCAAACAAGTTGATTGAAGATTTGAGTGTCGTTGGCATATCCAGATTAGTTGCTCCGTCCAAACCAAAATTCTCCAGAAGGAAACTGCAAGGTTTTTGCTGTGCTCTGGAGTCAGATGGGCTGGACGAAAGCACGATCTGATACTGCTGAGGCTGTAGAGCAGTGAGGATGTCCGGGCTAGGGGGGGGATCAAATAGAGCTATTTCGGTTCCTGTTGGAGGGAAGGTGAGATGGCAACTTCCATTTAATAGTGTATAATTACCAGTAGTATGACCTGTTATAGGCAATGCAGAATCGTCGTTCCTGGATGAATGCTTGTGAGGGTCGTTCTGAATGGTGTAGGAAGGGGAGATTCTCGGCCATTGGGGAGGCTCCCGCGCTGAATTAAGAAGAGGTTGAGGTTGAGCCACGAGCTTGCTGAAGGTAGGCGGACGGGATTGGAGAGGACTTGAAAATTGCATATTTCGAACGGAAGTATGGATGAAGGACTTGATGGAGTTGATTGGCTTGTGGACGGGCGTGATCGTAGTCGCAGTCATGATATCATTATTTGCTAAGTTCCTAACTTTGCGTGTGCGCCCCTTCGTTGTAGTAAGCTGATTATGAGGACGAGAGATAATGGACTCTCGCATATGCGTCGCATTGCGCACTGTTTGCAGGAACTCCCCAAGAAATGAAGCAAGCGGCTTCAAAGGCTTTTTTATGCCAGTTTGAGGTGTGGGCGGTGGAGATGGTTGGGAGGGACGTGGACGAGGATTGTCTATAAGCATACTTGGGGTGGAACATATTGAAGGGACAGAAATGAGTTGATCTTGTTCGCAAAATGATTGGGATGGCATTGTCCAGGCGCCGGATCGTTGGGAACCGCAGTCAATTGCCTCTCCACGATTGGCGGAAGGGATGGGTCCAACACGTTGAATTCTATGGGTTCTGGGAGAAGATAGGGTGGGAGAAGAAATTTGGACCTTTTTCGGATGTTGGTGACATAATGGTAGCTCGGCTGGGGTGTCGGATGCTTGTTCATCGCATATCTGCGTCGGCAGCAAAAAGAGTGAAGGCTTCCGATACGCAGAGCTTGGAGGATGTGACAAAGTTCCCTCCGTTTGGCCCGCGGTCGAAGGGGGTAAAGCACGTCTAAGGGAAGATTTTAACACTTGAAGATGTTAGTATGTGGCAGATCTCACTTGGCAGATAACATCTTCAGTTCGTATAGTTCCTCGGCATCACGTACGGGAATAAACAACAAGGGTCGACAGTCGATGAGAATATTTTTTTGTGCTAGAGCCTGAGTTTTAATTTTCTTGCGAGGTGGTTCTTCATGCGGAGGTTCGTCACAGGATGTCCTCCATCTAGTAAGGGGATGATAATTCACCGGTGTTACCGGGGTTATATTTTTTCGGTTGCGAGGCAAGAAAGACGGTTGGGAGAAAGGAGCGAATTTTCGTGGATCCACTAGAGTCCACATTCGGCGCTTTGTAGGAGAAAATCCTCGAGTTTCCGAGAGAAACTGAAGAGGCCGGCGAGATTTAGAGGCTGTGTTGCTTTGATGCATGAGACTGTCAACGGGTTCAGCATGAGATAAGACGGCCGCTCGAATGAGGCGGCTTGCGAGCGAGGACTTGACTTTCTTGTTACAAGTACGAGGCAGGCGAGTTTCATTTCCATTGATGCGACACTCGGGCGAGGGACTGTAAGCACTAGCCGAAGAGCTGCGAGAATCTGAGTAACACCGATGTTTACGACGTTTCTTGGGTTGCAAATCACCCGCCTCGCTTTCGTGCCATTCTTGATCCGGTACTATATCAGAATTCCCAAGATCTACAACTCGACGTTTCTTCCGACCGTAGTTCCTAGTGGGTCGTTCGGCCGACCTTTTTAGAAATTCTTCCACAGTTACCACAGTGCTGTCGGAATTGGGAGCGTAATCTTGAGGCGCGGATTTGGGTTTGGCGTCAGTAGGGAGTCTAGGTACAGAAAGCAAGGGGGTTGGTGGAGCTAAAGTTTTCTTTGGTGACGATGAAATATTGGGCGAATGGTCGATAATTGGATTCGCCTGCAGCCGAGACGACCCATCGAGCTTTGTATAATGAACCGTATCAGAAACATCGCGATGTCCTGAATAGAAACCAAGGCAGGGATCCACGGGATGTCTTTTGCGCTTTCTTTTGATCTACAAAATTCTTCGTTTAGGTATTGAAAAGGATGCCATCAGTGAACTAGATGGCTCACCACAAAATCGGGGACATTCATGTTGCTCTCATAATGTTCAAGAGTGAACATATGCACCTACTTGCAAACGTGTGCAAGTTACATATACTTTGTCACATAACACGAAGATGAGAAGGTCAGGTGACCGAACGTGGCTACTTGAATAAGAATCTAACCAAAAAGGCGCAGATGAAATAAAGGCCCAAGGCGCTTGTCGAGCAGAAAAGAGATCTATCGCCGGCGGAGGAAGCTTGTTGTGACCCTATCTGCTTGTATTTTATTATTGTACAAGTCCTATCAAGGGTGCTTCCGAGTCCCTGGCGAACGCGAACCCGAAGAAGGCTCACAAATAGGTAATCAAGTTTGAGTGACAGTTCTGTATATGGCGGAAGTGTGAGGGCATGTGCTATTGAGGAATGGAATTCGGTAAACACGGCAAGACGACCGTCGTCAGGCTCGGACGCAGCCGGTCATGTGGAGAGCAGTTGCGATGAAGAGATTCATACGTGGTGGTAGCGGAACGAGAGTCTCATCCACTGGCAGTAGTCCATCATGATCGTTCCGTTGACAATCATAATGGCCACTTGAAGATCTTTCGGCGGAGCCATTAACATTTGGTCTAACTACGTACTACAGGTTCAAAACCGGCAAACGCCGATGCCACATAAATGGACCGAGCATGTTTTAAGAGACAGCAACCTCGAACACATTCCTTCAATTGATCCACAAACCTCACCTTCCCTCTTCTTGCCTCTTTTACCATGCCGTCTTCTAGCCTCTTCGCGAAAAATCCTGCTGGGCAGGTGAACGCTACTGCTAGTGGCCTCGGGATCGAAGGAATGTTTCAACAGATCATGTCCGCCGTGCAAAAATCGGTAAGTATCTCGCTATAAAATGCAACGTATATTATCAAGCGCTGACCAAGTTGGTGCGCGATTCAGCATATCGACATTGCGGATCTTAGGCAGGAATGTGCAGAGCTCAGACTGGCGAACTCCAGCCTTGAACGTCAAGTAAGAGAGGGCATCCAGGTAATTGTCTATCCTTCGGCTCTGCCCTATGACTTTTGTGTGGGTGCATCAGGCCAGTCTCTGCCTTACAGGGCTTGAAGCCTAGGTCGTCCTTCAATATGGCTTCAGAGACAATCCCCATGGGCTGCATGGACACCCGGATCAACGTTTACCACTCCAATTTTGGTTTGAGGAGTCCATTCATACCTTGTTAACCCTCTACTTCAGCACAACCTCAACCTTGGGTCCCGAAATGGCACCCCTGGGTTCATGACCCCAGCCCCTTCGAGTCCACAACTCCGCGCGAAATCACCCTTCCTCACTGCTAGCGCTATTCCCTCCCTGGTAGTTTCTTCAACGACTGTCCACCATCCCTCTCCCCTGGGCGACAACGCCCTCACCTCCTTCCCCTTCGGGACCCGTGACATCCCGGGATTCTACGTAGTCATCCCTGCAGGTGGCGCAGGCACGCGTCTGTGGCCCCTCTCCCGCGAGGAACACCCAAAATTCCTTCTTGACCTTACTCTGAAAGGCCGTTCCCTTATCCAAGCAACGTGGGATCGCCTCCTTCCCCTCTCCTCCGCAGCTCGCACCACCGTTGTTGCGGGCCCCGGACACGTAAAATCCATCAACGAACAACTTCCCGATCTCCTCGCCCACAACCTTATCTGCGAACCTGGCCCGAAAGATTCAATGGCTGCTATTGGTCTTGCTGCAGCGGTTCTTGCAAAACGCGACCCCGACGCGGTCATTGGGTCCTTCGCAGCTGATCACATGATTTCAGGTGATGACGCATTCCTTTCTGCTGTTGCTGAAGCTGTCGAAGTCGCACGAAAAGACTATCTCGTCACAATCGGTATTGCGCCCTCTCATCCCTCCACTGGCTTTGGTTACGTGCGACTTGGTGATAAATTACACATCCGTGAAGCGCCAAATGCTCGACTGGTGTCGAGTTTCAAGGAAAAACCCGATGCCAGGACTGCTGCTTCGTACATCGCGACAGGTAACTACCGCTGGAACGCAGGAATGTTCGTAACAAAAGCGACATTTCTACTGCAGTTGTTAAAAGAGTACCGACCAGAGTTGTACGATGGACTGCAGAACATTGCAGCCGTCTGGGATGATGAAGTGGCCAGGCAGAATAAGTTGAATGAAGTTTGGCCGCAGCTGGAGAAGATTGCTATTGACAATGCGGTGGCGGAACCGGCGGCTGCGGAAGGAAAAGTCGCTGTGGTACCTGCTACATTCGGTAAGTTGGATGCTTAAGATCGCAGACTTCGCTAACCATACACTCTATTTTACAGGTTGGGATGATGTTGGTGATTTCTCTTCCCTTGCTGACCTCCTACCCGCCGAAGCCAACCAACCGCGTATTCTTGGCGACAGTAATCTCGGTCAGTTTTCCATCCTTCGTCTCCATATAAACTGGATATACTAACCATCTTTTTCTACAGTCCTTACCGAACAAGTGGCGGGCGGTATTGTTGTACCAGGTTCTGGCCGCCTAATCACCTGCCTGGGTGTCGATGATCTTGTCATTGTCGACATGCCTGATACATTACTCGTGACGACCCGTGCACGGTCACAGGAAGTCAAACGTCTGGTTAAGAAATGTCGTGATGCCGGCTGGAAGAACCTCCTTTAACTCTTTTATTTCGGATCCGATTTGTATAGACGTTTTTAATATGGTTTTGGCCTTGTGGTCTATCATTTTGGGCTTTTGCACCAGGTTCCCTGCCACTAATTTGACGTTGGCTTCGGAATGGACAACATTCGCTTTACATTTCCTCGTGTTTGTTCGAAATCTACCTCCCGAAATCGACTGCAATCTAATTTATGTTCCACCCTCTACATTTACATAATATTGCTGGGCCTGGTTTTTTTCTATATAATGATCAAGCTTGCGGAAATTTCCCATCTCATTTCTGAATAGTTTCCAACTCCACCTTTAACCGCTTCAACTCATCAACAGCAGCTTTAATCTGAACATCTAATTCATTCGTCTTTGGCGTCTGACCCTTCAGTGAACGAACAACCAGTCCTTGATCTGCCACTTTTGATTCTAATGCTAGAACCTCTGGCGATTTAGGACCGTTTGATATGACCCCCGACTTGGTCGCCGCCTTTTTCGCGGCTGCTGCTTGTTTCTTGGACAAACCGGGAGTAACTTTGAGAGGATCAGAGGTAGGGTCGTGCGTGGGTTCTGAGCCACGAAACTGAAGTCTCCATGTTTCTGCCATAGTGTCGTCTATCTTCTTGAACAAGTGTTTCGGTTCGCCGATTGCATGACCAGCGAGGATGTCCGTGGAGAGGACGTCTGGGACAACTCGTGCGGGCGCGTTAAGTTGAGCAAGTATTGATTCAGATGTTGCAGGCATGAAGGGATAGATCAGAGCGGATAGGACGTAGATGAGATTGACGATGCGGGACACAATTTGCGCACATCTTGTTGGGTTTTCCACCATTAATGCTTTTCCCAGTCCGGATGACTGCAAGTAGCCGTTACCCCTGATGGAGATGAGCATGATTGTTTGGAGGCCAAGTCGGAGTTTCACGGCCTCCATAGCGTCAGTGTAGCCTTTGATGTGAGCATTCACATCCGATATGAATTCAGAATCACGATCGTCGCTTTGGGATAGTGGGCCAGGAGCATCCCCTCCATCGGGAATAACCCCACCGTATTGGGAAGATACGAATTTGAGAGTACGGTTGACGAAATTCCCAAAGCTAGAAAGGTCATTCATAAGGATTGACGATTTCAAAATCGAGAAAAAATTCACTTGTTCAATAAAACATTGTTATTTGCAGCAATCTTTGCACTTCACGTTTAGAAACAAATTTAAAATAATTGATTAAAACCACTCACGCAATCCGACCAGGAGAACATAGCGTCCGCAGTCTCGGGCCTCGTTGAGAGCAAATAATAACGCCAAACGGAAGCTGGAATTCCAGTTTCTTTGGCTGCGGGTCCAAATACGCCACGATTTTTGCTCTTAGAGAATTTCCCGCCTTCGTAGTTGAGGTACTCTGGAAATCAAAATAGTGTTAACATCAAAGAAGACAAATGCAAAATTTCACAGGATCCCTAACCAGTCGTGGAAAGATGATGCAACTTCGTCCAGTCTCGGCCATCGCCAATTTGCACCGATGGCCAGTAAACTGTGTGAAAGTAGACATTGTCCTTGCCCATGAACTGATAGAGATTGACATTCTTGGGGTTGAACCACCATTGCTTCCATTCAGGCGTATAGTTCGCAGTGATACTGGGGTAACCAATAGGAGCATCGAACTATGCGGTGGTACCAGTCAATAAGCATTGTCAAATGGTGAAATCGTACGAAAACTGACCCAAACATCTGTCACAGAAGCAATGTAATTATCTAACCATCGTAAATGAATCAAATCAACCACCCACATAGGACCTTTCCTTTCATTCCTAGGTCATCCGCTCCTTCAATAGGAACGGGAACACCCCAGGTCAAATCTCTGGTCAGGGGTGTTGGAATTAATCCACCCGTCAATCGACCATCCACAATTTCGCCATCGGAATTTATGACAGAGTTGGGAGACCATTTCCCCGCCTTCCACGAATGTTTTATCCACTCCTCGGTAAGGGGTTGGATCGCGTCGAGTTTGAGGTACATGTGCGCTGAGATCCGAGTGGTGACAAGGTGAGTCTTATCGACCAGGCAGCGCGGTTTGATCAATTCGATGGCGTCTAGTGTTCGGCTGCAGTTATCGCATTGATCACCACGAGCATCCTGTGGGGGCGATCAACGGTCGATTGTCACGACTTAAATTATATATAGCTACCTCGAAGCCACAGTGAGGACATATACCTTCGACGTATCGGTCGGCTAAAAACCTATTGGAAAATTGAGTTTCGTTGACAGTTGCGCGAGGAAGATATCTTACTTTGGGCAACTTTCACAATATGTTTGTTCCTTGTTCTGTTTTTCGAGAAGGCCGTTCTTTCCTAAGTTTGAGTAAATTTCTTGAGATATTCTGTGGGCAGGTAAAGTCTACGTTAACCATTAAAAAAATTGGTGCACCGCACTAACTCAGTATGCAATGGAGATGAGGTACGGCCGAAGTAGTCGAATCTGGCCCGAGAAGAGACAACATTAAGAAAGTCAATAAATGAGTTATGCTGTTTTGTTTACCCGATGTCAAACCACTCGTAGGTTTCTTTATGGAGAATGTTATATTTGTCGCACAGTTCCTGGGGAGTGATTCCTTCCTTCAATGCTTGTGTCTCCGTGGCTGTTCCGTATTCATCGGTACCGCAGATGTACAACGTCCTCCTGTTTCTGGTGCCTAAACAGATAATGGATGAATCTCCGAGACAAAGTACAGCTTAACGCCGTCATACGGTTATAGCTGTGGATGTAGGGTAAGCTTATCAGTCACACTCTGATAACTGAAAGACACACCGGCTGAACACATCGGCACTCAATGTACTCCCGATGATGTT
>Ga0210387_10002138_pt1 | contig 15014 bp, 10 predicted proteins | sample IncBWC7OmetaG_FD_160108 | JGI IMG/M metagenome (GOLD analysis project Ga0210387, IMG submission 160108) | Forest soil microbial communities from Barre Woods Harvard Forest LTER site, Petersham, Massachusetts, United States - Inc-BW-C-7-O ...
TAGATATCTCGTGAGCATTCGTCATTATGTTCTTTTTTTTTTTTACTGCCTCTAACATATTATGGTATATGTAATAGGTTGGATGATGAGCTTATCATGACCAGTCCCAGGCATAAGGGCATCACCCATGAGGAAATAGGGTGTGCCTTTATCCTCTGTTTCCTGTGCCTTTTGTTTCATTTCCAATGCATGCATTGATCTTCATTCGTTCCATGTAGAAGCATCCTCCCAGGGAAAGGGGGTATTCAGTCAATCCATAATTGATCCACTCATGTTTGCATTTATATCTCTCATTTTAACGACTATTAATTACTTCTTGCTCTTGTTTAGTGTTAAACCAAAGGTGTTCAATTGATGGAGTGATCACCAGTAAGTAACTCTTTTGCCTTATCTCTGAATGACATCCGTTTTACATTTCCTTTTTATAACTGCAGAATGAAGGGGATCATCAAACCCAGTCAAATATCTGATGACATCTTCCAGACCAGGTATGTCTTGCTTAATTAAATGTTATCATCATAATGTCTAGTTTTGTGTATCTAGTCCGTCAAAGTCTGGGTTAAAGAGTGTCAATAGAGGTGTTGTTAAAGGGTAAGTTTGTGTGATGCTTGTGTGACATTGAACTCCAGCTCACTATGTTTAGGCCCTCTATGTCTAGGATGAAGCATGCATTGACGGAATGTCAGACGTGAGTTGTGTTGTATTCTTATGCAATTTTATTTTAACTGCAATATTATGTAGGGCTAAGGATGATGAAGGTGAAAAAAGTGACAGGTATGTATTTTGTTTATATGTTTTACACACTCTCAGTAAATTTTACTATACAGTCTGGCTGTGTATGAAAAGGACTTGGATCCTGTCACAGTGTGGGTTTTTGTTATGCTGACCTATAACTTCAGTAATTCTCATCCATAATTATTCTGTACAGTCTTCCAAAGCTGGTGAAGTGCCAAGTGTACCACAATTTCCTGGTCAACCCCATGCTAAAGTCTTCCTATAAAAAACTGGTCAATTTGCCAGGGTATGTTTGTTATTACCAAATATGTATTTTATTTCTTATCTCTATTACTTCACATCCTCAAAATGCACTGTCTCCAGATTGGCCAAGGCATTCATACTCTTCCAGCAGGACATAAAATATATCAACCTCTCCTGAGCAAACACAGCAGAGCTCCTGACCAAGCCCCATATGGCTGGGGTGCCCATTCTTATGATTCACCAAAGACTAGAGAACACCCACCTGCTATCTGGGTTTCTATAATTGTAGTTTTGGAATCCCACTTAGGATCTCCTAAGCTTGTGAGGGCAGAATATTGCAAGATCATCATGGGGGTCTTCCACTCTCTCAAATACAAGAGGAGGGTATCAGTGATTTGGGTCATCTATGGCAAGGAATTCTATCACAGCCAAATCCTTGAAAATACCACTTCGTTCACAACCTATAGTGGAGATTATAGTTTGTTGTTCATTTATGTTTATAAACTTATTGCTGATATATTTTTTGGGTTTTCTTTATAAGATGGCAGACTATCTTCTTCCATAATCAAAAAAGCTGGTTTCTATTCTAGTCAGGCTTCCAAGCCTAAATTCTCTTCTTTTGCAACCAGCCTCGATGTAACGATCTTGGTAAGCAATCTTTATTTTTATTTTACTGGCACATTGTAGAATATTTTTTTTTTCAGTTCCTGTATTTAACACTAGGGGAAAAAACCTGTTCATTCTTCCTACCGATGTTCAAGGTATCTCAGATATCCTTCTGGCATTCAATGGGGAGCCTCCCAAGGAATCCATTGTTCAAGTTGGATATCCAGTAAATTCATATAAGGATGGCAAAAACCCAGAGGATCTGAACATCAGTCTTAACCTCCTTTTCATTATTGTCCTTGCTACAGATGGCAAAACTATTCTGTTAGTGTCATATTCTTTACATTATTTTATCTATCTGATCAATTTATGTAGCGAATAGTCACTACTGCATGATTTTTTTTTTTTCATGATGACAACCTGTTTGTCATAATGGGTGCAACTATGTAACAAATGAAGTAACACTGCTGTCTTTTCCTTTCTTTCCCATGTATTTTATTTTGTCCACATTGCTTGTTTTGGCTATTGCTTATCGTGTCATGTTATTTCCAGTCTTGATGATTCCCTATGTTATCCAACTAGCATAGTTCCGTTATTCAACTGATGGATCACATAAAATGATATACCATGAATCATCTGCTATGGGTTTTGATATATGGGAAATATTTCAAGTTACAAATGGCAAGTAGAGTATATAGATAGATGGTCTACATTCTTTGTTCCAGATATTTATCAGACATCCACTTGGTGCAATGACATTCATCAACCCAGCTGATCTTTTTTAGCTGAAGCTGGTTAAGAATGTTATTCCGCATGAAATGAGAGTAGCATATTCTTTCTCCACCCTTCCAATGGTTGACTGCATGATTGAAAAGTTTACCACAAATTGCTATTGCAGTGGCAGGAGTGCATTCAAAAGATGTGCCAATATCATGCACTTCAAAATATGCTTCTTTGTAGCTTCCAGCAGCCACTAACAAATCTTATCATTCATAGCATGCACCTGGATCATGGTGTTCTAGCGATTTCCTGTTGACGATCACACAGATTCCAGAAAATGCACATGGCCAACTGTCAACATTTGCATAAGCTTGTTCACAGTCCTTGAGGAGTTGGATCGCTGTGGAAGCAGATTGGTAGAGGTGTGGTGCAATCAGTGAGAATATAGTGTCCACATTATGTTCAGTCTCAGTGATTCCTGCCAACCATGCTGTCACATCTTCCTTCTTGAGCAATGAGGATGTTTTCAACTCATCCTGAAGTCTCTGTAAAGCCATATATCAGTCAACCAATCTGTCATAGAAAGCAAACATCAAATCACCTCTCGCTGTGATGCAAACCAACCTGGCAAAAACTCTACAGATCCAGGTTCAAACTTTGCTTCTTCTGAAAAAACAAAAGTCTTTTGATTGACCTGCCACATCAGTGTTTCTTCTTTTTTCTGTATCAGACTTTGGTGGAGAAGCCAGTCTATGTCTTTGGTTGCCGTCCCGATATTTTCCTGTGATGTCTTACATGTTAGTAATGTGTGCATTAAGAGTAATCATAAAAATTATACATACCACTCTTGGACTCCATATTCCTGATAAATACCAAAGCAATATTTTTCCATAAAGATCCAAGATGGTGGTGGGGGTGTCGATCTTCCCTAATGTTGTACACTTGAAATAGTTTGCAGCATTTTTTTCTTTCTCAGACATCGTCCTGGCAATGTTAATTGCTTTGACAAAGTCTGTATAACAGTCTGCATCCCACTGCAACTATACTATTAAACATTTCAGTATTTGAAAGTGCTGATACTAGACAAATGTTGACTTTACTTGGATTCCTAAGAGCAGTTGCAATGGTTGTAATGATTCTTCTAACCATATCTTCAGATTCAGTGGTTTCCAATTTCTGTTTCAAATCTGCCCTTGTTGGTTGGTATGAGGCTCAGATCGATGAATGCTCATTATAACTTTGACTTACAAAATTCTCTGAGGCTCTGGATGTTTAGATTTAGGTGGGTATCTTCCAGGCCCATTGTAGTATCAGGTAACCTCATTGAGTAGTGCTGCAAGTCAAATATGTGCTGGATGTCTTTGACAAATGAGTTGTATCAGTCATCTCTTTTGATGGGAGCTTACTCTTTATTCGATGGCTCATGTTCATCCCCCCTCCATCAGTGTTTGTGATTTGCTGGCAAGGGTGTGTGATGGTTCATGTTATGTTGAGGTGGCCATGAGGTCTGCATGAGGCCCAACTACTCAAATGGCACGTGATTCAAGGCATTATTAATAGTGAATAACTATTGTTTTGAATGCAATACTCACTGCTGAGCAACATTTAGTTTTGTAGGTGCTAAATTTTCTAGCAAGCAATATGACTGGCTGGAGTTGGATGATGTGAGCAATAAATGTGAGGACATAGTCTCCATTAGCTTTGTCAGGACAGAAGAGGGTGACATGCTCTGCATATCATTGGAAATCTTGTCCACCTTCAGACCCAATTGTGTATGTACCATCTGTGGATGCTTCACTTGTGGGCCTGGTAACTGAGCAGGATCCTTGTGATCTGGGGTAGGTTTACATCTATGTTTCAGCTCTGGGATGTGACCACTTATGTTCAGGGTTGGGAGAGCATATGTGAGAGCGGATTCACCAGCATATTGCTGCCTGACCCCCAGGTGTGTATGTTAGGTGATGTATTTGCTTTGTAGTTTATTTTCTTCAAGTCTGCTAGAAGAAAAATACTTTGCTGACTTTAAGCATCTTCAGTCTCGATCCAAGGAATATTAATTCATCCTAACAACCTTTGCCATCACTGAACATTTCTTCAACATGGGTTAGTTAGCTATTTTCCAGCTTGCATCAGCAACTAACCTTTTGTAATACAGTTTGATTCTTTATTTGCTTAATTATCTATTATTCTCTTGGCCTGGTGCCACATTCCTCAGGGGATGAGCTGTTAGTAGCTACCACAGCTTGTTCTCAGAGGAATATTTACCTAAAATAATCTTCTTGCCATTATATTGATTCCAAATATGTTGGACAAGTAAATATGTCAAGCGACATGATGCTGCTTAAGTTATGCCACATGTTCTAACCTTAACCACAGATGTACTGATGTGATTCAAACCCACTACCATCACAACTCTAAGGTGCCAAAAGATGGCTTTGTCAATAACTACTGTAGTAAGAAGGAGTACAGTTATTTCAACCAGGTCAGATTTCTTCTTTAATGCCAAATTGACTCATAGGTTTCATAATTTATATGCTATATTCAGTTTGCATTTATACAATACATAATATATAATATACAACTCCTTTGTATTTTGATGTAGACAAGGAAGTAATGGTTTATATAGGCCACCTGCAATTTTTATAGTAGTGAAGGCCTCCAAATTGGACCTGTCAACATTCAATTTATTACTACTCAAATGTGAATTTCAATTTAGTTCCTTCCATTAAAATGCACTCCACTGTCAAGTTACTGACATTGCCTCCTAAACAAAGTTCAGCATTGATGGACCAGTTGATGTCACCAATGATGATGATGACATCTCCTCCCCTGACCTCTCTGTAATGTCACTACTAAAGGCATGGATTTTTACCAGTTATCTCAAACATCTGTACCATTCCTGTTTACCTCCAACACCAACTTTTCCTTCAAACATTAGGGTTAGGGTTAACCACTGAATTTTTCTTATAAGTCCTAAACAGATCAGCCAAAGTCCTCTCCAGCTATGAATAGTTAGTAATCCAAGCAGCAGCAAAAGAAAAAACTTCTATTTTGCTTTGTCAGTTGCAGTTGAATTCAAAAAGAATAAACAAAATACCGTTAATAGTCAGTGATGGTAAGCAGTAGCAAAACCTTGTTTTAGCAAAAGCCACTCTAAAGCATATTTGGCATTATGTTCCTTCTTCATAAAACTAACATTAACCCATCTCCACTAATATCCCTTCAACATAGAATATCCTAAAAGTTCCTGGTCTAGTCTTTTGTTCAGACATTCCCAGTTTATACTGTTAAAAATATTAAAAGTATATCCCAGAACCATCTTTCATGATAAAGGATCTAGATTTGTAATGTACTACTTCATTTATCATCAATTCAAACATATGAGAACAGATTGATATCATGTGATCTGATTCATTACATTCATAACAAATTTTCTCTTCTCTGATAATCCATTAGTTATTCAGTTATGATACACATATGCTAGGTGCGACTTGAGCAAGTTCATTTCATGTTTTGCATTTAATTGAATAAAATCAGGATACTAGTAAATACAAGTGGATGATGAGATTGCTGAGAATGCAGTTCCATCTACTGACCCTAGTAGCAAAAGAGAACCTTGAAAATTTGCTGCTAGTGCACATCTTCAAGTTGACTTGGGGCTGAAATTTTTTCAGTAACCAGTACATGATCAGATTACATATGTATCATACAACTAATATGCTGATAAGGTTTAAGTTGCTGATTGGCAAGTCAGAGATAAGCTTCAGCCATAAGAGCAACAGAGCTGCTTGCCCTCATTCTTTTATCCCTTGTTCTACTACTCACCTACTAAAATTGCGGGAGAAACCTCCTGCCACTATGTGGAGCCATTTTTCTGTGATGCTTATGTCACTTGCAGCACACTGAAATATCATTTATCATATTCATCCTTATATATGTGGAAAGGAATAAAAATATATACTGAAAAAGTAATATACTACTAAGAAATTAAATTCTCCATCTTATAGCACTCAAGCACAATGATAAACCACCTGAGCTACTGAGGCACTGAAAGCCAACAATATTTAGCCAATATGATGCCAACATGCCTGACATCTGCCAAATAAGGAACACCTGCACAGGATATGTGTAAATTGAGACTCTGCTTCTCTAATATGTGTTTGAAATCCTACTATCTGGAATGATAGTCAAAAAAGTGTGTCTGCAAATTTTATAAATATTAATTACTTATTAAAAGGAAAGCATAAGTTACTAACCTTATTGACATCCAACACATGTTTCTTTATCAACTGTAAATACTCTAATACAGCTGTAGACAGGGTCAATAGAGGCACTGAGATTGAGAACAGTTGCAGCTTTTGTGTACAACTTGAGATATATGTTTAATTATATTGTAAGGCTATAAAGTGCTTTGGAAACATTTAGAGAAGTTGCTGGATATTCAGGAGTGGCCGCTTGTGGGTTGGGAACTCCTGTTGCATCCAACACAGAATTGTCCCCTGTACATAAATATTGGACATGGATACAGCTGGGGCAGCCAACAATACATAAGATTGGTAGAGTGTTTGTTGGGATTGAGATACTGGGTGGGCTACTAATAGTACATAGGAAGAGATGTCCCAGGAATAGGATTTCTCCAACTCTGTAAAGAGTCTTATGAAACCATATATAAAACAATTTATAGATTATATTATGTATATAGTATAGAATCAATTTAGATTTAAATAAATGAAATCAGTAGATAGATGGTTGAGAACAAATATGATTTTATTTTCAACACATCTATTTTAATTAATTTGTTAAATTAACATATCTGACATGTAAAGTTACCAACTTCAATTGTCATATCTTTCTTCTACAGCTTCTATTTAAACACCTCTTATAGTCCATAACTATATCAATATTTATAACAGATATAGTTCTGATATGTTATTATCAATGCATTGAGGGTAAGTGAAATGGAATCAGAGAGGCAGCTTTATGTCTAATTACCTTGTCCACATTGTAGGAAATATGTTTCAAAATATACATTCATTTTATCACTTGAAAATGAATATAACTAATTTTATCTGCCAACAAAAACCAGGAACCACCATTCAGCCTCAGTAAGTCACATCAACCATATGTGGATTTTATGCTGACATTATTTGCCTTAGGCATTATTTGTATGTTTCTGTAAACCAGTAGCCTGGTGATCTGTTTATCCATTATACCCTTGCTCCACAGCAAGAAGACCTTGTACATGTGAGGATCCATGGGGAGTTAGAGTTATTGTCTGCCACATACCTGGGTCCAACCTACTATGGTTCCAGCAAGGTACAATATTTGTTGTGTTCATTTTATTCATACTGAAGCAATCCGAAATACAGAAGGGCAAAAAGCCCAACAAGAAATGCATCTCAGGAGCATTTGTGAGAATCATTTGTGGGGGAAATTATGACACTGATCCGATTGCTGTGGGCAAATATAATATTTACAAGATCTAGGTAGTAAATTTGGAGTTGGAAGTGTTTTGAATTTCAGGATGGGCCAGGATCCACATTGATTAAGGGACTGTCTGCGATAATGTTGGGGTCAAGTTCACCACAGTAATCACAGTGTTGAGCACTAGGAATTGTACAGCAGCTGTGGACTTCTGTATCTAGAGGAGCCAGTGATGGCCTATGGCAATATCAACTTCAATGAAATCATGCATATAGGTGATCCCTTAGAGGTCATGAATGGATTTTACTTGTGATAAGTCAGGGAGGTTGATGTAAAATGGATGTATAAAGGATGGTTTGCCATTGCAGCCAACCTGTCCAATTTGTTGTGTGTAATTTGTAATATTGTTCTCTTAATAGTGGAAGACACAATAGACACCATTGTTATCAAGTCTTGACTGAAGCATAGTGTGGCATACCACCCAGCGGCTGAAGCATGGGGTTGTTGTGGTTGTCTCTTTGGACTCCATCATTGTCTACATCACTGAGCAGAGAGGCGGGTAGAAGATAGTTAGTAGGTAATTAGTTACTTTTTATTTGGCAACACTATTTATCATTAGCTGGAGATCATACCATTTACTCAGTTTCAATACTGTTCCAACATTCATTATTGTAGGAGCCAGAGTAAGATGAATGCCCTTTCCAGCTCCCGCACGATGTGCCTTCGTGACTCCCCAATCTCCCCCAGTGCACCGGCCATGTAATCACGCTGCTGCTTGAGCATGGCTGTCATCTCTGCAAAGCCCGTAGAGATGGCCATTGCCACGGCTCCAATCCCGACATCTGATTCTTTTCTTCATCACCCCAACCCGCGGCCTCTTCTCCCTACCCTTCCCCTTGCCTGTCATACCAGGCCATTCGCACTTCAAGTGCAACCTGACACAAGCCCCATCCCCCTTCCGCTCGCACTCGTGCTTTCCTTCCATGCATTTTCCGCATGTGGGCCCGTCATCGATCCCGTTGTTGGTGGTAATCGAGATCATGATGCCTGAGATGAGGATAACTCAGTGGTATTATGACCAATAGGCTGTAGAATATGTTGCCTGCATATTGGGCAATGGAGGGCCTAATTAAAGCATCAGCATCAATATTGACCTGCTGGTGTTGGGAGGTGAGTTAGGTAGATCACATATTTACACTTAAACTTTTGCACTAATGAGCAAGGTGCTCCAAAGCCAGGCTCCCAGTCCATATCACACCTGCCTGATGCACACTGCACTTCCAACATTAAGACAAAGTTGATTCCATCCAGTAAAACTATTGGTTTCATGTCAGTTTTGCCAATGTCACTAATCATAGGTTATCACCAAATAGTTATAATTCTGTCAAGTTCAATTTTATGCATGATTCAGGTCTTTGAGCAATTCTTGTTGATGGAAACAAGCTACAAATTAATGTATATGGTGGTGAGATTTAGGCAAGATATGATTATTGAATCAATGAAAAGCCTGTAATACAACTCATGTGTAACTAGACTTGGAAAATCATGACAGTATGCAAACTTTCCACTGAGGACATTTCAAAAGTTGATTGAAGTTATTTGTCTGTGTCATGATTTACCTGAAATTCAAATCTCATTGAAGAGCTTTGTCTCTGCTGCTCAATCTTTGTTCCCATTAAATTCTGAACTCACATAAGACCTGAGAAGAGTTAGGTAGCATAAAAGAATGTTATCCTATCTTTATCAGCAGAATTAGGTGCAGCAGTTAGCCTAGAGGGTCTTTCAGAACAACCATGCGGACCTGTTTAAAATGGTGTTAGCAAGACATTACTAAAAGATAGGGTCTTGAACAGATATTTATTGGGGAATAACCCTAATTCCATTTGGTTTTACTCATTTTCACATCTAAAATGTCTGCTATCACTTAAATCTATTCTAACTTCCCTAGCAATTTCAGAATCATTCTACTATATTTCTTTGTCTAGAATATTCTGGAATAGCCCCAAACATATGTTGGACATATATACAGGAAATAGATATAAGAGAAGATTAGAGAAAGAGAAATGAGTCACTATATCAATATCCATAATAAATCCATGGTGAACCAGCAAGTCCTCTAATAAGCTGTGTGCCAGCAGATTGATTTAAACAAGAGTATATATATATAAGGCATATAGGTTAGCCAAGTCAATGTGATTATATAAATAGCTATGAAACAGGATCCTATCTCAGCTGAAGTCTTTAATTGTCTGCAGGAGAGCCAATAAGAGTTACTGTGCTATAATAACAAAATAACATACTCACAGCCAAACTAAAAGAGGCCAATCAAAAACCCAGATGAGCTGAAGGCTTGGCCAATGGTGTTCTCCAATGTGCATCCCTGGCCACCATATGACAGAAACATGAATTAGATCAATTGTTCACATCCAAACTGACTATTCTTATTATTTTCTCATCATCACTTCATTTACACCATCTATGTGGGATAGTTTCAGCCATTTGATAGTCAGCTGATTGCACCAAATCAAGGCCATTGAAAACTGACAATGGGTCATATGTACATCTCAAGTTAATTTTTGATTAAATAATCAATTAAATTTCCATAAACTATATTTTAAAAAATCACTACAATAAAAAAATTGAAAGGGGGCAATGAGGGGGTGCAGAAAGAATATGGGTTTATACCCATGCCTGGATGCTTTTGGATATAGTTATGGTTCAAGTTAAAGGTTACAGTTAAGGGGTTAGATTAAATAGGTCTACATATCTGACCCCAGATCTGGATAATGTACAAATAAGACTTTAGCATGCTGACAATAACCTAACTTGGTGAACCCCCTGTGTGTAGATTAATCTAATAAGCCTTCCTCACTATGCTTGGAGGTCCTTTAAGTAGCAATCCTTCCACACCCTACTAACAAATAGTTAGTTTATTTTAGTTTTTTTGATTTTATTGATTAAAATAAAACAATACATGTGTTCACCCCTTGTTGGAGAATGAATTCCCACAGAGTTCTATTACATAAGAACAAGGTTATGTTGTGGAATGTCAGTTCCCTTCCCCCATCATCTTCTGCTATTTCTACATTGTTTTTGTGTTCTCCTGCACTATGGCACCCAATCACAAGAGATACTCAGCAAGATTTTTATTAAGCATCATCCCAGTTCAACAAAAAAAGCTGTGGTAAATCTAACCTTACTACAAAAGCAAGTAGTATTTAACAAAGACCCTAGTCAGTAAGTAAGTTTGAAGACACTCAATATGCAAGGGATCTCCATATATTACCCAGATCTTGCAGTTTAAAAGTCTTCAAACTGTGAAGATGGTGATATATGGAAGCAGATGATGTAGCAGGTCAAGGGCTTTTGAATTGTGAGTTTCATACAGATTATAATATGATTTTGTACATTAGTTACATCTACACCTGTAACTGTTAATGAAAATGAAAATTTTTGTACTGATTCTATTTATTTTGATTGTGTGCATTTAGACCTGCCAATGTAAATAAATGCTGAAATTTCTGTACTGGTACGATAAATTAAATTATACATTGCCATGTCAATCATTGCATTTGCACAACACTTGCACTACCGATGTGCACTGCCTTACTGACTGATTACTGACAACTAATTAATCAACACTGAAATTATGTATTTCCCAATCTACATACTTAAAAATGCATTACACAAAAGCCCCTGGAGGCAAAATGAGGCCAAGTGGGTAGTCCTCGGCAGGCTATTTAATCAGGAGACCCAGCTTCATGATTGTCACCCAATGGAATGCCTAGACATGAGTCAAAAACTCAGACTAATGATAGGGTTTAAGTGAAACAATTGAAGTAATGCTCTAGCTGTTGCAATTGTCATGTCAATACATGAGTCTGACCAAATATTTAGTATATTAGACCAGCAACACAAGGCTGAAGTTTAGCTCATTAGATAGATGTAACGGTGGAGAGCCAAGGGTGCTGGTCTGTCAATGAAAGGCTCCTGTGTGTCCATATATGTACCTGCCATTGCCACATCATGGCCGTATATTATCTCTGCAGTAAAGATAGAAGAAAGGAAGTTTTGCTCTTATAAGTCTTGTAGTGAGCAATCAATATCTATAAACTCTTCATTGTCAGAGTTGTTCATATTGATGTCACTTACATATGATAAATAATATTTTAGATATGTGGTGTAGTAATAAATTAAAGTGGAAAGATTGGCAAAGTTATTGCTTCATTAAAATACGATGGCAGATCACAAAAGCCTATTTGAAATATAATAAGTGAAGAAAGATCAAGGTAGATAAATGAATAATACATTTTATTGATGTTGGGAATAGCCTAGAAAATTGCACTATATCTAGGCTGGCCATAGCCAATCTTATTCAGACCAAGAATGCATTCTGGCAACCCTATGCAATGCAATAAGTTTTAGGAAAATCAATATTATCAAAATAGAAATATTCAGAAAATATTGACCAAACCCTTATAGATGCTTTTCAAGGCAGGATCTTTGTTGCCAACATTAGACTCATCCATCTCAGGTGATTTTTCACTACAATAAAAGTTCAATAATAATAAAATCAGACACACCTGGTAGAATCATCTGAGTAAGCAACTTTACTACTCCTGACATTATCAACAGTGACACACCTATCCTTACATTCTCTAAATTTTCAATTGGCTATGACCAGTTTCAAAGTAAAGTATAATACATACTTGAAAATATTGTCTGATTCATCATTGTCATTCCCACCATTAAAAGCATCACTATTCAATTGATAGATAAATTTCCTAACACATGAGGGAGATGTAAGGATAGTGAGAGCACACCTGTTATCATTGTCATCTTTCAAAACTTGATTTTGGATTGACTGCTTCTCCAGTACTCTGCACTTTAATCCACACTACTTGAATCTAGTCAAAAATAGCATGTAAAAATACACATACTCTGCAGCTGTCCCTTTCTGTAAAATCCTCTTTGAACCTCTAAATAAACAAATAAGCAATGAGATAATATATGAACCATTGAGATAAAAAATAAAAATAATACTTCTTGCAAGATGGGGTCTTCAGTACAACCATTTCTTCATCGTCATCAATGCTCTCATGGTCACCATCAGCATACCTGGCATATCAACACACATATCATAAATATGAGAAAGTAATATATAAAAAGCAATTATTACTTACTTATTGACCACTTTATCACCAACTATCTTCTTTTCATCTGAAGAGATCTCAAAACTAAAAATAAAAATATATATTGGCAGTTTATACATATGGAATTAATCAAATAAAAGAAATGCTAAGAAAATGTGCCCTGGTAAGCTAATGAAAATAATCCAGAGTTTTTATAATAATAGGCCTAATGGCTAATAAAAACACTATTGAAATGGGCTGGCAAACTAATAATAATGGTCCAAAGTTTTGATAATAACATTATCATTACAGCCTTGGTATATCAATGAAATGTATTTGCATACTGCCATAGTAATATACACAATTACTATCCAGGCAATGTTCTGTTTTTATAATAATATTAGCAGTTATGACCCACATGAATCAAGACATTGTAAAAACATGACATCATATATAAAGTTGACATGTCTATATTTAACTTCCATATTTAAAAGTGCCATACAATCCTATTGCATGGAAAAGGTAGGAGGTTGGATAAATATGTCAATACCTAACCCTAACCTAACCCTATTAACTGAACTCTAACCTGGGTACTGGTTGCAAACATATACTTTTACTGGGGTACTGGTTACCATCATGTATATGTACTGGGTTACTGGTTGCAATTATGTATATGATCTTAGCTTACTGATTGCAATCATGTATATGTACTTAATTTATGTGAATTATATATGTACAGCAGTTAATTATAAGTTAATAAATATGTCTATTTCATTTATTATTTGATATAATAATTGGGGTTATGGGTTGCAACATATATCTATCTGCGGGGGGGTTAATATTTCCATTTCTACATATATATTAATGTTGTTTAAATTATTATTCAATTTTTAAATGTACATCGGAATTCTGGTTTGCAATCCTGGACAGATAATATTACTATATATCTTCCATGTTGCTGAAATTCACTTGTTTATATATTATACTTATAATATTCTATTTAGATACTTTATAAGTACTTGCTAGTATTCATTCTCTTACATATGTCAACTGTATGTTCTTAATACCTTATATATACTTATATAACATAATCACTTGTTCATATATAAATCATTGTTTCATTATCATTAATTTATAAAGGAAAGATGAGGGGCACAGGTGTATAATAGGATTTTCATGGGGTGGTTTTAAAACCACTTCCTATCCCAAACCCCGTCCCTTTTAACATTGTTCTGGGTAAACGAGGAGGGGCCTTGATGTGGGGCACAACATTGCATTCTGCTTTTGGGATGATGTCCTAAAGAAAAAATGGTGCATGAGAATAGAGTATAACCTGATCTTGGTAATCAGAAAGTTTCTCTCTGATGATTTCTACCCCTTTCTCCAGCTCGGCATATAGCTTCAACCTTCCCACTCTAATTGAATCCAGGTGCTGAAAAGCAGCCTTCAGACTAAACCAATCAACCTAAAAGTCCTCTCCATCCGTATGCAAGTTTGTGATGAATATGACAGTGTGCTACATGTCTTTTGATACAATCTTGCAAAGAAAATTCGAAATTGAATCAATATCACGGGTCTTGGGTAGATCTGCATGATCGGTCAGAGTAAATGTCAATTTTATGGATCTCAGCTCTTGGTGGCAGGAGGGATCAACTTTCTGGCAGAATTTAGCTGCATATGTTATATTGTTGAGAAAAGAGTGTTTGTGAACAGGTAAAAGAGAAACACACCTATATCCCTAATCTCTTGGAACTTTACACTCAGGTGATGCAATTTATTGTCTAGACTAGACAAGAACCTGTGGACATTTTGGATAGACTTACTACCAATGTTGATGTGAAGGATGTGCATGGTCAAGGAATCTATATTGGAGAAGAGGTCCAGAAGTAGGAAGCCTTGCACATTATTGATATAGAACTTTTCCAGGCCAGAAAGGAGATTGTATGTTTCATTATCAAGTGAGTTGTTTTGATATTTAAAATGAATACCAGAAATGCAAACACTTCATAAGAACCAATAGAATGATAGGTATGTGAACAGCATCTGCTTGTTGTCAAAACTGAGGGCGCAGAGGGACAGTTAGGTGATATCCATGAATGGCAACTGGGGTAAGTTTAAACCCAATCCAAAGTCCATAGATTTAAAGCACAGGGA
>Ga0210387_10002139_pt1 | contig 15003 bp, 8 predicted proteins | sample IncBWC7OmetaG_FD_160108 | JGI IMG/M metagenome (GOLD analysis project Ga0210387, IMG submission 160108) | Forest soil microbial communities from Barre Woods Harvard Forest LTER site, Petersham, Massachusetts, United States - Inc-BW-C-7-O ...
CGCCACGTCGCCACTACGTATCGAACGTCGTAGCGCCAAGCCAAACTGGCGCAAGAGATCGTCGCCGATCGCGTGACCGAGGGAGTCATTGACCTGCTTGAATCCGTTGAGGTCGGCCAGGACCAGGGTAAACGCCCAGCCATAGCGTGACGATCGCACGCAGGATTGAGCGAGCGCGCTGTCGAAGGTACGTCGATTGGCGATGTTGGTGAGCGCGTCGTGGGCCGCGCTGAAGCGTGCGAGGTGCAGCGAGAGTGAGAGTTGGCACGCCGTACGCACGGCGTCCTTTTCGGCGGTTGGTACGACGTCAGGGTCGCAGTACACCCCGGGGGTCGAACCGAGTCGCGAGGCGAGGTCCACGCTGATGGCTTGGCCTCCCGCGCGGAACATCTGAGAACCAAATGACTCGTGATTCAAGATCACTACCGCGTCGTTCAGCGCGTAGCGCTTCACCAAGACGTCCAGAACCGAATAGATGAATCCGATGCCCAGTTCTGAGACCGATAGTTCATCGAGCATGGTCTGAAACAGCCACGGCTCATACTGAAGCTGTTCGGCGCCGGTCGCGTCGTCAGACGCTCCATCCACAAGAGGGGTCAAAATGTTGTACTCGCTAGTCCTAGGGTGAGGCTTTCAGGGCGCAGCAGTGATTCGGGGACCCTACCGGCCGATAGTAAGTCGTGAAGGTTCTCGGGCGCCACTGGACGAGAGATCAGGTAGCCCTGGCCCTGGTGGCAGCCCAAGCGCAGGAGTTCCTCGATGATCTCGGGCTCCTCGATACCCTCGGCGGTCACGCCGAGATGCAGGACCTCACTCAGGCGGATGATCGACTCGACGATGGCCCGGTCGTAGGCGTCGGTCGTGATCCCCATAACGAAACTCATGTCCAGTTTCAGCAGGTCAACGGGTAGATTCTTCAACTCGGTCATCGAGGAGAATCCCGTGCCGAAGTCGTCGATGGCGACCTCCACACCGATCTCTTGGAAGCCTCGCAGGATGGCCGCAGTCTTCTCGGGCTCGTCGACCACGGCGTATTCGGTGATTTCAATGCAGAGGCGCTCTCCGGGTATGCCGTTGGCGGAGAGGCACCCTTCGACAAATTCCACGAGGTCGGTGGCGGCGAACTCGGCCGGCGACATGTTGACGCGAACGACCAGGGGAAGTTCGGGGTACAACACCCGCCACTCGGCCAGCTGGCGGCAGGCCTCGGCGAAGACCCAGCGCCCGATGGTGAGCACGAGACCCGTCTCTTCGGCCACGGTAATGAACTCGGCCGCGTTCAACATGCCCTTGATCGGATGGTTCCAGCGCAGGAGCGCCTCCACCGACAAGAGTTTTCCGTTGCGCAGGTCGACTTCGGGCTGATAGTGGAGACGCAACTCGCCCTTTTCCAGAGCGTCGCGCAAGGCGAGCTCCATCGCTGAGCGATCCGCGAGGTCGGCGCGCATCTTCTCATCGAGCAGCATGGCCTTGTTGCGTCCGCTGGCCTTGGCGACGTACATGGCACCGTCAGCCTGGGCGAGCAGATCCGAGTCGCTCTCCAGTGCGTGCGACGACGCGATCGCGATGCCGATGCTCGCGGTGTGTGAGACAAGTTGGCCGCCCAGGTCGACCGGGGCAGCCACGATCTCGAGAATCCGATAGGCGCTCGCCAGAACTTCCATCTCACTCGTCGCCTCGTCGAGCAGCACGACGAACTCGTCGCCACCGAGGCGAGCGCAGTAGTCGTTCACCCGAATGCTGGTGCGAATGCGATCGGCAATGGTGACGAGCAGTCGGTCACCGTTGGCGTGTCCGAGAAAGTCGTTCATGACCTTGAAGCGGTCGAGGTCCACGATGAGAACCGCAGTGTCGCGATGAGCGTTGCGACGCACCTTCAACTCTCGCAGTAGGGCGCGGCGATTCGGCAGATCGGTGAGGTCGTCGTGCAGGGCGATGTAGGCAGTTCGTTCTTCGGCGTCGATTCGCGCCTGGAGCTGAACCAGCATCGACGCCACGGCTTGGAGGGCGTTGACCTCGGACGCCTTCCAGGCGCGCAACTCGAAGTGGATGAATCCGAGCACACCCCAGGTCGAGTCACCGAGCAGGAGGGGAACGGCCGCACCCATCACAACGGAGTCGCCAGTTCCGCCTTCTTCGATGCGATCCATGTACTCATCAGTGACGTCATCGATTCCGGCCAAATAGGGCTCGCGAAGGTCCTTAGTCGCCATGAAGAGAGGATCGGAGTCAAAGCGCACCTCGGCGAGCGGATCAACGCCGACGAAGTCATTGCGCGGAGGCCACTCCGCCTCCAAAATACTGAGGCCTCGAACGTGGTCGTTGCGACGCAAGAAAGCCACGTCGGAGTCCAAAAACTCGGCCAGTACACGCGTGGTCCAGGTCAGTGCTTCAGCCCTCGTTGAAGCAGTAGCCGACATAAGGCGCTCGGCGACCTGGCTCACCAGTTCGTCCAGGCTGCGCTGGTGCAATAAGGTCTCTTCGCGCGAGGACTGCGAGGCAACCTTGGAAAAAAGGCCGCCGAAAGCCTTGACGATGGAGCACTCTCGCTGGCTCCAGACTCGTCCGTGTCGAGCGACGAGTAAGGCTCCCACGATCTGACCGCTGACCAGTTCGATCGGTTCGACGAGGATGCCCCATTCGATGTCCTCGATGGTCCAAGTGAACGAACCGAATTGTTCCTTGCCAGCGAGTTGAAGCTGGACGCGCTCTCGAATCAGTTCGAAGGCGTCTTTCGCTTCGACACCCACAATGGGTTCGACGTGGAAGCCGGGTACGGGCCGGTTCGACGCAGTCAGAACCGCGACAATTTCGGCGCGAGGGGTCACGTGATGGAGAGTCTCCACGACGAGTCTCGCCTCGTCTCCCACCTTCAATGGGTCTGAATGCGTGAGATCACTCACGTCCGAACCACATCTTTCGCTCAGGCCCTTGGAATTCCAACGTTAGCAGGACTTGACTATCTAGGAAAGAGCGTCTGATCAGTGACTTTAGAACTCTTTTCCCCACGGTCTGCACAAAATCTCACATTTTGTATGAATTTGCGGAGCCGTTGAGTACGGACATGTTCCCGTTGGCGCCATGGTCGGCTCTACCGTTCAAGCCGGCGTCCGCGCCGTGGTCCACACTGCGCGGTAGTTGGGGCGTACGACGCAGCACCTGGCTGAGCGGCCGGCGAATGCTGTGCACACTCGGGGGCGGTGCATGAAAGACCCGCAGCACCATCGCCATCGTCTCGCCGTCGTCAAGGTCCCACGCCGCCCGGAAGCGCTGCATGAGCTCGTACATCTCATCGAGATATCGTTCGCCTCCCAAGCCAAGCAGGTCTTCCTTCGAAGTGGCGTAGAGAAAGAGTGGAGAGACGGGTTGTGCGGCGAGTCCTTCGGACTCGACGCTAAGCCAGAATCTCTCGATCGCGGCTCCACCCCGCACGTACCAGCGAGGATCGGCTTTCGGCACCGTGATGAGGGCTAATGCCGACGACGAGGTAACCAGCATCTGCGTGCGCAGACCGAGGGCCTGGCCCCCTCGCCAGTCGCTCAGCTCCGCCATGACGTCAGGACGGGCAATCAGTCCCATGGCCCCCATCGTGGCGGGGTCCATCTCTAGGGTGCGCACGTCTAGACCGTCATCGAGCGCGTCGCGACCGGGCCAGCGCAACTCCGAGAGCATCTCCGCGTGGATCTGGGGAATGAGAAAACGCAGTCGATCGGACTGCCCGAGTAGCTTGGCCAGCGTCTCGATCTGATCCCGGTCACTGGAAAAGCGCAGCTGCGCACCCTCTCGTTCCACGCTGCGCGCAAACTGAGCCACTGTCGCGTCATCAATTGGCGCTGGCCGACCGAAGCGGCGATTCGCCGAACGCGAAATCACCGAACCGCGAAGCCGCGCGATCGATGCGTCAACTTGCGTTCCCAGTTGCAACGTCGCCACGTGTTCAGAGTTAGTGCCTTCGGGAAAGAGTTCGACCGAGCCGAGCTTCTTGAGCGAGGCCGCAGCCACCCGTGCATTGAAGAGTGACGCGCCGAGTGCGATGTAGCTCCCTCGAAGGCGAACGTCCATCGACGAGGTGCTGCGTTCGGGTTCCACGTAAAAGCGGATCTGATCGTGATCGGCCTCGAAGCGCCACGGTTGCACGTTGCCCCCCGAAGGAGCGCGACGAGCGGCGTCGACGATGACGTCGATTGGATCGTCGCTGTCCGTGGGCGGATCTTCTGGTGCTGGTTGACGAAGTTGATCCTCGGCGTCAGCGTCGGTGTCGACCGCAGCGATGTCGGAGAGGATCTCTTCGACATCGAAGCGCACGCGACCCGAGTGAAGTTCGCCGCCCAATGCGAAACGGCGCACTGCCGCGGCCACGGTCACGGCTCCAAGAGTCACTTCGCTCGCGAGTTGCGGCCAGCCGGTGATGGTCGATCCGAGTTCGAACATCGACGCGGCACCACGAGCCGACGCGTCCTTCGCGCCGAGCAGTCGCACCACAAAAGGAGTCTTCTCGGCCGTCGAGAGTCCCTTCAATCGATCGAAGTCCATGTCGCCGAGAATTCCGTGAAAGAGCGGACGCTCAGGCTCCAGGTCGAACCGCTCGACATCGAGGACGCCGCGGTCGCTGGTCTCCATGATCACCGGTATCCCACGCGCCCGCGCACCCTCTCTGACGAGGAATTTTATGTCAAGAGAATCGCACTCCTCGATCACGAGATCAAGGCCATCCAGAAATGAACCAAGGTTCAATTCGGTGATGCCCTCGGTATTCACCATCACCTCGAGGTAGGGATCAATCTCGGCAATGCGTCGAGCAAGCACAACCGCCTTGTTCACACCCAGGTCCATCACACCCGCGGGCACCCGATTCAGATTGGTGACTTCGAGGGTATCGAAGTCGGCGACACGCAACTCGCCGACCAGTCCTTCCATGGCCAGCACGTGTGCGATGGAGTGGCCGGCGCTCGATCCCACGACGCCGACGCTCAATGTACGAAGATGCGACTGCTCGTCGCGGGTCAACTTGTTGTGATTACGATCGAGGCGCAGCGTATTGAACGCCCGGGGCCCGAGTAGTCGCACGAGTGAGCGACGCCACGGGTAGTACACCCAGCGTTGGCCCTCGTCGAGAAGAGAGCGAGATGGCGTCGGTCGAATCTCGTTGAGCTGGGCGATCTGCTCGTCGAATCGGTCGAGTATCTGCAGCGACGGGTCTTCTCGTAACACGCGCAGTACCTCGCGCTGGCTTCGCTCGGTGACGTCGAGCACGACGGGGCGGCGCGATTTCATGACGATGGAGTCGTCGGGCTCGACTCCGGCCCCTACTTTGGCCGGTCCGCGCGACAGTTGCTCGCCCTCGATGCGAAGGGCCTGCTGATTGGACTCAGTGCTCATCTCGTAGCTCAGGGTGCGACGGAACGCGACCGCGACGGTGCGGTACCGATCGTCAGGAAAGGGCACCCACGACGTGCCGAGTTGAACGCCGCCCGTGAGCGCTCCAACCTCTAGGAGACGATCAGAGATCGCCGCGACGGCGAACTCTGCGCCAAGCCAGTTCATGGCGTGGACAAAACACCGAGCCATCGCGACAGCCAGTCGCTGTCCAACGACGGATTCACCCTTTGACCAGGCACCCTTGCTCTCGATCGCGCCAAACTTGGCTTCGCGATCGATCGTGGTCTTAATCTCATCGATGTCCGAGGAGTCTGCCATCTCTTCGACCATCTCGGCCTGATGGCTCCCCTCGAGGGGGCCGTGGAAACGAACCCCGGCGACGGCTTCGCCCTCGGCGGTGAAGCCGAGAAAGAAGAGCGGCACGCCGTTGCCTTCTTCGAAGTCTCGACGTCGAAGTGTCTCTTCGACGCCACGACTCCGATAGACACCTTCGGCGCCGTCCAGGTACACCTTCCACAGATCCGGACGTTCGAGAGGATGGTGCCCTTCAAAGCGGATACCCGAGGCGTGGTCGACAAAGCTCGCTCCGTAGCGATAGCGCTGGCCAACTGCGTTTCCCACTGAGACAACCTCTCGACGTGATAGATGGAGAGACCCTCGTACCGAAGCTCTGCCGTCCTAAAAACTATAATTTGACAACCCTCGAGCGTGAGGGAGCCTCGTGGGTCGTGGCGTTCGGCCCCGGCGCTCGCTCAGATTGCTATCTCGAGGAGGCACTTGTGCTACGACTGACCACGGCAACGTTCGCCGTCCCCCTGACCTGGGGTCGCGCCGGCGCGGAGAGGAACGAGACGTGCTAGCCATATTGATTGTCGGATGCGGACTACTGGGCCTGGCCATCGGGTCATTTCTGAACGTCGTCATCTACCGCGTACCTCGCGACGAATCCATCGTGACCCCGCGTTCGCGCTGCCCGTCGTGCTCCGCACCGATCAAGGAGTACGACAACGTTCCCGTATTTTCTTGGATCGTGTTGGGGGGCAAGTGCCGACAATGTCACGCGCCGATCAGTCCGCGCTACCTCGTCGTGGAGATAACGACCGGGCTCCTGTTCGCGGGTTTGGGAGCCCGAATGGGCTACAACTGGGCGCTACCGGCGTTTCTGGTCTTCGTGGCCACACTGCTGGCCCTCGCTTGCATCGACCTCGAACTCTTGATCCTGCCCAAGAAGATCATCTATCCCGCGCTCGTTCTTGTCACTTTGCTGCTGGTGATGGCGTCGGGCGGCACGCACGATTGGAATCGGCTTGGCATAGGTGCGATCTGTGCAGTTGCTTGGTTCGCACTTTTCTTCGCGATGAACTTCGCTAGCCCACGAATCCTAGGGTTCGGGGATGTTCGTCTGTCCCCCCTACTTGGACTCGCTTTGGGATGGCTGGGGTGGCGGTATGCCGTTCTGGGCTTCTTCGCCGCCAATCTCATCGGTCTGGTGATCGGACTCGTGCTGATCGCATTGAAACAGATGAAGCGAGATCAGCCCATTCCGTACGGCATATTCCTCGCGGCGGGGGCAGCGTTTGCGATCTACGCGGGGCCTGAGATCCTTCCGCACTTTGCACACATTCACTGACTAGTACACGATCTCCATACGCAGGCCCTCGCTGTCCCAGACGGCGTCGGCGGGAATACGTTTCGCAGACTTCGTAAAGACTCGCCGCGCTGTGGCGAGCAGGGCAGCCACGTCCATCAGATTGCGGTGAGCCACGCCGGGCATCTCGGCGTCTAGGACGGTATCGATATTGGGAATCCTTTTACGCAGAATCTCTTCGCGCTCAACCCGTCCTTCATCGCGCTTCTTTGACTCGTGCAGCGGAGTCTGATCATTCATTACCAAGAAACTGAGTTCAGGATTGCCTTCGTAAATGACCCGCTGGCGATAGGGTTTCATCTCCTTGTAGACCTCGAGATAGTGAGACATTCGCTGAATAGTGATCACGTCCACCTCATCTTCTGGACGTGCGTAGCCTCGTTGCAAAATCTCGTACGTTGGTGCGTTGTGAACCAAGGTCCGCCGATGAAGAAGCAACTCGCGCGCCTCCACGTCGCACGCCCTAGGTCCCTGGAGCTTGGTGTCGCGATACCCGATGGGGGCATAAACCACCACGCTCGCCGGCTGAGGCCGCTCGCTGATCACCTCGAGAAAAGTGTCGTAAAGCCTGGGTGGTTCGGGGGCAAAGGTTCCGCCTTGAACCTTGGCGCTCGCGACCAACCATTTGGTGCGTGACGGTGTGACCGCAGACACAACCGAATAGGGAAGACTTGGACCGCGCTGTGGTGACACGAACCTCTATACCTTTGCGCGCGTGATTTCCATCTGTTCGAGTGTACGCACCAACTCCTTGGGGTGAGCGGTGACAGCCATTCCGTCTTCGTAACTGATCGTTCCATCCGAGATCAACGTGGCCAGACTGCTCTCAAGCGTCATCATCATCTCTTTGGTGTTTGTGAACATAACGTTCGAAAGCTGGTTGGAGCGTCCTTCACGGATCAGGTTTCGCACCGGGCTTGTCGCGATCAGAACCTCGTAGGCGGCGACCATGCCACCGCCGATCTTAGGGATGAGGCGCTGGGCGATCACCGCGCTGAGCGACGAGGCCAACTGGACCCTGGTCTGCTCTTGGCGCCACGCGGGAAAGACGTCAATGATCCTGTCGATCGCCTGGGGAGCGTCGTTGGTGTGCAGGGTGGCGAACACCAAGTGCCCGGTTTCGGCCATGGTTAGGGCAATCTGAATCGAGTCGATGTCGCGCATCTCGCCGATCAACAGGACATCGGGGTCTTCGCGCAGAGCCGAGCGCAATGCGCGGTCGAAGGACGGGCTGTCGAGTCCCACTTCGCGCTGCGAGACGGCTGCAACCTTGTGGTTGTGCACGTACTCCACTGGGTCCTCGATGGTGAGGATGTGGCAGGCACGGGTTTCGTTGATGGTGTTGACGATGGCCGCCAGCGAAGTGGATTTGCCTGATCCAGTCGGACCCGTCACAAGTACAAAACCGCGCGGTTGCTGAGCTACCCAGTGCGCGGCGGCGGGGAGGCCTAGTTCGTCGATTGAGGGAATGCGAGTTGGTATGACTCGCAGGGCAAGAGCCGTCTGCCCGCGCTGAGTAAAAATGCTCCCGCGGATACGGGCCTTGTCCTGCCATGAGAAAGCGAAGTCAACATCCAGCATTTCCCGGAAGATCTCTAGTTGGCCCGGCGTCAGTAAGGGTAGGGCAATCTCATCAATCTGTGGGCCAGTAAGAACAGGCGCGCCTTCAAGTGGCTGCAATTTACCGTCGACTCGAATTCGGGGTGGCGAGTCACCTGACAGTAGGAGGTCAGTTCCGCCTCGGTCCCACAACTGCTGGATCCAAGGATTTATCGCTGACGTTTCGGCACTCTGGTTCATTGCTTCCACCCTCCGCGCGGTCTCACCTCACGCAGTCAAATCTTTAAGGCGACCGAGTCGCTCAGTCGTCATGGTACTTTGCCAAACTTTGGAAAGCCCGGATCGAATCGGCCATCTCGGTCTCTACGAGCTCAGTCATTCGACTTCGTCATCACTACATCAAGCAAAGCGCCCGGCACACGGCCGGGCGCTTTGCTTAGACATTTATATCGGCGAACTCAGGTGGCTCAACCGCCTACGTTGGCGCCCTTACCCGCACCGAGGGTGTTGTCATTAAGGGTGCAAGCAGACGGACCGTCGTAAGCCAAACCCGCCACCTTCTCGGGTGACGTCAGTGACAATACGCCAGCACCATCAATGCTGAACGTGTAGTACGTCCCGTTCGTCGGCCACGAACTCAGGTACTGAGTGCCGCCCACGGACTGCGTCAAATCAGCTTCAGTCGGGGCACCGCCCGGGTTCTGAGCGTTGTACGCCGAGATGGCCGTCGCCACTGTGGCACCGTCCGCCTGGCACGCAGAAAGCGCGCTCTTCCCGGTGATTCCGCCCAAGGCAAAGATAACGACAGCAGCGAGGATGCCGAGCACGACAATGACGATGAGAAGTTCGATCAATGTGAAACCGCTGATCTCCCCGACATCCCTGCGTCGCTTCAGTTGTCTGTAGGTATTTAGCATGTATTTACTGCCCTTTCGTCCAAAGGAGCGCCGACACTCGGAACTGCCCTGTCTGGTATTCGACAAATAATACATCGCACGTTCCAATCCAAACATCAATAGTTTCACGACTTTTGCCCTATTTTTACCCAATAACCTCAGACATTCTCAGGTGGAAATTGGGCTTCTATCAGGTGAAACAAAAATGCCAAGCTCCCGAACAGATGAAACTAAATCTGCGCCACACATATTCGTCCGCAATGCGAATCTTCATCTTTCCGAAATTGCCTCACCGTGGCGAGTCAGATCCCACTTCGCCAGAGAGATGGAACCACCAATCTGCGGCCCTCGGCTGCTTAAATGTTGTCGCGGCCATGGAATTCGGCGCTGTTATTCTCGCGAAAGGTCGTCAATGACGCGAAATGAGACGGTTCCAGAGGAACCGGTCTTGGTATCGGTTGCCTCTGAAGATTCCGTCGGCCACTTCGGAGAGCCGCCCCTCGACTCCGGTTGGTTGCGTATTCACTTCTGGCCAATTGTCGGCCTCATTGCACTCTTCGCCGCCGGCATGTCGTACTCACTTTTCTGGTTCCCGGTCGTGCATCATCTCCCTTATTGGGTGACATCGGGAGACCTCTGGGCAACATTCCGAGACGCCCATTACGTCATCTGGGATGGCGAAGGACGAATTTATGGTGCTAGCACAAGCTTCGTCACTTTCCCAGGTATCGCGGTGCTCCTGTCACCGTTCGCGTGGCTCCAAGAAGCACTCCACCTCAGCGATAGTTGGCCAGTGTTCTTTCCCCGACCCACGGGTTGGTTCGTTCTTGGCCCGATCGACATGCTGTGCGGCGGTGTCCTGCTGTTTCCTCTTGATGCCCTGGCTCGGCGATTTTCATTGTCTTCCACTCGGCGGGCCGTCGCCACGCTGCTCGAAGTCGTTCTCATTTTCCCCACCGTGGCATTTTGGGGACACCCCGAGGACTCGTTGGCGCTGGCACTTGGTCTGTACGCACTCCTCGCTGCCTACGACCGCCGCTGGCTTCACTCCGCCGCATTCTTTGCCCTCGCAGTCGTATTCCAACCATTGATTCTGCTCATAGTCCCCATCGCCCTGTCCTACGTGCCGGCCAAAAAGTGGCCGGCCTTCGGTACGGTTATGGCTATCCCGACGGCTGCACTGCTGATTCCTCCGCTCATTCAGGAGTGGGGACCCACGACGTACGCGATCTTCAAGCAGCCCAATTTTCCTCGTGTGGATCACCCGACCCCGTGGATGTCGTTGGCCCCCGTCTTGACTCGCGCGCGATGGGCCACCGGCCTTACGATCCACTACTCGCCCGAGAAGCACAAGTACGTCTATGGTCCAGTGAGGGGATTCATTGGCGAAACTGTGTCAGCGGGTCCCGGGCGGACGATCGCTATCGTCCTGGCCTGCCTCGTAGGTGTGTGGGTCGCCCATAGGAAACCACCCCTCGCCGAAGTGGTCTGGTGGGCAGCATTTTCCCTGGCCTTGCGCTGCGTCTTCGAAAGCGTCATGGACCCCTACTACGTCGTACCGTCGCTGGTCCTCGTCGTCGTTCTGGCACTCACGGTCGGCAAGATTCGCTTCCTTCTCACGTTGGCCGCTGCAGCCGTCTGCACCAAGACTTCGTACTGGCATACGGGAGAGTGGCGCTACTACCTATTCGTCACAGTGTCTCTTCTTGCGGCGTTGGCATTCTCATGGCCCGGTCGACTAACGCAAAGTCGCCGTCTGCAGGAAAAAGAGCGAGCTGCGACGCCGGTCTCCTGAGCGATCGCGATTTTCAAACGTAGTGAAGGCCCGCCGGACTTTGCTCACCACACACGCGGTTCGCGACGAAAGGCTGACGAAGGGTCTTGGCGGCGTCGATCAAGATTCGGCGTGATTAGAAATTGATCTTTGGTGAGTTTGCTTCAGAAACGCTCGCGGTGGAACAGGCGGTATTGCCCGCAGTACTCGTGGCCGACGCGCTCGGCGTCCATGAGAGGGTCGTTGTCGAGCTAACCGAGGAAATCGTCGTCGAGCCTGATTCATTACCCAAGGTGACGACGACCTGAGAATCACCGTTCACCGTCGACATACTCATGGTGCCTAAGAAGACGGCCGTCGAGCCATAAGTGATGTAGTTACCGCTCCCGCCGTCGCCAAGACTGACTGTGCCGAGATTCACGAGCGTCGATCGACACGTGCCGCTCGAATACGTGTAAACCGTCCACACCGTGTGATACGACGAGTGAGTTCCCGACGTTGTCAGGTCGACGCAGATGCTCGCCGAACCCGTAAAACCGCTGTACATCGACGACTGATTCATCGTTTGGTTGTACTGGAACGTGAGTGAGTCGCCATTGCTCGGTTTGTACGTGGCCGGCGTACTGGGATTGCCGAGAATGCTCTGGCCCGCCGGAGGTCCCGCCCCCACGGAGATCGTCTGCGTCGCCTGGGCGGCGGCCAGATAGTCGGTATTTCCCGCGTCGTTGAAGTCGAGGACACAGTTCCCGGCGGCGTAGAACGACACGGTGCCAGAAGAGACCGAGCAGGCGTTCGAAGGTGACGTCGAAGAGTCGACGCTCACGACGACAGGGTCACCCGAGACGGCGCTCGCCGTTGGCGTGTACTGTCCCCCGACGATCGCGGTAGTGTCGGTGCTCGTCACCGAGATGGAGTTGGCGACTTTTCCCACCGCAATCGTCTGTGTGACCTGAACTGCCGCGGCGTAGTTTGCTCCGCCCGGGTCGTTGAAGTAAACGGTGCACGTCGTGTTGTTGGCCACAAACGTCACGGTGTTACCGCTTACGGTGCAAGACGTGGCGGGCGCGACGGTGACCACCACGTTGTCCCCGGAGGACGCCACCGCCGAGGCCACGTATGACGAGTTGGCGACGGGAAACTCAGGGATGCTCGACTCGATGTCGATGGAGTTGGGAAGGACCGTCGACTGAACGGACGATGACCAGTTCCAATCCTGCAGCGAGGCGCCGTATCCCGGAACCGACTTTGACCCCTCGTAGTCACCGAAACTCACCAGAGCTTGCAGATCCGGCGCATCGACGCACGCCGTTGCCGCGCTTTCAATCTCGGCGGCCGTGGCCCACGCTGTGGCAATCGTCGACGCAGAGGGTGCGGGACACGCCGACACCGTCACCGTTCGCGTGACGGCGCTCTTCGGGATCGACTTCGTGCTGCACCACAGCGCAATGTTGTCGGACCCGGAGGTCGGGAGCTCGTAAGTCGAGTAAGTGGTATAGGTGGGCGTCGACGTGGTGGCGTACGTGCCGGTGCCCCAGCACGCGACCGGGGGGGACGCATTGATCGAGCCGACGACCGGCGTGTAGCGGATGTTGTTGATGCCGATTTCCATCGCGCTCGAGAGCGAGTAGTCAAGGTTGCGGGCGCCGGTGAAGTTGGCAGTGTTGTTCAGGTCGCCCGAGGCCCAGGTCGTCAGCGCAGCGACGACCGTACCGATAACAATGATGTACACGAGAGCCAGTATGAGGATGGCACCGCGCTCGTCTCGGTCCCGGCGACTGTTCGGTCCGTCCCCGTTGTGACGTGTCGAACCCCGCTTCAAGCGATTCTCGACGGGGCTAAGGGTTCGTCTCATGGGCTACGAGGTTTGCGGTCCCGACACCGCTGAGTTGGTGGGTGTGTATCCGGCCGGTGGCACTGGCTCAATCTCGACCCAGTAGGAGACACTCTTGGTGCTGACGGTCTGCGTCGTACCGGACGTGTAATTCGTAAACGTCGAGCAGGTACCCGTCATAGTCGCGGCCTGACAGGCCAAAAGGGTATAGGTCGTGCCAACAGGCGCGCCGGAGGAGGCTGCGTACGTTACATTCACCGTCTTGTTTCCTGTGCCGCCACCAACGAAGGCTGAGATAGTCGGCGCGTTCATCACTTCGGTGGCGGTGGTTGAAGCCGCCGAGTTAGCGGATGAGGAAAGCCACCCGGAAGATGCGACCGCTGTCACCTGGACGTAGTACTTCGTTCCGGGCGTAAGGCCTGTGATCTGACCACCGGCCGTCGTGATCGCGACGGCTGTACCGCACCCCGTACCGCTTCCGGTGCAGGCGGCCACCGTGTAGGTCTGGCCCGCGGGAGCATTGCTCGGCGCGGTGAAGTTGACGGTCAATGAGCCACTCGTGGTGCTGGTTCCCGACGTCACGGTGATGGCCGTCGGGGGGTTGAGCTGCTCCGTGGCCTTCGTGGCGCTGGCCGAGTTCGCTGACGCGGCCACGTAACCGGTAGATGCGACGGCCGTGACCTGCACGTAGTACGAGCTTCCAGCTGTGAGGCCAGTAATCTGACCGCCCGCCGTCGTGATCGCCACGGCCGTGCCGCACCCTGTACCGCTCCCCGTACATGCGGCCGCCGTGTAGGTCTGGCCAGCAGGAGCATTGCTCGGCGCGGTGAAGTTGACGGTCAGTGAACCGCTCGTCGTGCTGGTTCCCGACGTGACGGTGATGGCCGTCGGAGGATTCAGCTGCTCGGTCGCGACCGTGGCACTGGCCGAGTTCGCCGAGTTCGTCGCGTAGCCGGTAGAAGCTCCCGCCGTCACCTGGACGTAGTACGAGCTTCCCGCGGTGAGTCCTGTGATCTGACCGCCTGAGGTGATTGCCTGGGCCGTGCCGCACCCGGTGCCGAGCCCGGTACAGGCGGCCGCTGTGTAAGTTCCACTGAGGCCAAGTCCCGTGGGCGCGGTGAATGTGACCTTCAACGAACCGCCCGATGTGCTCGTTCCCGCCGTGACGCCGATAACCGTAGGAGGCTTCACCTGGCTCATCGCCGCCTGAGGACCGGATGGGCTCGAGGTCGCGGCAAGAAAGCCGGTGGAGGCTGTCGCGGTGACCTGCACGTAGTACGAGTTTCCTGCAGCACCCGGCGTATAAGTCAGGCCAGTGATCAAGCCGCCCGACGTAATCGACTGGGCCGTGCCGCATCCCGTACCACTACCGGTGCACGCCACTGCGGTGTATCCCTGACTCACCGCGGCGTTGCTCGGCGGCGTGAAGATGACCATGATCGAGCCGGCAGACGAACCGTACGAAAGAGACGTGATGACCGGAGCGTTCAGTTGTATCGTCGCCAGGCCCGGACCTCCAACAACTGCCGGAGGAGCAACGAACCCGGTAATCGGATTCGGCGTGACTTCCGCGTAGTAATTCGTTCCGGACGTCAGGCCGGAGAACGAAGTTCCCCCGGCAACAACGGCTTGGTTCGTACCGGACTGGCAACTGGCGACGGTAAAGGATGTGCAGATCTCTCCTGTGTAGGACGTCGGTGTCACCGCGCCGGTTGCGTTGGTGAAGGTAACGACGACCGCGCCACTCGACGACGAGGCCGACGACGAGGAAACGATGACATTCGTTGGAGCATTCAATTCACTGGTCGCGTTCTGCGGCCCGGCCTGAGCGGAGGAGGCGAGGTAACCGGTGGAGGCGTTCGCGGTGATGGTCACGTAGTAGCTCGTGCCCGGGTTGCCCTGGGTGTAGGTGAGG
>Ga0210387_10002140_pt1 | contig 15002 bp, 9 predicted proteins | sample IncBWC7OmetaG_FD_160108 | JGI IMG/M metagenome (GOLD analysis project Ga0210387, IMG submission 160108) | Forest soil microbial communities from Barre Woods Harvard Forest LTER site, Petersham, Massachusetts, United States - Inc-BW-C-7-O ...
ATTCGCGATGTCGATCTGTGCAAGACCGGGATTTGCTTCGACCAGAATCAGTAGACTGAACAAGGCGGGGCGTACTTCGCCTTCGCCTACTGTTCTGCTGAAGTCCCTCCACAAGGCGATTTCCGCACGGCGAACGTTGTAGCCCAAAAGGTTTGGCAGCAATCCGACGCTCAACGGCTGCGATGGCGCCCTTACTATTTTGGCGCGGGTTTTGGCGCGCCCGCCTCCTGCACGACGACTCTTAGCGCGCTTCATGAATTCCTTGGCTGGCAGAACGGTTCTTTCTCGCCATAGATTGCCACGAACCGGCCGCAGTGAACAAATTACCTTCGTGGCCGGCGCGCGGCGGCTGCCGGGCGCCGGCTCGATGGTTCTAGAACTTCTTAGCGATTTGCACCGACACCAAGCGGCCGATTGCGCTCGCCACGTTCGGGTCAAATCCACCGCCGCCATTCGGGCTGATCGGAATGTTCACGTACGGAGGGTCTTTGTCGAACAGGTTGTCGACATGCACTGTGAGGCTCAAGTCCTTGCTCCAAACAGCCGGAAAGCTTTTGCCCAAGTCGTAAACCACGTTCAGATCGACCGTGGTGTAGCTGCTGACCGACTGGCTCGGCGTAGTTTCAGTGTTGGTGTAACCATTCTCATAGTTGACGAACGCCAGCGCCGAAATAGGACCCGCGCCCCAGCCGACGCTGCCGCGCATACGCAAACGCAGCGGGAAACCGATGTTGTTGAGTTCGTCAAAACTCGGACCGCCGGGTGTGAACGCGACGTCGTACTTGAAGGTGTAGGTTCCGGTGAGTCCCACCGTCCAGGTTCCTGAATGATCTGTTGGGATGGAGTAGCTACCGAGGAAGTCGACGCCCTGCGTGACCGTCGTACCGAGATTCAATTCGAGGCCATTCACGAACACGCTAGGGTTCGCCAGGATGGGACCAAACACGGGGCCGGGTACTACGTATTGATTGATCAGTGCGGTACATTCCGCAGAGGGACAGCGGTTGATCAACGAGCCCAGCTGCGTGGTCTGCTGCAATATGGTCAGATCGCTCAGGTAGCTTGAAATCTGATTCTTATAATTGATGTTGAAGTAATTCAAGCTTAGGTGGGCTTCCTTGACGGGCTGATAATCCACGCCGAAGGAGTAGGTCTTCGCGGTTTCCGGCTTGAGCTGCAGATTTCCGCCGCCCAAGGTGTACCCGACCGAGGTGCCGGTGGCTGACTGAGGGTCGGAATAAGTCTGCACAAAGACGCCCTTAAGAGGCCCCACCAATTCCGACAAGAGCGGTGCCCGGAATGAGGTGCCGTAGCTCGCGTGTACCGTCACGCCGTCCACAGGAGACCAGTTCAAGCCGATTTTCGGGTGCGATGTGCTGCCAAAATCGCTGTAGTTCTCGTAGCGGCCCGCCACGTCGAGTTCGAGACGCTGCAGACCCGGCATGGCATTGTCCGCACCAAAGAAAGGCAACAAGACCTCCGCGTATCCCGACACCGAATGGCGATCCAATTGCTGGCGGATTATCGTATCGGCACCGCCCGGCACGCCGGAATTGATGCCGTAGAGCAATTCGTCGTGACGCCATTGTCCGCCTATCGCCGCGCGTACGTCGCCGCCCGGCATATGGAACAGTGGTCCGTCCAGCTTGCCCTCAAACACCTGTTCGCCGGTGTCGCCCGGTGCGTAGAAACGGCTGGCAAAGACACTGTTGAGCACAGCTGGGGAATTGGTTCCGCCGAATACGTTTAGCGCCGTCGCCGGGTTGTTGCTGGCGAGAGCCGCCGCCAGATTGCCATTGTTGAGTTCTTGAATCTGCTGATCGCGGTCATGATCCTTTCCGGCGGTGCCATCGAATCCCAGGTGCCACTCGTGAGCCAATTTGATGTCGATGCCGAGGGTGCCCTGGTAGTTTTCAGAGTGCCCGATGCTATAGGCATTGTTGCCGAGGTCGTTGCCGAAGAAGTAATTCACCTGCTCGCAATTCGGAGCGCCCGGCGCAGGCGAACACGGTGAGAGCGTCGCGCCCGGTGGTGCCACGAAGAAGGCGTTGGTCGTGGGTACTTGAACAGGGCCCGTTACCTGCTGTACTGCTGAGGTAAAAGTGCGGCGCGCGTAGGTCGCATCGCCGTAAATGCTCAGGAAGTCGCCGATCTTTTGATCGAAGGTCAACGCGACATTGTTGTGTTCGACCTCGGGCAGGATGTCTTGAAACTTTGCCACATCGCACCGATTTGTGGTGTTCGGCAGCAGCGCGCCTGCGTTTGCCGGTGTTACGCCGCCCGGCGGAATTGCATAACTTGTGCCGCCCGCCACGATGTTGCCGGGATTGCACTGGGTGCTGCGATAGTCGGTGCCGCCGCTGCCGGTCTGATTCGATTCAAAGAAATCTCGATTCACCCCGTTGAGATCGGAATGATAAGAGTTTTCATATCCGAGGCTGAATTGGCCGCTTCCCCAGTTGTGTCCAACCAGCACCCCGAGGCGGCGTTCTTTGTAGTCATCGGCCCAGCCTTCGCGGGCGCTCATTTCCACACCCTCGACGTCGCGCCGCAAAATCAAGTTGGCCACCCCTGCGATGGCATCGGAGCCATAAGTAGCCGAGGCGCCGTCGGCAACGATGTCCACTCGTTGCAGCATCAGCGAGGGAAAGGAATCGGGATCGACCGTGCTACCGCTGGTACCGGCGGCAGGTACGCGATGACCGTCGAGCAAAGTAAGTGTGGCGAACGGGCTCAAGCCACGCAGATTGATGGAATTCCCGAGTGTGATATTGGTTGCGCCGCCGGTGCCGCTGCGTTGACCCTCCGATACGCCCAGATTCGTAACTTGAGGTACATCGCGCAGCATGTCGATGACGGTATTCCCACCCGTGGCCTGAAGTTGCGATTGATCGACCGCGATCAGGTTGGATCCAACGGGGGCAGTGCCGCGAATCAACGTTCCGGTGACGACGATCTCTTGCAGCGTATCGGCCTCTGCGACTGCTGCAGTGGGCGTGGCCGCCGTCTGCGCCATCGCTGCGCCGGACATCAATGAGGCCAGTGCTGCTGAAAGCAGAACGCCGGTGCGCGCGGAATGGATGATTTTCGGCGTGCCGAGAAGCCCGCCAACAGTTTTAGTGACCACTACAACCCCCTGGAGCCGACGTTTTATTGTATGCGCTTACATTGAGAGCTGCGAGAATATCCAAACGATTGCTTAAAGTAAACATTAGTTTGTAGTATCAACTAATATTTCTTGGCGAAATTCGCTGTATTTGATTGGCAGAACCTGCCAACAACCATGTTATGCAGGCGTCGTTTGCCAGGAATAAGGCATCCGCATAGCGAAACAGGCTGGAACCGGCTACAAAAGTTCGTTTATTTCATAAACTAAATGCGCATGAACGCCCACAGAGATATATCGCGAATCGAGCTATCTAGGTGGTATTGTCAACGAGTGGCGGACCGAGATGAGATCGTCTGCCCGCATCGCAACATCGGAGCACACGATGGGGGAATTAATGTCGCCGGAATCGAAAGCAGGTTCGACCAGATGCGCTGCGCTGTGGTCGCGCCGTCAGATTTTAGCCGCGGGCGCTTTGGGCGGCGCGGCTTTGCAGTGGCCGCCGCTGCTCGCCGGCGCGGATGCGCGCAACGCCCAACTAAATGGTCCCTTGCCCGATACCGCGGCTCGGGGGCTCATGGTCTGGGATGTAAGCGGCATCGACTATGTCGCCGAAGAGTATTTTCTCTCAGGCAGCGCCAATGTATACCGGCCTGTTTCAATGGCTGATAGCGCGGACGTCGCATCGCGTGACAACTTCAAAGATCTTGGCACGCGGGAATTCTCACGCGAGATTTTAAAGGCAGATCGGCCCTTCACCACCCGGTTGATTGTTTACCGGCCTCGCAGCAAACGGCGCTTCAGCGGCAAGGTCGTGGCAGAGTGTTTGCATCCAACCGGCGGCGGCAGCAGCCTGATGTGGAACTCGCTGCACAGTTTCTTCAGCTCGCATGGGGATATCTACGTGGGCGTGCAGCATCCCCTTACGATTGCGGGTCTCAAGGCGGCTGATTCTGCCCGCTACGGGGAACTCGATTTCGAAGACGCCACGCAGCTCTGGGGCATGCTCGCAAAAACCGGGGCCGCGATAAAGAGCGCGGGAGCCGGAAGCCCGCTGCAAGGCTACCGAGTCCGCCATCTGCTTTTGACGGGCTATTCGTATACCGGCGTCGCGACTGCAACTTTCGCCAACTATCATCATCAGGAAGCCAAACTGCGTGACGGGCGCAATATTTTTGATGCCTACCTGCCAATGGCGGACGCGCAATACGTGCGGCCACTCGATGTTCCTGTGATGCGGCTCAACACGCAGAGCGACTACAACGGTTTCGGTGGACTAAAGAATCGGCGGCCGGATGATGCGCGCTACCGGCACTACGAATTCGCCGGCGCTTCTCATGTCGCCGCGCCGGCCCCTGAGGATGCAGCCAAACCGCCCGCGGCAATAAAACTGCCTCCCGCGCCGGGGCAGCCACATTTTTCCGCGGCCGATTGCCAGCGCGGATTTCCCGTGGGATCGCTCCCCAACGACTACCCGCTGTACCTGGTCCAGGCTGCGATGTTCTCAAACATGTATCAGTGGCTTGATCTTAAGGTGGCGCCCCCACCCTCTGTGTTCATTGATACCAATGCCGACGGCTCGACGCTTCTTGACGACAAAGGTAATGCGCAGGGCGGTGTGCGTCTGCCCCAAGTTTCAGTGCCGATCGCAAAATATGGCGTTGGTTCCACCGACGCCTGCGTGTTGTTCGGGTACACAGAGCCGTTTCCGAAGGCTGTTTCCCAGGCGCTGTACGGCGGCAAGGCGGCGTATCTCGCACGGGTGCAGGCAGACATCGAGCGCTTGATTGCCGATCGCTGGGTACTTCCGAATGGCCGCGAGCGATTGCTCGACACCGCGCAGGCGCGCGCAAACTTTGAGGGATCTGCATGAATCGCACGGTAATTTACACTGGGGTGTTGATCATTTGTCTTGCGCCGCTCTGCTCGTTCGGTGAATCGGTACAGATGATGCCGATCCCGGAACGCACCGTGGTCATGCCAATACTTGATTGCGCCAAACTTGTGCAGCACGACTTCTCGAGCGTGACCGAGGCGCCGACCCGAGTGCAATCCGCGGCCCTGGAAGCGGCGACCGCAGAGCGAGCCGAGTTCTGCTTGGTCAAAGGTTACGTCGCGCCGACCATTCAGTTCGAACTGCGGCTGCCCACGACGCGGTGGACCGGGCGTTATCTGCAAGGCGGGTGTGGCGGCAACTGCGGAGTCATCATGAGCGGACTGGCTCCCCGCTGTGATATTCAAGCTGCATACCACGGTGATTTTGCCGTGGGTTTCGAGAATTCCGGCCACACGGGCGGGGACGGCGTGTGGGCGCTCGGCGGTCAGTCGGTACGCGAGGACTTCGCGTTTCGGGCAGCTCACGCGTTCTCCATCGCCGCGAAGGCCATCATGTCGGTTTACTATGGCCGCGCACCGGACTTCTCGTATTTCCAAGGGTGTTCCGACGGCGGGCGCGAGGCAATGATGGAGACGCAGCGTTATCCCGCGGATTTCAACGGCGTCATTGCGGGCTCGCCGGCCTTTGCGATCGCAGAAGCCATGGAACGATTCATTTGGGAAGCTAGCTGGGGGCGTGACGCTGGAGGCTCACTGGTGTTGGACGAAGCGGCAGTGACGTTGCTGCACGCCGCGGTGATGAATGCCTGCGACGCGCTCGACGGGGTTAAGGACGGTCAACTCGATGATCCGCGGCTATGTCGCTTCGATCCGGCTACATTGGTCTGCCGCGACGCGCAATCACGACCCAAGTGTCTGACTGCTTCTCAGGCCGAGGTCGCGAGAAAACTGTATGCGGGTCCGGTCGATGAGAACGGCCGCCATTTATTCTACGGCGGTGAACCTTACGGATCCGAACTCAGCTGGGTGGAGCGCTACGCTTTGCCCATCATGGGCGCCGCGATGTTCGACGATGCCGTGCAGAACATGATCTTTCAGCGTACGCCGGGCTCTGCCGCATCGGTGCAGGCGTGGCGATTCGATGCGTCCACATTCGCCGAGCTCAGCCGCCGCGGCGCCTTGTACGATGCCCGCAACTCTGATCTTCGCGGTTTTCGTGAACGCGGTGGGAAACTCATTCTTTGGCAAGGATTCGCCGATCCGGCGGCAGGCCCTTACGGATTGCCCGACTACTATTATCGTTTGAGCCGAGATGCCGGCGGCTTGGAGGCGGCACGCAGCTTCACGCGGTTGTTCCTCATCCCCGGTGTCTATCATTGCGCAGGCGGCTACATTCCATACGAGGAGGACCTGCTTGGGGCGCTCGTGAATTGGGTGGAGCTGGCGCGCGCGCCCGATTATGTGATGGCAACGGCGTTGCTCAAAGATGGAGTCTCGCGCAGCCGCCCGGTTTTCGCCTACCCCGTGCAAGCGCGCTACCGCGGGCGCGGCGATGTCAACGATGCTGGGAATTTCAAAGCAAGCGCGCCAAAGAACGCGCCGATGGATCTGTACGACTGGGCCGGGATGGCGACCACTCAATGATGCTTCAGCTCAGCAACGCCCCGACATCCGGCTCCCGCTCCAAGTTCATGAATCGATCCGCCAGCGACTCTGCGGCCTGGCGACTCAGCGGCAACTTCGCGTGCATGGTGCACTCGACAAATTTAGCCTGCAGTGATGCGTCGTTCAGAGGACGCGTGGGATCGCCGAGCGCGTGGAGAATGCTGTGACGCAGTACTCTGCCGTCGTTCAGCGCAATACAAATCTCGCCCGCGGCGGGTTGCGATATTCCCTGGCGGAACTCGAAACAGGCTTTAGCGGCGAGCGATAGCAATGGCGGTTCCGACAATCGTCCCTGAGCAAAGCTGTCGAGCGTCACTTCTTCGTCGCGCAATGCCACCGCAAGCGTGAATGGGAGGCTGAACTTGGCATCGATGATGGTCTGTGGCCGGTGCTTCCGGGCCGTAGGTTCGCACAACATGCGCTGCAGCTCGCCGCCGAAGATCCGTAACTCTGCGATGTCCGACGCGTCGAAACCATGTATTCGGCGTAACTCCTGCGCCGCCTCGATGTAGGCGTGCGTGCCGCGGCAGCAGGGCCATTTTTTGAAGCTTAAGTCTTCGATCCAAAAGCGCTCGCCCAATCCGTCGGTGATGTCGGAAGGCTCGTAACGGCCTGCTGCATACAGAGCAAAAAAGCCGCTTTGGCCCTCCAGAGGATGGGTAAATCCTCGCACCCCCCGCTCGGCCAGCAGCGACGACAACAACGCTGCCTGCGCTGGAAAAGCTTCGCGTACCGCGCGAATCACCGTTTCCGGACTGTGCTTGATTTCGCCGGGGCAGGTATTCTGACAAAGCAGCAACGAGAATGCGTCGGTGATTTGCCTGGGACTCAGACGCAAGGCGCGCGATACGGCGGCGGTGGCGCCAAAGGCGCCCAAAATGGGCGGCGGATACCAGCCTGCCGATTCCAGAGGCTGGCGTAAAGACAACGCCATCCGGCAGACCAAGTCGCAGCCGGTCGCGACCGCGACGATGAACTCGGTGCCGCTGATGGGCGAGCGAGATTCCGCCGCACTCAACAGCGCCGGCAAGAGCGATGCATTGGGATGGCAGGGCGCCGCATCGAAGGCATCCTCGAAGTCCAATGCATGCGCCATGGCGCCATTCGCGAGTGCCGCCATCGGCGCGCCAACCCGTTCTTTGAATCCGATGATCGTGGCCTGCGGCGTTCCGCCCAGGGAGCGCGCAAGCTCGACGAACGGTACGACATCGGCGCTGACACCGCTTGCAGCAAACATCACGCCCACCCCATCCAAGATGGCGCGCTTGGCGGCGGTGACGGTGGCGCGCGGCAAACTCTCGAAGCGGTAGTGCGCCACGTGATTTGCCACTCGCGTGCTAAGCGAGCGGGCCGTTTCATCCTTCATCGGCTGAGAACTCCGGCGATTGTGCAAGTTGAGCTTGAAATGAAATCGCTTACATGTTGAGCTTATACGCGACTAGCCGAGGCCTCAACATGACTGAAGCAAAAGAATTGCAGCGCGGAATCGGATCCAAGGTGATGACGCGCCTGGCGCTGCCCACGATTCTGTTCATGCTTCTAAGTTCACTGGATCGTGTGAACATCAGTTTCGCGGCGCTGCAAATGAACAAGGATTTGGGCTTTACGCCGACTCAATATGGTTTTGGGGCCGGAATCCTGTTTCTCGGTTTTCTCACGGGCCAGTTTCCGAGCGTGCTGCTGTTGCAGCGCATTGGCATGCGGCGCTGGATGGCTCTTTGCGCGGTCGTGTGGGCTTGCTGTGCCGCGGGGATCGCCTTTGTCCGCTCACCGGCGGAGTTTTATGTCTTGCGGGTGTTGCTTGGTTTTGCGGAAGGCGGTTTGGCTCCGGGCATCGTTCTCTATCTGAGCCAGTTCGCCACGGAACGCGAGCGCGCGACGACCTTTGCGCTGCCGATGCTTGCCATCCCATTCTCGCTGGTAATCGGCAGTCCGCTGTCCGGATGGCTCATGAGCATGCCGGCGCCGCTGGGGTTGCCGAGCTGGCGCTGGATGCTGATCGCGGAGGCGCTGCCGGCCATGGCCTTGGGGATAGGGGCGTGGTTTTACTTTCCGGACCGGCCGGAAGAGGTGCACTGGCTCAATACGGAAGAAAAAGCCTGGCTGCAGCGCAATGCCGCCAACCGCGAGCGCCCCGGACAGCGCAACGATTGGCGCATTTTGCGTGAACCCATGATCTGGGCTTCGGCCCTGTTGTGGTTTTGTCTTCTCTCGGGCGCCTACGGAATCATGTTTTGGCTCCCGCAGATGATTCATCAGTTGTCGGGTTTGACTCCCCTGCAAATCGGCTTCGTGAACGCGCTCCCGTGGTTGGGCGCGATGATCGGCACGTATTTCAATTCAAAGCATTCAGACAAAACCGGTGAGCGCTATTTTCACATCAGTGTGCCTGCGATTCTATCCGCGCTCGCCATGTTGTGCGCCTTGTTGCTGGGCCCCGGCATCGCAGGATTAATGATGCTGTTCTTGGCCGGACTGGGTCTCGGCGCGGCACAAGGTGCGTTCTGGGCGCTGCCGACGTCGGCTTTGAACCCGGCCACATTCGCAGTCGCGGCGGTCGCCATCAACGTTGCAGGGAGTTCCGGCGGCCTGGTCATTCCTCACCTGGTTGGCTACGTGCGCGAACAGACCGGCGGGTTTACCGGCCCCACGATGTTGATCGCGTGCATTCTCTTGATTGCCGCAGCGCTCGTGAGCTTCATCCGTCGGCTCTTGAGCGCGCGCCGAGTGCCGCACGCCGCGACGCCATGACGACTCTCATGGCTTGCGGCGATGTGGGCGTGAAAAGACCGGACTGCCTGTCTATGTTTGCGGGCTGTGCGCGGATATTGAAGCAGGGCGATCTGTGTTTTGCGCAGCTTGAAACGACAATCTCCGAGCGCGGCGCCGCGGTGCCCAACGCCAAACTCGCGATGCGCGCGCCGCCGGCCATGGCGGCCGCGGTCAAAACCGCGGGGATCGATGTGGTTTCGTTTGCCGGGAATCATTGCCTTGACTATGGATACGATGCGTTTGCCGATACCTTGCAGCACGCCGCCGATGCCGGCCTTGCCGTCTGCGGCGCGGGGAAGGATCTTGCGGACGCACGCCGGCCTGCGCTGGTTGATGCTGCGGGATCCAAAGTCGCACTATTTGCCGGGAGTTCGATTTTGCCCGAGGGATACGCGGCCGATACCGAGAGGGCAGGGTGTGCGCCGCTGCGCGCGCACACCGCTTACGAGCAAATTGAGCCGGATCAGCCGGGCACCGCCGCGAGGATCAGGACCTTTGCCGATCGGGACGATCTTGAAGCACTTCTCAAGGGTATTCGCGCCGCGCGCGAACACGCACATATCGTGCTGCTATCGGTGCATTGGGGCATCCATATGGTGCCGGCAAGCATTGCGGACTATCAGATTGAGATTGCGCATCGCGCCATCGATGCCGGTGCCGATGCGGTCCTAGGACATCATCCTCATCTATTGAAAGGCGTCGAGTTCTACCGCGGGCGTCCTATTTTCTACAGTCTCGGCAATTTTGCCATCGAGCAGCCGCACGTTTGGAACCCCGCGATCGTGCGAAGTGCCTCATTCAAGCATCTTGTCAGTTTGAATCCGCAGTGGACGCTGGATAGCACCTACATGCTTCCGGCCGTTACACGTATGACGGGGATCGCGAAGCTTGTACGCAACGGCGGCGATGAGTGGCAGGTGCGATTCATACCCGCGTGGATCGGCGACGACAGCGTACCGTGCGTGCTGCATTCCAACGACTCGAGATTTGACGAAGTCGCGGCGTTCATTTCATCGAGCACGGAACAGGCCGGATTCAACACCCGCGTCTCCATTGACGGCGACGAGTTGATACTTCGTCCGGGCCATTAGCACTCAAGGGACATCGCCTCATGAACGCTGAAGATTTCAACCCATTGACGCCTGAGACTTTCGACAGCCCATACGGCGTCTACAGCGATTTGCGCGCGCGCTGCCCGGTGGCACATTCCAATGCGTGGGGAGGCTTTTGGGCTCTTACGCGCTTTGAAGACGTGCGTGACGCACTGGTAGCCTCGGACGTGTTCATCACGTCGAAGCAAAACGTCGTGCCCAAACTTGCTTTCACCGGCCGCCGGCCGCCGCTGCATCTGGATCCGCCCGAACATACGCCGTATCGTCGCGCGCTCAATCCGCTGCTCAAACCCGAACGTATCGCAATCCTCGAACCCATCATTCGAAAAACCGCAGCAGACCTGCTGAAACCGCTGGTGGCGGCGGGCCGCTGCGATGTGTGCGCCGACTATTCCAGCCACCTGACCATCCGAGTGTTTGCGCAGTGGATGAACGTGCCGGAGGAAATGGTGGTCGATTTGCAGCACATGGGCCGGGCCTACAACATTGCCGTGCAGTCGGCGAACGGCGAGATGGTTCGCGAGACCAGTCTGAAGCTTTACGACATCGCCCGTGCAATGATCAACCAGCGGCGGGAGCATCCACTGGATCCGGCAACCGATCCCACAACGGCGCTGCTGGCGGCTCGGGTCGACGGCGAACCGTTCCCGGATGACATGATTCTTGGCACCATTCGCCAGGTTTTGGTGGTCGGTATCATCGCGCCCACGATTGTGGTCGGCAGCATCGCCGTGCATCTGGCGCGGGATGCGGACTTGCAGAGAACTCTGCGCGAGGATTTGAGCTTGATGCCGAAGGCCATCGAGGAGTTCTTGCGCTTATACACGCCGTATCGCGGATTTGCGCGCACGGCGAATCGCGATGTGGTCATCAACGGCCGGAAAATTGCCGAAGGTGAGCCAATCGCATTGCTGTACGCCTCGGCCAACCGCGACGAAGCTGTATTCAAGAATGCAGATCAATTTGTACTGGATCGGCCGAACATCGCGGAGCACCTGGCATTCGGCATGGGGCCGCATGTCTGTGCCGGCGTACCGCTCGCGCGCCTGCAGTTGCGTGTGGCGATCGAGGAACTGCTCAAGTGTGCCCCGCGTTTCGAGCTTGCAGGAGAGCCCGTGCAGACGCGCTTTCCCGAAATCGGCGCTCTGTCCGTGCCTCTGAAATTTGCCGGCTAGCCGTGGGGGATGCCGATGGCGTCCTTCACAACTCCGCGCGAATCGTGACACGCCTCTTGGAGGGCTCTTCGAGGCCGCCATCCGATGCGATCGGCTCCGGATCTTTGCGCCACGAGACATGCATCAGTCGCGCGTCCACCCCCAAGCGCCGCAGCGCTTCCGCGACGCTCTCGGCGCGGGTTTTGGCGAGGGTACTTGACTCTGAGAGAGTGCGGCCGGATACCGGCATCGCCTTCGTCGCGGCGTATCCCGTCACGAAGATGCGCTTCGCGCCGCTGACCTGGATGTAGCGCGCCGCCGCATCCAATATTACTTCGCTGTATTGATACAGGAGGAAATCCGACTGGAAATTAAACTGGATCACCCATTGCTGCGATTCATATGGCGGCGCAGGCAACGGCCGTTCAACATCCATGGGCGGCAGCACGGATTTCGCCGAGACCTGAAAGGTGCGACCGGGATAGTTCTCGGGCGGCAGCATGACTGCGGGACAGCGGGTTTCCAGAACAGCCGTATGCACCGGCACGAGGACGGCACCGCCGCAAACATCAGGCGAATTCGCCACGACGCCCTCTACAAGGACCTCATGCCCGATTTGCGGTTTGGCGCGGCCGCCGCCGATGTCATACCGCACACCGTTCTCATGATCGTCCGCCAGCCAGCATCCGGATTTTCGTCCCTGATTCGTGTCCCGATAGACCGGACACGCGATGAAAGAAACCGGCTTCAGAGTTGGCGCGTCCGCGCCATAAGAGAGAGCCGCTGCCAGCGAGAAGAGAACTGTGCCCTTCACCCACATCGTGCTGACGCTGCGTCGAACAGTCACAGGACGCTCATCAAATTGGTGAGATCTTGTTTTTCCTGTTCCGTCAGCGCGATGTTGTAGCGCCTGTTATAGAACTCGATGACATCGCGCAGAGTGCGTGCAGAGCCGTTGGAGAAATAGGGCGCTCTGGCGGCGAGACCGCGCATCGACTGCATGGTGATCTTGCCGATATCCACGCACCGGCCGGTGGTCAGTGCAAAACCGGGATCATGGGTATAGATAATCGGGCCCAGAAACGGATGCGGTGTTTCACCGGCATGGCAGGTCAGTTTAAAAAGAGGCAGATCCGGTGCCGCGTCCGCGAACGGCTCATTGGTCGTTCCCAGGTCTACCTGTCCCGGTGCGACGTCCATGCCGGTCCGCGTCATGTTGTGGCAGAAATTGCAGCTGTCGCGGGTGGGGTTGCCGAAATTCATGGAATTAAGGCCGGATGAATCGCTGATCAGGAATGTTCGTTCGCGAAAAATGGCGGCGCCGCGCGCCACGGATTCGCGAAACAGTCGTTGCGCTTCGCCGCTTCCCGCCGTGTTTGCCGTTGCCGGCGCGGAGGTTGCCGTGGTGGATGCTGGGTTTGTCGCTGCGGATGCGGGGCTTGTTGTTGTGGGCGCGGCCCAGGGTGAGTATTCCACCCACTGTATGTCCCTGGAGCTTTTCAGCACACCTGGTTTTGAGAGCGCAAGTGTCTCCGGGCCGCCATGCGCGCCGCCGTCATCGAGTTTGCCGCCCACAAAGTCGACGCTCTGCGCCGTGTAGAGTTGTGCTTCAAAATCCAGGATGCGCTGAATTTGCCCGGGGTCCAAATTTCCTTCGGTTTCCAGATGCGTGCGCATGGCGTCAAGTAGCTGCAGTTTCAACGTGCCCGCGCGCGAATCGGCCAGCAGATTGCCGCTCATCCGTTGGCCGCTTTCCGGATCGATGGGCAGCGGAAAACCGTTCTTGGGCTCGAACACAAAGCCGACGGCGGTCAAATACTTGAGGTTGGTTGCCGGCCGCGGACGGCGAAACACCGAGATGGCCGGGCTTTTGCCATGCAGGCCGTAGATGGCGCTCGTATTGCATCCGGTCGGATCGCGCACCACTTCGATGTCGAATTGCGGAGCGATCCTTTTTCCGTCAGCATCCAGCGGCGGCCATGGGCGCGCCACTCGAAACGTGCCGCGGTCCAGGAGCAGCGAATGCGAAGCGCGCTCATCCTGCGGCAGCGAGGGGCAGTTCGAACCGTCGATTGCCGCGAATATGGGATCCTTGCCGGCGGTCGCCTTCCATCGAGCTTGAACATCGCGCACCGACACGCTCATTCCGTCTGCGGGTTGATGACAGGTGATGCAGGCCCTGCCATTCGTTCCCAGTGGGGTAAAAAACGGATGACCGTGCGTATCCGTGGGCCCCTTGAGGTTCAGTGTCGTGATGATTCCGCGCTCATCCGCGTAGCTCAAGCTCGCGGGGAACTCTCGACCGCCGCTCGGTGACCACCACGTCTCAGCATCCAGGGGCGTTGGGCTCTCCGCCGCGCCCCAGCCCTGGGAAAAAACCCCAGACAATAGAAACGCGGCGGCACCGGCAAAAGTGGCGGCGCCGAGAGTGCGCTTTGTTGGCATAAGGTACATTTTGTAAACGCTTGCATTTCAGTTGTCAAGGCGGGAAATTGTGCGGGAAATTATCTGCGGACTCGCGCGATAGCGCACGACGCGGCGGATCGTCTTACACTGCGCCTGATATGCCGGTATCTAAACGCCCAAAGACCAAACATCTGCGCTCTCGCGGGAAACAGCGTCCGCGCCCCAGCCTGCAAAGCGTAACTATCAGCGAAGTCGCCGCGGCGGCGGGCGTGTCGACCGCCACGGTATCCCGGTTTTTCAACTCGCCGGCAAAGCTGAAAGAACGCACGGCGGGCAAAGTGCGCAAGGCTGTCGATGACATAGGTTATGTCCCCAATATGATGGCAGGCGGATTGGCCTCCAGCCGATCGCGCCTGGTTGCCGCGGTCATTCCGGCTATTTCGCAATCCATTTTTTCCAGCACCATCCAAGCGCTGACAGATGCGTTGGCCGACGCCGGTTACAGCGTCATCCTCGGGCTGACAGGGGCGGCCGATGAGCGCGTGCAACGCGAGCTTGTCTCAATCATTGGCCGTCGTCCGGACGGCATCATACTGACCGGCTCGCTGCTCGACGGGGCGGCGCGCAAGCAGCTCAAGGCGACGGGAATTACCATCATTGAAACCTGGGATCTGCCTTCGAACCCGATCGACCTCGTGGTGGGTGTGTCGCATCAGGCCATCGGAAAGGCGGTCGCCCGGCATGCGCTCGCACTGGGCCGCCGCCAAGCTTTTGTCATCTCCGCCAGCGGAGTGCGGGCGCTCGCACGGCGCGACAGCTTCTCACGGGCAATGCTCGAGAGCGGCGCGCCCGAGCCCGTCGTCGCGAGCTTTAGCGGGACCACCACGTATGGGCAGGGCCGCAGGGCAATGGCTGCCCACCTCGAGAGTAAAAGTCCGTGCGATGTGGTGG
>Ga0210387_10002141_pt1 | contig 15001 bp, 15 predicted proteins | sample IncBWC7OmetaG_FD_160108 | JGI IMG/M metagenome (GOLD analysis project Ga0210387, IMG submission 160108) | Forest soil microbial communities from Barre Woods Harvard Forest LTER site, Petersham, Massachusetts, United States - Inc-BW-C-7-O ...
CTTCAATCTGCGACTTCTGCCAGAGGCTGCGCATGATTACATTTTGTATTCGGAGGATACGACTCCGATCCAGGACATCAAATCGCTGAAAGTGTAATAACGTCCGACGGCATGTTCTCCGTTTATCATGCTCGGATATCCCAAATACATACCCGAATACATGCCCGAATAACCGACAATAATGGTCTTATACAATGGGATAGAATAATACACTCCAAATACCTGCTGATGTAAATAAAAAGTGGTGAACAAAGGGGTAAGGGTAGCGTCCATGACCATGGCATGCGCATGTTAGACAAAGTCTGGGTATCAGACCAGATATAATAAGCTCGACGGTCAAGAGGTTACTCTGACTCGTCGACAAAAATGTCAGTGTAATGGTTCAAGATTGTCTCGATGGCCTGTTCCGTCCACCATGGATTCAGTTGGGATGCAAGGGGAATCCCTGTGAAACTGACCTGATTCTGATGAGGAGCATCCGCCATGCCGCCGTTCATTTGCCCATTGGTGGGAAGGACTTGGCCGAAAAGCGTTGGACCGAAAACGATTGCAAGGTTTTGCATCGACATGGAGTTTTCGGCCGCTTGTTGGTTTATCCTATAGAAATCGTCTGTCAATCAGGCAACGAAAATGATCCACCAGCCCATACCGATGCAAATGACCCAGAAGGTACTTCAGTGTCGCGTAATTGGAGTCCGGAAGCTCATTCACCCGCTCATGCAATCGAATGTGTTTCAGTCGATCATTTTCTATTTCTGTGAATTTGATGAGTGGGGTACAGTGGGAAGTCAAAGCGTTTACACTAACTTGCGGCTTCTATGAACCCTTGACGAAGATTGAACGTCAACAGTGGGTCTGGCAGTTCTCGTAGCCACATTTTGAGGACACTTGTGACGTTGTTGATATCCGATGACCACTCGGGCGCGTCTAGATCAACTGCATCCAGGTCTGAATGCCACCAAAAAGGTTGAATTGAAGCGAACGAAGGAACAGCAAGGAAGGCACAACGAACCTTTGTCCAGCCGCTGCTTCAAATTTGCTACCTTGCTAGTCGTCCCACTGAGCCGGTAGATGCCCTGGGACAGTATTCCGTGCTTTTCTATCGCTTGACAGCATTTCTCCATGATGGGCGGAACTTCGACATTGTCCCTCGCCATTTGATGTGCAAGATCTACTCCGAACGTCGGTCGGCCGTTGACCTGTGGCACGTTGTGACCATTTAGCGAATTTGATTTGGCAAATACTTTGTCAACATGGTGTGTCGGCAGCGGAGGTAGCTGTGGAGGTTATTAGCTTCGTCCTCGAACTAGAGTTTGGTGGGCCAACTCACGAAGCCCTCGTCCGGTGGACCATCACGTCGTGGCCCTCGAGGCGCGGTGGTACCACGAGCATACGCATAGTTCTGCATGAATATTTTGAAGTCAGTGCGATTGTCGATCTGCTCAAGGACTGCCTTGAGACCGAGCACCAACGGAACTCCTACAAAAAAAAGTTAATCATACGTTGATCGCGAGCAGGGGAAACACCAAACCCTCTTCGCTAGGGGGAGCCAATGTCGATCCATCCTTTAGGACCAAGCTCTCATAGAGAAATGCATATCGTGTGAGATGATATTGAATCCCCAGGTCAATTTCGTCTGTACACTCTTTGAGGGCCTGTTCAAAGCAGGAAATTAAATATAGCCAAGAAACCGGTAGATTGAGTACTTGCGCGTAGTATCCGTGGTAATAGAAAGTTGAAGTACTCTTGTCTCATAGCCTGGGTATCAGTAACGGATTTCCGATATAGATCCGATGCCGTTGACATGCGTGCTCTGATGTCGTCCTCTTGTCTCTGAATCTGTGAGTGCAAGTATATTGAGCCGGAACGTAGCAACCACCGAAGAAGATGCAGAGACAAACGTTTCCGGGGTTCTTTCCCTTCAAAAGTAACCCGCCTTTCGCAACAGCCTTTCCAATTGCCCGCTTCCCGGTCGCTCCTCCCGGCCTCACTTGCACGGCGTTGTCTTTGAAAGATTCACCCTCTTTCTGAAGTAACACACGCTCCAGCTCTTCTGACGTGATGTCGAGACGGTTCTTGCTTTTATCTGTCGCAATTTCTGATTCCTGCAGGGCACGTTCATAGCGGCTCGCAAGTTCTTTGGTCTGACTCGGTATTCAGGAGTGCGGAGCAGGCTGATTATGCATGAATATCACATACTTGTTTCCGATTCTTGTCCACCTCCTTAGCAAGAATGGCAAGGTCCTCACCCATCTCGTTGATGCGCTGTGCGAACTGAAGTCTGTTTTCCGCCATTTGATCGTGGATTCTCATCGACGACTGCCAGGCATTCACGAACGACCTACAGGTGGTTGACGTAAATAATTATGACGATAGAAAAAATGGAAAGCATACCCCGCCTTTCCCTCGTTCATAGAATACGCATCTGAAGTAGCTCGGGAGAGTTTCTGCAAGTTCTTGGCGTACTCCTCCTCTATGACCGCGCGTTTCTTGAGGAAGATAGATGCTTCCTATGGTGAACCAAATGAAGCAGAAATGAGAGGCAAATAAAACAAAGGAAAATAATTACGCACTCTACATGACACCATGTTCTGCTTGATTCGATCCAGTAGAAGAGGAACTCCACACTTACGTTCATGAGATTAAGCTGCGGAGACAGGGTAACGGAACAAGATGACATACGTCCAATTCGCACAACGCCCTGAGCACATTCTCATCGAAACTTGGTTCAACGAGACCGCCTGTATCATTTGGAATGGTCGACGGGCCTTCGCGTGTTTCACCGTTGGCAGTCGGGCTGTCACGGTGCTTTGATGTAGGGGATCTTCCAATTGAATCCGTACTCGAACGGGGAGGGGGTGAGGTCGATTTCGCATGAGGTATCGACGAGTCTGGTGATTCGAGTGGGTGAGGAAGGTGATACAAGGTAGGAGCAGATGGCTGGAAATCAGAGTAATCGGCACTGTCCCAAGCAGTTGAAGAATATCTGTCCTCGGTCATTGATGGGCTCATTATTGGGGTGCGCTGTCCGACAAAAACGTCTAGCAAGGAAGGCCGTATGAAAGAAATATGGTACAGTCAGATGCCGAGAATCCAGCTGTATCACGGTGACGGGGCTCAGGAGACGGGTGGGAAGTGCTTACGTAAGGAAGCAGATCTGGTATTAGACTTTCCCTTGGTTACGAGTCTATTGAAATCAGAGGGTAGTATAGTCAGGACTAAACGGACTTGGGACAGATGACAAGGTACATAGATTCCATAACCTTAGGTTAAGTACGTCAGATAAAGCAGAGTCCCATCGAACAGGACCGAATTCTAAGCAGAGTAAAATTTGGATGTTATGAAAAGATTGAGACGTCGACGTCGTCAAACTTAGAACCAGTTCCGTCGAAACACAACATACATAAATGGCTGAGCTAGAGTGGTATATGTAGAGTATTATTTCAGGATCTCTCCTTCTGCATTTATACGTGGATACGGAGCGATCGAGGAGACTGGTGATTCTGTCGAGAAGATGGAATGGAAATGGAGCGTAGGGGACAAAATTTGACATGACTGCCCAATGACTGCCGCCACTTGACCGCCACTTGACCACCAGTCAGCTCCTCGGGGACCTGGAGATTCTGAACTGCGCAGGCACTGCCAATCCAAAGCGTAGCCTGAATGATTGAGCCTTTGGAACGTGGGGGTTGCAAAGGTGATTCTGGATCTGGTTAGACCAACCAAGGAAGGTTACCGGTAGTCACCCGGAATTCTCAAGCTCAAGAGCTAGCCTGAGTGTTAGCAGAACTCCGAACTCTGCGGTTCTGCCACATGCCAAAACTGCAGAACTTGAAGTCAAACTATCAAACGTTAACGTTGCAACCTCTTTAAGTTTATCAAAGAGCTTGCGCCGCTGGGAAGCCCTTTTAAGTATCGTCGACACACACTTGAAAAGATCCGTCCAACCCGAGACTAATCATGATTTGGCTTGATTCGTATCTCTTGCTGCTGAAGCTGCACATGCTAATGATTACCTTAAAGGTGTGGAAGCAATTAGTTTGGATGAGATTGATGATGAGGCATTTGACAGTCTCGAGAAAGAGGTGGCCCAGGAGGGATTGGATGATGAATTGGATGGTAGGAAAGATCTCGAAGGCAACGTTTATGATTTTGAGGAGTTGGGGTGTGTCGATTGTGGATTGGTACCTACAGCATTCGAAGAGGAAGTTAGCATCATTGGGTTAGGGGGCATCGGTGAACTTATGTCTTCTGGAGGTGTTTTATCACAACGAATACTTTTGCCATTGCTTCTAGTTACTGTGAACCCTGCAAAGAAGCCAAAGAATGTTTCGCTGAGTTTTGCTACCCTTGGCAATCGCCGTTTTGCCACTTTTGCCGGCAGAACTACCCGAAAATAGGTCAGACCAAGATAGTACCAAGAGAGCGGACACTTCAAATTTGGGACTTGGGAAAAATAAAAATAAAAACAAATCGAACATGAACATTAACGCACCGGACAAGTAGCCTCGAGGCTGAACGCCACGCCAGTGAGTAGAAATAATGTATCTGGGGTTTCAAATCCTTTTGAAGCCAAGTATCTGATGATTCTGATCAATAACCAGAAGCTAAATTTTCGCCAAAGAAGTCACTAGTCATGAGTGTCGATGAGATTCCGCTCGATGTTTACCGGGGCAGGAAGCAAGTGTGTGAAGGTCCGAAAAATTCGTCGAGCAGTGATGCGACGTGATCCACTCCAATCGCCAAACTATTGGATCATCTCGGTGTATGGATACAGCAGAATCGATATATCTGAGCCAGAGGTGACGAAAAAGTCACTGCAAGCCCGGGCCATGCATGACCACGAGTGCATCCCAACGATATTGCGGATCGACATGAGAAAGAACGAGCGTTGATCAAATAGGCCCATTGGGAACGATGCATGGTTTTCTTATCTTCACCATACGAACCCTAGTCCATATTCCGTGCTGGATTTGGGAGATCTGCGGAATTAAATGACAGTTCAAAAGACACATGTATGATCGCCGTCCACCAAATGAGGACTGTGTTGCGGTTTCGGCCACGAATCCAACCGCGCAATTGTCATGGAAGTCTAATGGCGATTGAATAAGTCATCCAAGAATGAGCGTATTCGGCACACAAGACAATGAAAATACTTAACAAACATGAGACGATTTACATAATTCGCGTCAATATATTCTTCATTTTGGACTTCGTGACAAGCGTCCGAAAGAAATCTTGGCCTAGAAAGATACCCAGAAAATTGGTTCCGAGAAGGCGCTTCTGGCGGGTTCCGCTCTCTAACCCATGAACTAAACACACGAGATGCGAACTTGACGGGCAAGCTTCGACAGGATTTTGATATTGGATGCTACCGCGACAACCTCGGCTGGAAAAAAATCTCGATTTGGACCGAAATGAGCGGGAAAAAGGACCTACTCAATGTTTTAGAGGGTGACGAACGGGACTTACCCTAGCCCTACATAAATCCTTCAGGTGAGCCTTTCCCTCGTCGTACAAACCTCTCATATTTTATTTGTGTCAGATAGAGCGCTGAAGTTAGGATGGTTTGATGGGGAATTATGGATCCCGTACCGCTCGCTAACATACAAGTTCTGGGATAGTCCAATATTATTTCCCCATCGTTCCTATTCTGGAATTGATGGAATGCGGAGTAGAGGATATGGCACAGTTCGCATGGCTGGAACACTCTGGACGCGGATCATTGTTGATTCAGGAGAAGTTATCAAAACCTCAGGGAAGATATACATGGTTGTCTTGTGGCGATGTGTCTTGTAAATACGGTACAACGAGGCTCGTGTTGATGTCCGAGTGGTGGTCATGAGGGCACAAAGTGCACTAGTATGTAATCGGCAATGGGTCGCCATCCAGTACGACCGTGACACCGTTAGATAGGTAAATGGGTTCGAGTTCCATCGCATGCTACCCTTGAGCAAAGATTTCCGCCCGTATAAGAAAGTCGCTACGAATGGAGAGCGAACCTCTGTATATGTCCAGTTAGGAAGGGATAAGTTAGAATTTACCAATGCCGTCCAGGAGCGACCAGTGGGCCTAAGGCTGTGTTGTCTGTGATGGGGATTCTACCATGCATTGTAAGCAAGGCGACAGGGTCCCATTCCACTAACGGACGCTGGGTTGGCTGCCTTCGAGAAGACTATGCAAAGACCAAGTGGGGCTGCGACGATCCTCTGCATGGGATAAAATTTATCCGCGTGGATTATTTCTGACACGCCTGGACGGTCCTGAGAATTGTATTGACATCTATCAATGGGCAATATCTTTGGACAAGTTGGTACTGCGACTGAGGACAGAGTATTATCATCACCGCAGAAACGATTTTATATCACCTGTCATTAGCCAAGAGCAGATTCCAGATTCAAAAACACTTACCGGACTCAGGGGATGCCGGATGCCACAATGATTGTACTTTGGAGCGGCCTCAAGGGCCAACCTTATATTAAAGTTGAGATCCAGTCAGCATACTAAAACTTGTTCATTTGTGTTTCTTACAGAAAGTACCCCAAGTTGTTCAATACCAGCCCTAAAAATCAATTCCCACCATAACGGCACACATCACACCGCTCTGCCACTTTATTCGTGACCATTGCTTGATCTGGTAGCATTCTGAACTTGATAGTGAACTCGACGTCGCGTGGCTGAATAGATCCTAAACTCTTACCTGTGGGCACACGTCGCATCACAGTCGTGAGGTTGCGACATGTGCAGTTGACTTAGTCCACATTTTTCGCTGTTACAGTCAACCTGGTATAGCTGGAGTCGGGTCGAATGAGCCTTAAACATACTGCGCACCTTCTGCCGCCTCGTGATGCATTGGTGGCCACATGCGTACTCTTGGTAGAGCAGGATCGTAAAACACATTCGCAGTGATGGATATGACTTCGATGTAGGATGAAAACAGTCGGGGGTTTGACCTTGACATTGAGCGCGATATATAGATCCATAAGCCTGGACCATAGTCGTCCGCTGACGAGCAGCAATTGGAGAGTCAACTTCGAAGAGGGTCACGGATATCAAGTGGAATTGAATGGAATCGGTCAGCCTGATCGTTCAGCATCATGGGAAGGAGGATCGTGTCCGTCTTGAGTGATTCAAGTTCCCGATCCTGTTGATGGGTGACGTTGTTTCAGACGATCTCCGAAAGTAGAGCTCTTGGAAAAAGACTATCAAGACAAAGAGGGTTGCGCAGAGAAAGACCCGAATCAGGATTATTCCATCAACCAAGGTGTGCGAGCCGTAAGTAAGGTGTTGGGACTCCATCGTCCACTACAACACCATGATCGAACCAGGGACAGGACTCGGAATTCACCATACTAGCACGAGGCAAGCAAGGTTGTGAAGGACGGTAGCATAAAGCGTGAAGAGATTGGTGCTTCTCCTAGTCGGAAAATAAGCCTGAGAATTTGCTGAGACTCAGGCTACGGTTCATGTCCGGATGCCAGTCTGCCGTGAGAACTTGAAAGCTTTGAATGTACCACCGTGGCCGCACTGGCACTGGCATGGCTCAATTTCGTTGATTTCATCGTTTCTCTTCGTGGGTTCATTAATTAGGTTTCGTGGGCACACATTCTTAGCAAGACCCCGATTACCAGGATGCTTATACGATGATGTCTCATATAATGTTTTATTTAATTATAAGTTATCATGATGCCAGTATGTCTGACAGTCTACGAGGGCGACTACATCCGCGACAAGTTATCGGGAGCGAACTTCAGCATATAGGTTATCTTCATGTATTTTTGCAAGTCCAGCTCAGGTCCTTCTTTTCTCGGACTTGGAACGTAGGATGTTGGATTATGAAGTTATAGCTCGGACCTTGACCTGATACGCAGCGACGGAGACGGTGTTTGTAGTTCAATAACACAGGATAACTACAAGAGTGACCATTGATATCATACAACCACGCTCGCGGAATGACGAATGTATATGCATACAAACCAACTGGTGACTGAACGGCATCAAGATGACTGGGATGGTCTAAGGGTAAAGACAGACTCCACGGTAGTGCTCTTGGTAATAGTAATAGGACGGTCCAGTTCCTCCAAAAGCGAGGTTCGACAAAGGATACAAATCGGATCTTCCTTGTATTGTTTACACGGCAGAAGTCAGTAGTGATACAGGGGGAAATCTGAAAACAGATGGAACCATAGATATCATGTGAGACGAATGAAGTTTGGATAGGGGGGTCCAAGGAATCATGAACGCTGCATTGGCTTTGCTGATTCTGCTGTCCGAACTGTCCACGCTTCGATTTCGCCCATTGGGAGTTTCATCCATTCTTCGTGAACCTGGAAATCGAACATTTAAACAAGAAATCAGGAGAAGGAAAGGAAATTGTACTTTGTCGAGTTTGTCCATGAGTTCTATGACTCCGTCATGCGACTCGTTAGTTGCTCTCACGTCATCCTCCAATTGAGCCTGAAGACGTTGGTTCTCGTCTTCCATCTGCAACAGAATTAAAAGAGTAATATCAACAACCGAGTTCAGCAAATAGCGAAAGGAAGAAAGAAAAATGCTTACGGCGGCCAGCGTACTACGAAGCTTCTTAGCCTCAGCCTCTAGCATCGGCACTGTTCTCGCACAAACAGCAGCGCGAGGCTTTAAGCCCTCCCGCCACACATCCTTCCCAATATCTCCCTTAGCTTTCCGCTCTTTCGCCTGATTCACGATAGTGTGCAAGATGTCGATGTTCTCCTGCACATCGTATTCTTTGAACAGCTTATCGAGGTCAGTCTGGCGATGCACAACGGTCAGTCATTGCACCGAATTTTAACGTGACGGCATACAGAGTTCTGACGTTCAATGTGCTCAGAGATAGTATTAAATATTGCTGATGAGCCATTCCTCTCTTCCTCGACATAGAGAGGAAAGCATTCTGCAAAATCTTCAAACCTAAGGAAACAAATCAGCCCAACATGGTGTAACAGGAGATGTGTATGGATACACACGTCCATTTGTGCGCGGAGCGCTGTATTGCTAGTTGTAGAGCAGAACGAAAGTGAGTCCAGCGGCGGCTTCCTGGCTGGTCAAACAGCGACATGCCAGTGGTTCTTCAACTTGATTTGGATGTGACTATTTAGTATAACAACTTTCCCGTGATCAGTGACACCGTCACATCCTGAGAGGTGCTAGTAGTTGCGCCATTGTGGTGATAAATCGTCCCATACGCTGTCAAGCTCTGCAATGTCCTGCGAGAATGGCATATTTGGAGGATCGGGGATGCCTTCCTTGGAAAAGAGAACGATCTTGTTGGCTAACCTCAACATCTCCCGGCGTGAATACGACATAGCTATGGATTCAGTCATCACATGCGAAGCGTCGACGGACTCGGAAGGATTTATGGACTCAGATCGGTTTACGGACTCGGATGGATTCAGAGTGAAGTCTGCGTGCTGACGGGATACGATCTGCTGCAACATTACCTCTATTCCATTCAGTTGTGCCTTTATGGGAGAACTCGCTTGGTCTGTGGATCTGCCTGAGGCTGTGTCGACCCCGCCTGCCTTACTCTTTTCCACAACGTGCCGAGCCTTAACTCTCGCGAAATTAGGTGGTGAACCCGGGAATCGAGAAACTTATCCACCCAAGTAAGGAGTTCCTCCTGTTGAGCGGAGGTTCGTTTTGGCACAGTTCGACTACTTCTAGAACCACCATCGTGCACGAGTTGCTCTCGACGAGCAGTAGAGACTCTGACCCGCTTGACATGGGGAGTCGCAGTGTCTTCTACTCCGCTGGGATCATCTGGACCGCATTGTCGCTTCTTGTGAGGTCCTTTGTGATGACGAAGAGGAGGCTGTTCTTTCCTGTCTTTTGATCAACATGGTGCGGCTTTCAGATGGACAGGAAATTCACAAGTCCCATTCGTTCGATCTTTTGCTGAATTCTTTCAGCACTTCGCGATAGCCACGTTTATTTCTGGCCCTTAACTTTAGATTGTACTCCTTGATCAGCAGCAGGAGCTCATCGGCTCTCATGCACTCTCTGGACAATATCTGTCAGTGAACAAAACGTAGCAAGAACGGCGGATACCTCGCATGTTGCGGTAAATTATCCGATATCCCCCAGTCGGTAGAAATTCGGGGAAAGGAAGGCGGTTCAACGATTTGAAAGCCAGGGTCTGGTATGCTGAACATCGGTACGGAGAAACGATTGCCTTCGTCGAGTGGCAGCGTCGTAGTGTGCTTTACATGAGGGAGCAACTTCTGGCCGCCAAATCTTGCTTGGAAGAGCTCCCCGAAACTGCAACAAATCTGACATCGATGATGATTCTCAAACTGGTCCACAACTTGAGGAGGCATTGCGTCTAAGTAATATACCTTTTTTGTAAGAAATTGGAGTGACCTGATCTGGACTCCAGTACGTCTGCAAAGTACCGAGGATGAAGCCATGGAGGATTTCTTGAAATGTCGGGTCCATTTCTAACTTTTGAGTTGTCCTCTGGTAGGCGTACTCGTGTCACTTGGTGTACAGTCCCTTGTACCCCAGGTTAGGTACATATGCATTGTTGTTAGGAACATTCATGATCAATTGTATGCGGATTCTCTATATCGAAGATGAATTGTGCGACCGCGCGCCCCTTAGCTCAAGTACTCCACTATATATGTCTTCTTCAGTTCCACATTAGATCTGGCCTTGTGTGGGTGAGATTATGATTTCCCTGCGTTTTGTGTCGGGTCACGATAACGTGCTGGCGGCGGCCAGTCTTAGAGGGGATTTCAGGCTCCGGCTGAAAACTTCGACCTAAGCCAGTCTTATTAGCTAGAAATACCGGTCTCAACGCGGCATGGACGACCCAACCGGCGAGGAAGGCGGGATTCCAGCCGCCACACGACCGCAAGGGCAGCGCAGCTCAATTACATCCTTCCTCTTCATCAGTTTTGTGCTCTTCATTATCACAAACCGTAACGGGGACGAATTCCTGGCAAGACATCAATACAAGGATGCTTTACGCTCTCTGACATACCAATTGTCCAATTATACGGCATGGATGAATGGAACTGCCTCCAATTTTACTGTCGTCAGTATTCTATTCGTCTCTTGCCCGACTTATCGGTCCCCTCATGTTAAGATGCAGCCAGACAGAGATCCCGCTGTGACACCCTTGCTAGACTCATTCACACTTCGTGGCGGGAAGCTTGATCCAGCTAAGGCTTCTTATTATTCCAATATCACAGGTTTCATCCATGGGGACGCCAAATATCACAACATTACGCCTTCATACCTTTCAAACAGCTCGACGCCAGCTATATGGAAACCAATGGCAGAAAGCTACATGGCCAGCACCAATATGACGGACCTCGTCAACAGAGTAGGCACCTGGAACTGGACCGCCTCGAATAAAGTTGCTTTGAGCGTCGTGGAGAAACGTCCGCTGCAAACCAGCGGAAATGGGAATGCATCGGAGAATATTGCTTTGGTCCATGTAGGTTTGATATATTTGATGCATTGGCGAATAATATGTGATATGCATGAGCAGGGCAGGATTGAGCTCACGGATGCTAATACCTCGGAAGACCTGAGACTAGAGTTCGAAGGCGTCCATTTTGTTGCCAATGGATCCATATATGGATTTGCTGAACCCAATGGGTATGTGAATCGTATATGCTCACAGCATGTCGATGAGATATTTCTCTACCTAGACGGCATACAGACATACGGCTACTACCGTCACTTGTGCCAGAAGCGTACAAAAACGAAACTGCACGACTAATCGAACCTGAGCTGTCCGCCCGCATAACTAAACTGAAGAACTTGATCGACGGGGGTATAATAGACCAAGAGTCTTCCAATACTGGTTCGTATTCCTCCTTCCCCCATTTTCAGGCGTGGTATTTAAATGTTAATCGTTAATTCTTTCTTGCAATTGCAATCAGACGAAGTCATCAAATCAACTTGCCCGTTTACCCTCTACGCCCAGATCGACTGGGTGGAAGTCTCAGAAGCTCTCATGCAAGAGCTTGAAGATGAGATCCAGAAACCAACGGGAATATGGACTGTTGCTACACCCAAGTTGTCTATCGGTGGACTGCTTGTTAGCAAAGAGTGTGGAGTCTTGTATGAAGTTACGAATACGGAGGGACTCAGGTCAGTTCTCTCTGATATCACGGATTGTACATTTTTCCGATGAATGGATCTCTTCAGGTCAAGGACGTTTTTCCGCAAAGTTACAACTTGCAAGTTCCCTTCCTTCTTTCCCAACTACGCCGCGTCGTTAATGTTCCAACTGTGGGATTTTATTCAGATGCAGGAACAGCCGCAATCACCTACCTAATTCTCCTAATCCTTCTCTCCCGCCAAATGGAACGCAGCCGCACCCCATCAGGCATATCCCGCGTCTCCCGCTGGTCCTTCCTCGCCCAATCCACAGTCGACTCAGTCTCATTCGCGGGCCACATCACTTTCGCCATCCTCGCTGAGGGCAGACCGTCGCTTTCGCTGATTGCACCCGCGTTTCTAGCGTGTATATTGTTTATCTATGAAGCGGTTCGTCCGCCCTCGTTTCTGTATAAACCTCGGATATACCTATCAATTTACGGTATTTTTCTAGCAATTCGCCGTGCTGATCCATCAAATCCAGATTCCTGAAGATGTAGTGGCTACTCCCCAACCTAGCCCAGTGACAAGCTCTACACCTACCACTGACATCCCAGCCCCGTCGCTCAGCCCAACCCCTGCCCCTGGGACGACTCCTACCCCGGCTCAGACGCTAACTGACACCCTCCCTATACCAACCGTCCAGACCACACCTCCGCCCTCACGACCGTCATTCTTCGCCTTCTTCGTGCAACACCTCAGGTCGGATCCGCAAGCTAGACTTTGTACGATTTCCATTCATCTCCTGGGCTGATATAGGACACTAACGCGTCAACAGGGCTTTCGTTGTTCTTCTTCCTAACAATCATCGTGCGCGTCGTCCTATCCCCGACACTCTCACTAGCCTTCGTATCCATCACATACTTGTCCTTCTGGCTCCCTCAGATCGTGAGATCCGCACGCCGGGGCCGAAGTAGTGGGCTGACGAAAGAGTATCTTTTGGGAACGACAATCTGTCGGCTTTATTTTGCGCTCTGTGAGTTGAATGATGACTTGCCGGTGTGGAGTGCCTGATGGATGATCTTGATAGATTTCTTGACATGTCCGAAGAATGTGCTCGATGTTGAGTCTCGACGTGAGTTCCTACGTTTAGTACGCCGCCTTGCAGTTTAATCGAGGATCTTGGTGTCATCAGCATGGGCGTACTTGCTCGCATTCTGCGTGTTCTTCCAAGCACTAGTTGTCATCCTTCAAGAAATCCTAGGCCCTGCATTTTTCCTTCCACGGCGTGTGCGTTTTCCTCTCCCCTTTTCACTCCTTTCCCCACCAACGAGCTATGACACGGCCTTTCTCAATCCAGTTCGCCGCCATCAAAACATACGACTACCACCCTCCCATGCCCCTTCCCGACCCCGAATCTCCAGAACAATCGCTTGGAGATTGTGCAATTTGCATGGATGCGATTCATGTCGACCCGTCTCTACGCAGCCGATCGAAGTCTTCCGATGAGAAGGGCGAGTGGGACGGTAATAGTAAAGGGAAAAACAGATGGAAGGGGAAGAGTGCGGGCGCGGGAGCCGCTGGCGGATTGTTGAATGCTGTACAAATGGGGGTGGGGGGTGTTTCCTCAAGGAAGAATTACAGTCTTGCCCCGTGTCATCACTTATTTGTGAGTCTCATCCCTCTTCGAATTTCTTGGTTCTGATGCGATGTCACAGCATACGGAGTGTCTTGAAAAGGTATGTTATTTTTTTCCTTATCGTGATAGTCACTAACATGCTTTGGGACCATAGTGGCTTGCTATCAAGGTCGGTGCCTTTTCCGCGCTCTGATCCGTCAACGAATTGATTTTCATTCTCCCCCCATAGAATATTTGTCCACAGTGCCGAAGACCCTTACCTTCACTCTGATTCGCATTGCACAACAGCACTAAAAGCAAATGTTGTATTTTAGATCCACAGTTGTATTGGGATATTGGACACAATTAAATTACTATACCTCGGACACCTCTGGTATCATTTTTGCGTTCGTGATGGCGGTCATGAAAGGTATATCTTGGATAATTAGAGTACCTGCTTATGGGATACATCCGTAAAGTATATAATATAGGCCGCACCAATCCATGAAGCGAACCGTCGCAATCACTCTTTTCAAAAAGATCTAGGAATTTGGCGATTTCCTTCCTATTATCCCAAGTCCTGCCAATGTTCCTGTCATAGTACTATTTCCTTCTCAACTTGAAGGTAGTACCTACACACTAACATAGGCTGTTCATACTATATACGACATAAATATATGCTAATACTAGTAGTACAGCAATGTTTAAATTACACTGATTGAAATCAACGTACCGGTAACTTGAAGTTCAAGCTATCGAACCGCAGTGGTGTAAGGTTATTTTAAAATCCGCGACGTGAGGCACGGCCAAGATATCTCAAAATAACCTCACACCACGAGTGAGTTCTATTTTTACGCGCTACCAAATTTGGTTAAAGAGTGTTCAGAGTGTTCAATGCAACAACACTACTAGTAAGCAACACTCACCATGGGTCCGTCATGCTTTTCAGTTTTTCGTGTACCCTTCCTCAACAGCCATACAGATGAAACCACTACGTCTACGACGCACTCTACCCCGTCAGGCGATGTCGACAAACCAATTGAACAAAATCATATTGACAACCTCCCAGATGCCACACCAGATCATCTCGCGGATGGCCTCAAGGCACTCGTTGAACATTCCTCTAGTCACTCTGATGTCAGCCAAAACATCCATGCTACAGTGCTCACAATATCTAGGATCCCTTGGTTCGACGGCCTCATCCCTGGTATTGAAAAATTGGCCGCTCGGTACCATGTCGGAAACTTCGTCATCGTCAGATATACCAACGAGAAGATCTTCGAGACCATGCCTATTTATGCCAGGTCAGTT
>Ga0210387_10002142_pt1 | contig 14998 bp, 12 predicted proteins | sample IncBWC7OmetaG_FD_160108 | JGI IMG/M metagenome (GOLD analysis project Ga0210387, IMG submission 160108) | Forest soil microbial communities from Barre Woods Harvard Forest LTER site, Petersham, Massachusetts, United States - Inc-BW-C-7-O ...
GGCCACCTCACGTGCCGCATCGCTCTTATGAGCCGCTGGTTCAGGCTCGATGCAGCCGAGGGCCGAGACGCCGGTGCGCAATACGTCCATCGGGTGGCTCGCAGCCGGAAGCTGTTCGAGCACCGTGCGGACGGCCGCGGGCAGCACGCGCAATCCCTTGAGCTTCTTTTTATAGGCCGCGAGCTCAACTCGATTCGGCAATTTCTCGTGCACCAGCAAGTACGCGATTTCCTCGAATTCGCATTGTGTCGCGATATCGAGGATGTCGTAGCCGCGATAGTGCAAGTCATTGCCGGTTCTTCCGACGGTGCACAGGGCCGTGTTGCCGGCGGTAACGCCGGACAGTGCGACGGATTTTTTCGGTTTGAATGCACCCGGAGCTTGCGGCTCGGAATTGCCGGTCACTTTGGGTTCGGTGTTGCTGCTCACTTTTCCTTTCCTTCGGCGAATAACTGGTCCAACTTGGCTTCGTAGGCGTAGTAGTCAAGATACTTGTACAAGTCGGCACGCGTTTGCATGGTGCCGAGCACATTTTTTTGCGTGCCGTCGCGGCGAATTGCCTGGTAGGTATTGAGCGCCGCGGCGTTCATGGCACGGTAGGCCGAACAGCAGTGCAGCACGATATCGACGCCGACCGTCGCCAATTCGTCGCGCGTGTACAGCGGCGTCTGGCCGAACTCTGTAATGTTGGCGAGGATCGGCACCTTGACCGCGTCCTTGAAGCGCCGGTACATCGCGAGTTCCGTGATGGCCTCGGGGAAAACCATATCAGCGCCGGCCTCGACGCAGGCAACCGCACGTTCCAACGCCTTTTCCATCCCTTCCACGGCGAGCGCATCGGTGCGGGCCATGATGACGAATTGCTCATCGGTGCGCGCATCGACCGCTGCTTTGATGCGATCCACCATTTCCTGCTTGGGTACGATTTCCTTGCCGGGACGATGGCCGCAACGCTTCGACTGGACCTGGTCCTCGATGTGCATGCCGCCCGCGCCGAATTTGGTAAAAGACCTAACCGTGCGGGCGATGTTGAATGCCCCGCCCCACCCGGTGTCCGCGTCCACGAGCAGCGGCAGCGGACAGGCGTCCGTAATCCGGCGAATGTCGATGAGCACATCATCCATGGTGCTGATCCCAAGATCCGGGACGCCCAACGAATTGGCCGCAACTCCGCTGCCGGCGAGATAAAGTGCCTTGAATCCACAGGCCGCGGCCATGCGCGCGGTGTATGCATTGATGGCGCCGACCACCTGCAGGGGTTTCTCGGCGGCGACGGCGGCGCGCAGGCGCGCCCCGGCGGAACTCGGTGTGGTTGTCATGCGCGCCCCGCGAGCGGGATGAGTGCGCCGGTCACTGCGCTCGCCTTGTCGGAGACCAAGAATGCGATGACCTCCGCGGCTTCGCTCAACGTAACCCAACGCGTGAAATCGGCCTTCGGCATATCTGCGCGATTCTTCGGCGTATCGAGCGTGCTGGGCAGGATGGCATTGACGGTGATACCGCGGTCTTTCAGTTCATCGGCCAACGCTTCGGTCAATTTTGCGACGCCGGCCTTGGAGGCGGCGTAAGGACCCATACCGGCAGCTGCTTTCTGCGCAGCCATCGCGCCGACATTGACGATGCGCCCGCTCACTGACTTGAGCAAGTAAGGCAGCGCGGCCTGGCAGGCAAGAACCGCGGTTCTCAAATTAAGCTTGTACATCGTGTCCCAACTCTCGATTGTGCCTTCGCCAAGTTTTTCCCAGCGAAATCCGCCGGCGACATTAATCAAGCCATCGATGCGGCCGGCATCTTTGGTGACCTGTTCCATCGCCGACCGCGCCGCCGGCTCGAGCGTCAGGTCGATCCCGCCATAATGGTGTGCGCCGGCCGGCAGCATCCGGACCGCGGCCCCGTGTGTAATGAGCGCCAGCTTCGCGCCGTACCCGCTTAAAGTCGCCGCCACCGCTTGGCCCAAGGCGCCGTCGGCCCCGGTTACCACCAATACCTTGCCCGATAAATCCATAGCGTAATTATCCTCGATTTCTTAGGCCTGTGACGTGCGGCGAAATTCCCCTGGGGAGGCGCCGGTCCATTTGCGAAATGCACGATGAAATGCACTGCGCTCAGAGAAGCCCAACTCCAAAGCAATATCCATGACGCTGCGCTTGGAGTGGCTCAGATAACTGATTGCCAGATCGCGGCGCAACTGATCCTTGATCGATTGATAGGACTCACCTTCTTCGTGCAGGCGGCGGCGCATGGTCGCGGGCGTCATGCTCATTTCATCCGCCAGTTGCTCGAAATCCGGGACGGTACCCGGCAGGAATTGCCGCAGCCGCCGCCGAACCCGGGCGGTGAGGCTACTGCCATTTTTATATTTCAACAAGATGCTTTCCGGCGCGGTTCGCAGAAATTCCTTGGCCGAGCGTTCGTTCTGGACCACCGGAAGATCCAGATAGCTTGCCTCGAAGGCCAGCAGGGTGTGCGGGCGATTGAAATGCAAATCCGTGCAATACATCAGTCGGTACTCCGCGCTGTGCGGGGGTTCCGCATAGCTGAACTCGGTGCGCAGGATGGGAATGCGCCGCCCCACCAGCCAACATGAGACTCCATACAGCAGCATCAATAACAGCTCGTGAGCAAATACCCGTTGCGACACGCCCGGCGCTTCATGCAGAACAATTCTCGCTTCCTTCGAGTCCCGCTCGGCGCTGCCGGAGATATCGTCCAAAATGAGCGCATAGAAACGCAGGCTGCGATCCAATGCCTGGCCCAACGTCTTGCAGTTCAGGACCGAGTGGCAGAGCATGGCAAAAGTTCCCACCTTCATTCGGCGGGAATCCTGGCCGAAGAATTCATCGTCGAGGGCGGCCGCGATTGCGCGCCACAGGGCGCCGTAATGTTTGGCGGATACTCGCGCCTGAGGCACCTGCAGCAGACTGGAAGAGAGGCCAACGTTTGCCAGCAGTTCGTCCGCGTTGAGGTCGCGTCCGCGAACACTTTGCAGTGCTGAGGCAACAAAGCAAATGGCGATGGTTCCCGGTTCCGCGGTCGAATTTTGCACAGCAATAGTTTACGCGATACGGTCAGCCGGGGGATCACGTATCAGCTAAACTAGGGGTGGAGGCAAATCATGACAAGCAAACCCGCGGCGCAGGCTGTGCCTGTACCTACTGTCAAAATGCTGCTCGACGGCAAGTTCATCGAATCGCGGGCCGGCGAATGGCACGACGTGATCAATCCGGCGACGCAGGAAGTGCTGGCTCAGGTTCCCTTCGCCACCGATGACGAGCTGAACGCAGCGGTCGCTTCAGCCAAGAAAGCCTTCAAGTCCTGGAAGAACACGCCGCTGGCCGCGCGTGCGCGAATCATGCTCAAGCTGCAAGCGCTGGTGCGCGAGCACATGAGCCGCATCGCGCAGACTTTGAGCGCGGAGCAAGGCAAGACGCTGGCGGATGCGGAAGGCGATGTATTTCGCGGGCTCGAGGTCGTCGAGCACGCCTGCTCGATCGGCACTCTACAGTTGGGCGAATTTGCCGAGAACGTCGCGGGGGGCGTGGACACCTACACGCTGCGCCAACCGATCGGCGTCTGCGCGGGCATCACGCCCTTTAATTTCCCCGCAATGATTCCGCTGTGGATGTTTCCCATGGCCATCGTGTGCGGCAACACCTTTGTGCTCAAACCTTCCGAGCAGGATCCCCTGACGCCCATGTTGTTGGCGGAACTCGCGCTCGAAGCGGGTGTGCCGCCGGGAGTCTTGAACATCGTCCACGGCGGCAAGCGCGCGGTCGATGCGCTTTGCACTCACCCCGACATCGTCGCTGTCTCGTTCGTGGGTTCAACGGCCGTGGGCACGCATGTCTACAGCCTGGCATCTGAGCACGGCAAGCGTGTGCAATGCATGATGGGCGCCAAGAATCACGCGGTCGTCATGCCCGACGCGAACAAGGAACAGTCGCTCAATTCCCTCGTCGGCGCGACTTTCGGCGCCGCGGGGCAGCGCTGCATGGCCACCTCCGTGACGGTGCTCGTCGGGGATGCGCAAAAGTGGATACCCGACATCGTCGCCAAGGCCAAGGGCTTGAAAGTGAATGCGGGTGTGGAAAAAAACACAGACTTGGGTCCCGTGGTTTCGAAGAACGCAAAGCATCGCATCCTGGGACTGGTGGAAGATGGCATCAAGGAAGGCGCCAAGCTCGAGTTGGACGGCCGTGGCATCAAGGTGGCCGGCTACGAACAGGGCAACTTCATCGGCCCGACAATTTTCTCCGCCGTGACGCCCGCAATGAAAATCTATACCACTGAGATCTTCGGGCCCGTGATGGTGATCGTGAGCGTGAACACCTTGGACGAGGCGATCACGCTGATCAATAACAATCCCTTCGGCAATGGCACGGGAATTTTTACGCAAAGCGGCGCCGTCGCCCGTAAGTTTCAAAACGAAATCGATGTGGGCCAGGTGGGAATCAACGTGCCGATCCCGGTACCGGTGCCCTTTTTCAGCTTCACCGGATCGCGCGGTTCCAAACTCGGCGATTTGGGTCCCTATGGCAAACAGGTGGTGCAGTTCTACACGCAGACCAAGACGGTCACCTCGCGGTGGTTCGACGACGGCAGCCCGGCGGCGGGCGTGAACACCACCATTAGCCTGAAGTGACAATCGCGTTTGGCGGCGTTGCGCTTGGCCGCGTTGCATTTGGCGGCGTTGCGTTTGGGCGCGCTGAAGATGAGCGCGATTGGAAGTCTTAAGCGAAATCCGCAATCATGTGGCGCTCGTCACGCTGAATCGTCCCGAGGCGTTGAACGCGCTTTCGCTCGGCATGATCCTGCGGCTGCGCACCTTGTTCAGCGAATTTTCGGCCGATCCTGAGGTCTTCGCCGTCCTGATCAGGGGGGCCGGCGAAAAAGCATTCTGCGCCGGCGGGGATATTCGCGCGCTCTACAAGAGTTTCAAGAACTCAGGCTCGCTGCACCACGAGTTCTTTGCGGCCGAATACCCGTTCGACTATCTGTTGTATTCCTATCCCAAGCCTTATGCCGCGTTGCTGGACGGCATTACCTTGGGTGGCGGAATGGGCATCTCCCAAGGTTCGCATTTACGTATCGTCGGCGAGCGCACCCAGATGGCCATGCCGGAAGTTGCAATCGGATTTTTTCCCGACGTGGGCGGCAGCTATTTTTTGTCGCGCATTCCGGGAATGCTGGGGCGCTACCTTGCTTTAACGGGTCTTAAGATCCGCGCCGCGGACGCGCTCTACAGCCAACTCGCGGATGTTTATCTGCCGCCCGACGCGATCGCCTCTATTGCTACCGATTTGTCGACATTGCGCTGGAGCAATGATCATTTTGCGGACCTGCAGCGATTCCTACGGGCGCGCGCGACCGCGCCTGGGTCATCGCCCGCCCTGCTCGAATCGCGCAAGGCCATTGATTTGCATTTCTCCAAGGCCTCGATCGCCGGCATTTTAAGTTCACTTGAATCGGAAACCCGCAGCGCATACGCATCGTGGGCAGAGCAAACCGCGAAAGTCATCCGCAGCCGTTCGCCTACGCTGCTGAGCGTGACGTTGCGGCAATTGCAGCGCGGCGCGAGCATGAGCCTGGCCGACTGCTTTCGCATGGAACTCGGCATGGCGGCGCACAGCTTCGAACAAGGCGACTTTCTCGAAGGCGTCCGCGCCGTGCTCATTGACAAGGACAACAAGCCACGCTGGCAGCCCGGCCGGATCGAAGACGTCACGGACTCCATGATCGAGGCCTGGTTCAGCGAGCGTTGGCGCGGCGCAGCGCACCCTCTCGCGGCGTTGGAATCATACGGCGCTGACTTACCGTAAGGGCTCAACGTCCGTGCCTTAGGAGCGCAACGTCCTTGCCTTGAGCGCGCTCAAGATCTCGAGGCGCCGCGCATCACTGGCCTGTGACCACTCGGCGATTTCGCCAAGCGTGCGGCGGCATCCGATGCACAGCCCCTGGGCGTCGAGCCGGCAAATGTTCACGCAGGGTGAGGCCACCGCGGCCGGCTTCAGCGCTGCATCGGCGGATTTCAATGATGCGTCGGCGCTTTTCAATGCTGCGTCGACCATTGACTCAAGACTTTATGAATGGCATCGAGGCCATCGGTCAACGCCGCCGGACCCGGCTGCAGAATGATGGGGGATTTGATCTCGTGCAGTTCCCCGTCGCGCACCGCCGGCACGGCATCCCAACCGACTCGGGCCGCCACTAAATTCGGCCGGAAGCGCTTGCCGCACCAGGAACCCAAAATGACGTCCGGTGCGCGCCGGATGACCTCGGTGGCATCGCCCAGGATGCGGTCCTTGCCGAGCGCGCACAGAGCGCGCTCCGGAAAAACATCATCGCCGCCGGCGACGCCGATCAGTTCGCTCACCCAACGAATTCCGGTAATCAGCGGCTCGTCCCATTCCTCGAAATAGACCCGTGGCCGGCGCGGCAGCAGTGCCGCCGCCTGCCGCACGCGCTCGATGTGGGCTTCAAGTTCAAGTGCGTAAACTTCCGCACGCTCCGCGGCCCCTACCAATGCTCCGAGGCGCCGCACATAGCCGAGTATTCCATCGACCGACCGATGATTGCTGATCCAAACCTCGATGCCGCTCTTGATGAGCGACTGCGCGATGTCGGCTTGGATATCGGAGAAGCCGACGACGAAATCGGGCTTCAGGTCCAGAATGCGGTCGAGCTTGGCGCTGGTGAACGCAGAGACGCGCGGCTTCTCGCGGCGCGCCCGCGCCGGGCGCACGGTAAATCCGGAGATGCCGACTATCCGGTCTTCCAGCCCAAGCGCGTACAGAACCTCGGTGGGTTCTTCGGTCAAACAGACGATGCGCCGCGGATAACGACCGTCCATGTGGCTTTAAAGCGCACCCTCGGCGAGCGCACCGGCCGCGCCGTGCATGATGCCGTGCGTCAATCCCGAAGACTGGGACAGCACATAGTCCGCATAGAAGCGCGCACTCAAAATCTTGGCCTCATAGAAGGCAGCATCGCCGCCGCTCGCCTCCGCCAAGCGCTGCTGCGCGATCAACGCTGAACGCAGCAGCTGCCAGCCGCCGGCGACGATCCCGAATAATTTCAGCATCGGCACCGCGCCCACGGAGACCGCACGGATGTCGGTGGCGTAATTGCCCACCACATAGCCAATCGCCCGTTCCAAGGAGTCCACCGCGCCCGATAAGGCCGGCGCCAGTCCCGACAATTTCGCGTCTTCACTCAAGGCTCGCGCCAGCGCGCGCATCTCGGCCACCACCGTTTGCGCAGCTTCGCCGCCGTCGCGGGCGAGTTTACGGCCGATCAAATCGTTGGCCTGAATGGCCGTCGTGCCCTCGTAAATCGGCGTAATGCGCGCATCGCGCAAATATTGTGCGGCACCCGTCTCCTCGACGAATCCGACGCCGCCATGTACCTGAATACCCAACGAGGCGATATCGACAGAATTTTCCGTGCACCAACCCTTGATGACGGGAATCATGAGATCCGCGCGGGCCTGGTGGCGCGCCCGCTCTTCTGCATCGGGGTGCAGGCGCGCGGCATCCAGCGATACTGCGACCACGCCGGCGAGCGCGCGCATCGCTTCGGTCTGGGATTTCATCATCAGCAGCATGCGTCGCACGTCCGGATGGCGCAGGATCGGCACGCGCGGGCCGCCGCGTATTCCAGCCTCGGTGCCTTGGACTCGCTCGCGGGCATAGGCCAGCGCAGTTTGGTAGGCGCGCTCCGACAACCCCACCCCTTCGATACCCACCGAGTAGCGCGCGGCGTTCATCATGATGAACATGTATTCCAGTCCGCGATTTTCCTCGCCGATGAGCTCTGCGACCGCGCCCCCGTTCTGCCCGAATGCCAGCACGCAGGTTGGACTGGCGTGAATGCCGAGCTTGTGCTCGACCGACAAGCAATGCACATCGTTACGTGCACCGAGGGAGCCGTCGGCATTGACCAGAAACTTCGGCACCAGGAACAGGGACGTGCCCTTGACGCCGTCCGGCGCTCCCGCCACGCGCGCCAACACCATGTGGATAATATTGCCGGTGAGATCGTGCTCGCCGTAGGTGATGAAGATCTTCTGGCCGGTGAGGAGGTAGCGACCGTCGCCCTTCGGCACGGCGCGCGTGCGCACGGCGGATAGGTCGGAACCCGCCTGCGGTTCCGTCAGGTTCATGGTCCCCGTCCACTCGCCGCTCACCATTTTCGGCAGATACGTATCGCGTTGCGAGGCGGTGCCGCGCAGCTCGAGCGCATCAATCGCGCCGCGTGTCAGCATCGGGCAGAGCGCGAACGCCACGTTGGCGCCGTTCCACATCTCCTCGATCAGCGCGGAGAGCGCACGGGGCAAATTCTGTCCGCCGAAATCCGCGGGACATGACAGCGCGTTCCAGCCATCCGCGGCGAAGCGCTCATAGGCTTGTTTCCAACCGCCGGCGGTGAGCACTTGGCCATCCTGCCAGCGCACGCCTTCCAGATCCCCGCTGCGGTTCAGCGGCGAGAGCACCGCGCCGGCGAATTTCGCCGCCTCATCCAGCACCGACTCGGCCACATCGGGCGTCATCTCGGCAAAGCCCGGCAGCTGTGCCAGCAGCTCCATGTCCACCAACTCACGCAGCACGAACTTCATGTCGGCTATCGGCGCCTGATATTCGGGCATACGAATCCTACATGTTGCGGCGGTAGCGGCCGCCGACGTCGAACAAAGTGTGAGTGATCTGGCCCAAGGAGCAGTGCCGCACCGCATCCATCAGCACGTCGAAGGTATTGCCGTTTTCAATCACGGTACGCCGCAGACGCTCGAGCGCCTGCTCCCCTGCAGCGGCATTGCGCTCGTGAAAATCCTTGAGGCGCGTGAGCTGCGACTGCTTCTCTGCATCGGTCGAACGAGCCAGCTCGATCGCCGCGGGCGCAGCCTCACTGTGCGGCGCGCGGAAGGTGTTGACGCCGATGATGGGATAGGAACCATCGTGCTTCTGACGTTCGTAAAACAGCGACTCTTCCTGAATTTTTCCGCGCTGATAGCCGGTTTCCATGGCGCCGAGCACGCCGCCGCGCTCCGAAATGGCGTCAAATTCCTTCAGCACAGCTTCTTCCACCAGGTCGGTCAGTTCATCGATGATGAAGCTGCCCTGGTTCGGGTTCTCGTTCTTGGCCAGTCCCCATTCGCGGTTGATGATCAGCTGAATGGCCATGGCGCGGCGCACGCTCTCTTCCGTCGGCGTGGTGACCGCCTCGTCATAGGCATTGGTGTGCAGGCTGTTGCAGTTATCGTAAATCGCGCACAGCGCCTGCAACGTGGTGCGGATGTCGTTGAACGCCATCTCCTGCGCATGCAATGAACGTCCGGAAGTCTGCACGTGATACTTGAGCTTCTGACTGCGCTCGTTCGCACCATATTTGTTCTTCATCGCCACCGCCCAAATGCGGCGCGCGACGCGGCCAATCACCGAATATTCCGGATCCATGCCATTGGAGAAGAAAAACGACAAGTTCGGCGCGAAGTCATCGATGTGCATGCCTCGAGCCAGGTAGGACTCGACGAAGGTGAACCCGTTTGCCAGCGTGAACGCCAGCTGCGAAATCGGATTCGCGCCGGCTTCGGCGATGTGATATCCGGAAATCGACACCGAATAGAAGTTCTGCACGTGGTGGTGCACGAAATATTCCTGCATGTCGCCCATCATTTTGAGCGCAAATTCGGTCGAGAAAATGCAGGTGTTCTGTCCCTGATCTTCCTTGAGAATATCCGCCTGCACCGTGCCGCGCACGGTCGACAAGGTCCACGCCTTGATCTTCTGCTGTTCATCCGCTGTCGGGTCGCGCCCATTCTCGCGCTGGAACTTGTCCAGTTGCTGGTCAATGGCGGTGTTCATGAACATGGCCAATATCATCGGCGCCGGCCCGTTGATGGTCATCGACACGGAGGTCGTCGGGGAGCACAGGTCAAACCCCGAATACAGCACCTTCATGTCATCGAGCGTCGCGATCGACACGCCGGAATTGCCGACCTTGCCGTAGATATCGGGGCGCGGATCCGGATCCCAGCCATACAGCGTGACCGAATCGAAGGCCGTGGACAGCCGATGTGCCGGCATGCCTTCGGAGACGCGTTTGAAGCGCTGATTGGTGCGAAACGCATCACCCTCGCCGGCGAACATGCGAGTCGGGTCCTCGCCCTCGCGTTTGAAAGCGAACACGCCGGCCGTGTACGGGAAGGAGCCGGGAACATTTTCCTTCAGCAGAAAGCGCAAAATCTCACCGTCGTCTTCATAGCGCGGCAGAGATACCTTGCGAATCTTTGTACCTGATAGGGATTCGGAGGTGAGTTTGGTGCGAATCTCCTTGTCGCGAATTTTCACGACATATTCGGGCTGCGCGTACAGCTCCTGCGTCTTCGGCCATTGCTCCAACAGCTTGGCGGAGACCGGGGTGAGCTCCGCGTCTTTCGCGGCAATCAACTCGTCGAACCCGGTCGGCGTGCGGCCGGACGCGGCAAACAAAGATTTCGAGACCTTGAGCGACTGGCGTTCGCGGGCGACTCGCGACTGACGCGAAAGGGATTGGTGGAAATCGCGCAAGCTGGCGGAGATTTCCGCCAAGTAGCGCACCCTCTCCGGCGGCACAATGGCGCGCCCGCGTGAGGAGGCCTTCACCGCGACCGGCGGCAGCGTGCCGGCGCTCAACTTCAGGCCCTTCTCCTGCAGGCGCGGAACGATGGCTTGATATAGCGCGGTCACACCGTCGTCATTGAATCTCGAGGCCATGGTGCCGTAAACCGGCATCGATTCGGTGGGCTGCGTGAAAAGTTGGCGGTTGCGCTGATATTGCTTGCGCACATCGCGCAGTGCATCTTCGGAACCTTTGCGATCGAACTTGTTGATCGCGACAAAGTCGGCGAAATCGAGCATGTCGATTTTCTCCAACTGCGATGCCGCGCCGAATTCCGGGGTCATGACATAGACCGAGGTATCGACCAGCGGAACGATGGCCGACTCGCCCTGGCCGATGCCTGAGGTTTCCACCACGATCAGATCGAAACCGCTGACCTTGCAAACGGCCAGCACCTCCGGCAACGCCGCGGAGAGTTCCGTTCCCGTGTCGCGCGTCGCGAGCGAGCGCATGAAGATTTGATCGGTGTCGATGGCATTCATGCGAATCCGATCGCCCAGCAGAGCACCGCCGGTGCGCTTGCGCGAGGGATCAATCGAGATGATTGCAACGCGCAGGCGATCGTTCTGATCGAGACGCAGACGCAGGATCAATTCGTCGGTCAGAGAGGACTTGCCCGCGCCGCCGGTCCCGGTGATGCCCAGCACCGGGGTCTTGATGCCGGCGGCCGCCTGCAGCAGACCCTGTCGGACCCTCATGGGATAGGTCCGATTCTCGACCGCAGTGATGACGTGCGCCAACTGCCGGCGGTTGCCGGAGCGCAGAGCCTCCAGCGCGTCCTCTGCCGCAGGCGCCAAGGCACTGAGGTCATAGTCGCTGGTTCGTATCACGTCGTCGATCATGCCCTGCAGGCCCAGCTTGGCGCCGTCTTCGGGCGAATACAGGCGCGTGACGCCGTAGGCCATCAGTTCGCGGATCTCGGCCGGCACGATGACGCCGCCGCCGCCGCCGAACACCTTGATGTTCTCGCCGCCCTTCTCACGCAGCAAATCCATCATGTATTTGAAGAACTCGACGTGTCCGCCCTGGTAGGAGGTGATCGCCACGGCCTGCACGTCCTCCTGCAGGGCCGCATTGACGATTTCCTGCACGGAGCGGTTGTGACCCAGATGAATGACCTCGGCCCCGGAGGCCTGCATCACGCGGCGCATGATGTTGACGGAGGCATCATGGCCGTCGAACAGCGAGGTTGCCGTCACGAATCGAACCTTGTTGGTCGGCTGATAGGGGACGGGCTTGGCGGCGATGGAAACGGCGCTCATAGGATCACTCCATTTTAGAGAACTTGAGCCTGTAAAAACATGCCCAAATCCCTCGCTGCCGGTGAGCGAATTTGCAACATCTGAAGGTTAATCGGCGGCCCACTTCGGAGCACGCTTCTCAATGAACGCCGCCACCCCTTCCTGGGCGATCTTGTCGGCCATATTGGACGCCATGGCCTCCCCGGCAAGCCGATAGGCTGCTCCGATGTCGGCTTGCAGCTGTCGATAGAACAAGGCCTTGCCGGCGGCGATGATGGACGGCGGCTTCGCGGCAATCGCATCGGCCAACCGGCCGACCTCCTGATCGAGACGTTCGGCGGGCACGCATCGATTGATGAGTCCGCGTTCAAGGGCGGCCTGCGCATCGATGAACTCGCCTGTCACCAGCATTTCGAACGCCGCCTTGCGCCCCACGTTGCGCGACAGCGCGACTGAGGGCGTGGCGCAGAACAGACCGACGTTAATCCCCGAAACTGCAAAACGCGCCTGATCCGAGGCGACCGCGAGGTCGCACATGGCCACCAGCTGGCAGCCCGCTGCAGTGGCGGTCCCGTGCACTCGCGCAATAACCGGCTGCGGCAAGGACTGGATCCGCATCATCAGGCGGCTGCAATCGCCGAACAAGCGTCGGTAATACGCCAAGTCCGGTTTGGACTTCATCTGTTTCAAATCGTGGCCGGCGCAAAAGGCCTTGCCGGCACCGCCCAAAACCACCACGCGCGCAGTGGCATCCGTGCCGAGCGCATTCAGCCGTCGCTCCAGCGCTGCCAGCATCTCCTCGGACAACGCGTTGTACTGCGCCGGCCGATTCAGCGTCAGGAACGCGACGGCGCCTTGGCGCCGCTCCAAAACCAGAGGCGCAACATCGTTGGCAACCCTGACTGTACTCATCGCGGCCTCCCGGAGGTGCACTGGGTAGAGCAGTATGCTCTCACCGGCGCATCGCTCCAGGCAATGTTCTATCATCCTTGACGGCGGGTGCGACGAATCCGCCCACCACATCCAGGAGTTTTTGCATGCAATTGAAGGAAGTGAATGCCATTGTCACCGGCGGCGCCTCGGGGCTGGGACTTAGCGTAGTGACTCGAATCGTGCACGCCGGCGGCAAGGCAGCGATTTTTGATCTAAGCGTTCCGCAAGGCAGCGCCGCCGCGGCAGCGCTGGGCGATCGCGCGGCGTTTTTCGCAGTCGACGTGAGCGATGAAGCGGCGGTCGATGACGCCGTGAAACAAGCGGCCGCCAAGATGGGCAGCGTCAACGCAGCAATCAATTGCGCGGGCATTGCGACCCCGGGACGCCTCGTCGGCCGGCAGGGTCCGATGGCGGGAAGTTCCTTTCGCCGCATGATCGAAATCAATTTGCTCGGCACCGTCTTGGTTGCCAAAGCGGCCGCGGTCGCCATGCAATCCAATAAGCCCAACGCCGACGGCGAGCGCGGCGTCATCGTGATGACGGCCTCGGTGGCCGCATTCGATGGACAAATCGGCCAAATCGCCTATTCCGCTTCCAAGGGCGGCATCGTCGGCATGACGCTGCCGATGGCTCGGGAGTTGGCCTCGAGCGGCATTCGCGTCATGACGGTGGCGCCCGGCCTGTTCGCGACACCGATGATGAAGGGCCTGCCGCAAGAGGCCCAGGATTCCCTCGGCAAGCAGACGCCCTTCCCGCCGCGTCTCGGCCAGCCGGACGAATTTGCGGCATTGGTCGTGCAGATTCTCGAGAACGTCATGCTAAACGGTGAAACCATCCGTCTCGACGGCGCGGTGAGAATGCAGCCGCGCTGAGGACCATCGACAGAAATCTGGATGCCCTCTCTAAGCGATTGGGCATTGCCTTCCGCGGCGCCTTGGTTTAAGGCCGCGCCTCCAGCACCAGATTGAACGGCGTCTCGGTCGCGCGGCGAAATTTTGCGAAACCGCCGCCGCCGACCACGACCTCGCGCAAGCGCGCTTCCCCGGCTTGGGCCCCGAGCGCAGGGCCTTTTCGTGCCAGGGATACGGGCACGCATATTTGCGACGATGCGCCGTACATGACGCGTCCGACCGGATTGAGATTGTCCTGGACCATATCGTTTGCGAAGGGCTCCACGATCATCGCCGTGCCGTCGGGTTTCAGGGCCTGGCGCGCATGCCGTGCCACGCCGACCGGATCACCCATGTCGTGCAGGCAATCAAAAAAGGCGATGACGTCGAAGTCCTTGCCGGTGTAGCTGACTGCATCGCTCACCTCAAATTGCGCATTCGCAATTCCCGCGGCGGCAGCTCGTTCGCGAGCGACGCGGATGGATTCACCGTGATAGTCGTAACCGACGAAGGTTGATTTGGGATAGGTCCGAGCCATCAGCACGGTGCTGGCGCCATGGCCGCAGCCGACGTCCGCAACGCGCGCGCCGCGCTTGAGCTTGTCCACCACGCCCTCGAGCGCGGGCAACCAGGCGGTGACCAGGTTCGCGTTGTAGCCTGCGCGGAAAAACCGCTCGGTACCGTGGAAAAGGCAGGGGTGATGCTCGCCCCACTCCATACCTTTGCCGCTTTTGAAATTCTCAATGGTCCGCCCGAGCGCGTGAAATGTCGCTTCGACAATGTTGTATGCGCCGGGCATATCGACCGGTCCGTTCGGGTCGGCCAGGCATAGGGCTTGCTCCGGCGTCATCGACCATTTGCCGCTCGCCGCGTCATATTGAACGTAGCCGCTTGCACCTTGATTGCCCAGCCACTCGCGCACGTAGCGTTCGTTGGTTCCAGTGCGTTGCGCAAGTTCAGCGGAAGTGACAGCGCCTTGTGCAAGTTCCTTGTACAGTCCTAATCGGTCGCCGACCAGAACCAGCGTGGCGCTGATCGCGGCGCCTAAATCGCCGACCGCTTTACCGAGGAATTCATTGAGCTTTGACTCGTTGATCGCCATGGTTTGTCTCCTTGAATTCGAGCTTCAATGTTGGAGTTATCAATGACAAGCACAAAGGTTACGCTGCAACAGGCATGACTACCATGAGCGTGGCCTGATATACCTTGACGTCCGCAATGCATCAAAACAAATTTCTCAATTGGGTGCCGGCGATCCTGCTTCTGCTCGCTGGTTGC
>Ga0210387_10002143_pt1 | contig 14998 bp, 17 predicted proteins | sample IncBWC7OmetaG_FD_160108 | JGI IMG/M metagenome (GOLD analysis project Ga0210387, IMG submission 160108) | Forest soil microbial communities from Barre Woods Harvard Forest LTER site, Petersham, Massachusetts, United States - Inc-BW-C-7-O ...
GCCGGCCGTATCACGTTCGTTCCTGGCGCTCGCAACGCGAAATATTGGCAGCAAAACGAGCCTGCCGTGAGCGTCCGGCAGGCTCGGCAAGCTACCCTGCCGAACTTGCCGGCAAGCTCTAACTCACCCCCAAACCCCAATCCTGAGCTTGCCCCCTATGGGGGGGGCAAGCTCAAGGATGATGGGGGTGGTTTGGATGGTAAGAGAGGCGACGTCGATCCGGGCATGGTCGAACTATGACATCAATCTCCGAGCTACTCGATTCGGTTCACGACCTCGGGGCATCGGTCGTCCGGCTCAGTCCCGACCGGGTGATAGTGATAGACAGACGCTCCGTTGTCCCGGTCGCACTGTGCGCCGAATTACGCGCGCGCAAGGCGGACATCCTCGCCCACCTCACCCCGCACCCGTGCGTCGGGTGCGGGAGCTTCGCGTTCCGGACTCCGGGCACGCGGTGCTACTGGTGTCGAACCGGTGCCGGGGGCGATCGATGAGTACGAGCACGGCAAACGTCTCGGCGCCGTTTTCCGTCCCCGCGCTGCCAGCGGAATGGCGCGCGCGCGCGGCGGTGCTACGGGCGCACGGCGCGAGCGAGGCGGCGAGGACGGCCGAGGCACTGGCGCGTGAGCTAGACGAGGCACTTCGCAGTGGCGAGACCGAGCCCGCCTGCGCCTCACAGCCGGCCGCCAGGCGGGCAATGCCATGAGCGCGCGTGGTCGTTCGATGTTGGTATACAAATCTTATACTGGCGCTGACGACGTAGATGTGGCAAATTGGGCACGTGCCTTTGTTGACCACGTGATTGCGACGCATCTACCGGAGCTTCACACGCGCTCGACGACAGGCACGCCTCCCCTGCCACGAGCATCGTAGATGCGCACCATCGCCCTGTCCCAACCGACCCCCGTCGCCAACCCGGCCATCGACACCATCGGCTACATCCGGGTGAGCACCGAGGACCAGGCCACGGAGCAAAAGACATCGCTCGCCGTCCAACGCGCTGAGATTGCCGCGCTGGCGTCTCGCCTCGGCCGCACGTTGGACGACGCGGCTGTTTACGAAGATGCGGGCCTATCGGGCACGAGCGCGGAAGGGCGCCCGGCCTTCATGGCGCTTGTTCGTTTCTGCCAGGCGCATTCGCGGTCAAAACGCGTTGCCCCCGGCTATGTCGTCGTGCTCAACGATTCCCGGTTCGGTCGCTTCGACAACCCGGAGGAGAGCGCGTACTGGCGGATCACACTCCAGAAATCGGGTTGGATCGTCCGCTACGCCGAGAATGACGACACCAGCGACATCACGACGCGCACGCTTATGCGCGCGATCGGCGCGTCGACGGCGAGCGCCTACTCGAAGCAGCTTTCGGCAAATACCCGCCGTGGTATGAAGGCGGCCGCTGAGAGAGGCAACTGGACGCGTCGGGCGCCCTTCGGCTATCGTCGGCAGGCGATCGGCGCCGGTCGCGAGCCCGTTGTGCTCGACGATCATGTCCGAAAGGCCGACGATCAGGTGACGCGGCTCGTGCCCGGCCCCGCCGACGAGGTCGCAACCGTGCGGTGGATGTTCACGTCCTACGCCTCGGGCGAGCACACGCTGGGCTCGCTCGCGCGAGAGTTGCAGCATCGCGCACCCGTCCGAAAATGGGGCGTTACCGTTGTGCAGGCTGTGCTCAAAAACGACGTGTACATCGGCTACGTGACGTGGGGCAAGCGCCCAAACGGCACCATGCTCCGAAAGCAGCTCAACGTCCAACCCAAGAGCCAGTGGGTTATCACCCGAGATGCACACCCTGCGCTCGTGACGGAGGATCTCTTTAACCGCGTGCAGGAGCGCATGCGGCTCAACTACCGTTCGCGCCGGATGACGCATGGCGGCTATCCCCTGAGTGGATTGGTAACGTGCGCGCAATGCGGTCACGCCTACGTCGGTGGCGGCGGGAATCGTGGCAGCGCTGCCGACCCCGATCGCTATCGGTTCTATCGTGACTCCGGCGGTGCGGATAACCGCCATGTCTGCCCTGGCCGGCTGGGCACAGCGTCGCGGCGCTGGCTTGAGCCGACCGTGATTGACGCAGTCGCGGACGTGCTGGAGCGCCCGAAGGTGCGCGCTGCCATCGAGTCCGCCGTGGACGAGGCGATCGAGCGCGCCCGGTCGAAGGCGCCAGACGATCGCCGCCGGACCGAGATACGCCGAGTCGCGCTCCAGTCGGAGCTTGACCGCGTAGTCGACGCGGTCGCTCGCGGGGTCCTCCCCGATGACGTCGCTCGCGGCAAGGTCGAGGCGTTACGACGTGAACTTGGCGACGTAGGCGCTCAAGCTGAGCGGTCGCGTTTCGACGCCCGGGCAGTCGACCAGCTTGAGGACGCCCGCACGACGATCCGGGCACTAACGACGGACATTCGCGCGCGCCTCAATGAGGCCAAGGGGGAGCGATTGAAGGAGCTACTTCGGCCCTGGCTCGCTAACGCGGTGGTGGACAAAGTGAAGCGCACGCTCGCACTGACGATCCGATGCGTCCCAGCGGGGTTCTCGCTTTGTGCGTCGTTCAACTCGCCGGCGCAAGGTTGACTGTCATGCGCCGTGGCGGCACGACGAGGTCCGAGTTCCTCAGCGCCGCGTTGACACGCTCTCGGCTCTCTTTGACGGCACTCTCCGGCAACCCCACGATGGTCCAGCTCGGCAGTCCCATAGCCGCGTCGAGCTCGACGATGACCTCGGATGCTTCGATGCCGTCGACGGCCGCTGACCGTATGCTCGCATGCACCCGCCGAGCCTATGGTACCAGCCGGCCGAGACCATCATCTCAATCATTCCGCCCGTAGCACCGCAACCGGATCTGCGCGCGCCGCTGTGCGTGCGGGGATGTAAGTCGCGATGAGTGCGACGATCGCGAGTAGCGCGAGCACCGTCGCGTAGGTGAGCGGGTCGGTCGGCGTGACCTCGAAGAGAACCGCGCGCATGCCGCGGGCGGCGAGCAAGGCTGCGGCGAGGCCGAGGGTCATGCCGATCGCGGTGAGGAGGACGCCGCGGGCCATGACCATCGTGAGCACGCGGCGCGCGTCGGCGCCAAGGGCGATGCGGATGCCGATCTCGGCTTGCCGCTGGCGGACCGTGTAGGCGACGACGCCGTAGATGCCGAGGGCGCCCAGTAACAGACCGAGGCCGCCGAAGAGGTTCAACAGAATCGCCAGAAGACGAGGACGGGTAACCGCGCGGTCGACGACGCGGTCGAGTGTCGTGACCTCGCCGATCGCCTGATCCTTGTCGACGGACCAGATCGCCGCACGAACCGCGGCGGTGCTCGCGGCCGGGTCGCCGCGTGTGCGCACGACCATGGTCACCGTTCCCCGCAGGTTCTGCGCGTTCGCGATGTAGAGCGACGGCCGCGGCGCGGCGTCCAGGCCGAATTGCCGCGTGTCGCGCGCGACCCCCACGATCGTGACCCCGCCGGCGCCGATGCGAAGTTGGCGCCCCGGGACGGCGTCGATGCCGCCGGGTACGTACTTGCGGACGAACGCCTCGTTGACGACGGCCACATCCGGCGCGCCGAGCGTATCGCGGTTGGTGAACTCGCGTCCGGCGATCACCGGAATGTCCATCGTGCGGAAATAGTCCGCGCTGATGTGAAACGTCGGCACGACGGGTCGCTCGTTCTTCGGCGGTGGTGGCTCTCCGACCACATCGAACGACCAGCCCTCCTCGCCGCCATCGAGCGGCAGCACTTTCGTCGAGCCGACGGCGACCACGCCGGGCAGGGCGCGCACGCGGTCGAACACGGCGTTGGCGTAGCGTGGCCCGGTCGTGTCCCCGTAGCGGTAGCTCGGGATCGAGAATCGCACGGCCAGCGCGTGGTCAGGCCGAAATCCCGGGTCGGTCGAAATGAGGAGCCCCAAGCTCTTCACCATGAGACCGGCGCCGCACACCAGGACCACCGCGATCGCGACCTGGGCGATCACGAACGCGTGCCGCAAGCGCTGACCTTCGGCGCCGACGGTCACCTGTCGCGTGCCGATCAAGCGCGTGGAGCGCAGCGCGGGAATCGCGCTGAACAAGAGGCCACAGACGATCGCGATCGTCAAAGCCAGCGCGACGACGGACCAGTCGAGGCGCTCGACCGGTACGCGCGGCAGCTCGGAGGCCGCGAGAACGACGAAGCCATGGAGCGTGATCCGGGCGACGAGCAGGCCGGCCGCGGCGCCGAAGAGCGCCAGCACCAGACTCTCGGTGAGAACCTGTCGTGCGAGGCGCGGCCGCTCACCGCCCAGCGCGGCGCGGATCGCGAACTCGCGCGTGCGACCGCTGGCGCGAGCCAGCAAGAGGCCCGCGACATTGATCACGGCGATGAGCAACACAAAGCCGACGGCGCCGAGCATCACGAGCAGGGCAGGGCGGACGTCGCCCACGATCGAGGACAAGAGTGGACGGACGGTAACGGCGTCCCAGCCGTGGTCCGCATCGGGATACTCGGTCGCGAGCCGCTGCTGGACAACGGTCAGCGCCGTCCGCGCTTGGTCGAGCCGCACGCCCGGCCGCAGCCGGCCGACGACGCCGAGCCAACGCACGACGCGGAGCTTCCAGGGCGTGTCGTCCTGGCTCTGATAGAGGGCCGACAGCCAGACATCAGGCGCGTGCGTCGTCCCCGGAAATCGCATCGTGGGCGGCATGACACCGACGACGACGTGGGGTTTCCCATTCAACTCGATCGCGCGCCCCACGATACCAGGGTCGGCGCCGAAGCGTCGCCGCCACAAGCCGTCATTGAGCACGACCACGCGCTCGCCGCTCTCCTGCATCTCGCTCGCGCGCGGCACGCGACCGAGCTTGGCGTCGACGCCCAGCGTCTGGAAGAAGGTCGGGGTCACATACGCCGGGTCGAGGCTCTCAGGTGGGCCATCCCCGGTGAGCGCGACCGAGATTTGGCCCGCCTCGTACCAAAATCCGGCCAGCTCGGCGAAGGCCTGCTGTCCGGTCCGCCAGTCGTCGAGATCCGGGACGGAGATCGGCCCGGACGTCACGTCGCGCTGCGGATCGGACGGCCACAGGCGAACGAGCTGGCTGGCGTGTTGGAACTCCAGTGGCGCGAGCAACATCTGGCGGACGATGCTGAAGATCGCGCCGGAGGCACCGACGCCCAGGGCCAGCGTGAGCACCGCCACGACCGTGAAGACCGGGCTCCGTCGCATGAGGCGGAGCGAGTATCGCACGTCCTGCGCGAGCTCGGCCCACCACTCGCGCCGCTCCCGCGACTGGTCGAGTGCCACCATGTCCGCCTTCGCGCGATGAATGTCGCCAAAGCGACGCTGCGCTTCACGCGTCGCGTCGGCTTCGCTCATTCCGCCGGCAATAAGCTCATCCCGGACCATCGCCAGGTGCGCGGCGATCTCGTCCTCTACGTCCCCATCGATAGACCTGCGCCAGTGTATCACACGGCCTCCAGCACACGCGACACCGCGGCGGCGTATCGCTGCCAGACCGAGATCCGAACGGCGAGTTGCTTCCGCCCCGCCGCGGTCAACGCGTAGTACTTGGCGGCGCGATTGTTCTCGGAGCGCCCCCATTGCCCGCGCACCCATCCGCGCTTCTCGATGCGATGCAAGGCGGTATAAAGCGCACCGTCTTCGACGCGCAGCTCCTCATCGGTGCGCTCCCCAATCCACCGCGCGACGGCATATCCGTGCCGCGGGCCCCAGACGAGCGCCTTGAGGACCAGGATATCCAGCGTGCCCTGCACGAGGTCGAGATCTGTTCCCCTGAGCATCTAAGGGGTACGATGCGGCCCGGCGATCTGGCCGTCAAGGCTTCGCCTGCCGTAATTTCCCTGATGCTCGCCCGCCGCCTGTGGTTCCAATCACTCGCTCGACCCCGGTTCGAGCGCGCCGAGGACGTCGTCGAGTGGTTCGGCGCGGTGCAGTCACAGGACTTCCCGGCCGCGAAGTGGGCCGTCGCGCAGCGCACCCGATCGTCGTCCGACTCGGACGTCGAGCGGGCGATCAACAGCGGCACGGTGCTCCGGACGCACGTGCTCAGGCCCACCTGGCATTTCGCGCCCGCAAAGGATATTCGGTGGATGCTCGCGCTCACGGCGCCGCGGATTCGCGCCGCGATGGTGCGGCAGGGGCGCTGGTTCGGTCTCACCGCCGACATGTTTCCGCGCGCGAGCCGGACCCTCGCCAAGGTCTTATCGGGCGGCCGCCAGATGACGCGCGCCGAGCTCGGCCCGATCTTAGGCCATCGCACGGGGGCGCTTGGCCATGTGCTCATGCAGTCCGAGCTGGAAGGGCTCATTTGTAGCGGGGCGGTCAGAGGCAAAGAGCATACATATGCGCTGCTCGATGACCGAGTACCCGCGACGCGACCGATCGAGCGGGATGAGGCGCTGGCGCTGCTGGCCCGACGGTACTACCGAAGCCATGGCCCAGCGACCCTGAAGGACTTTGCCTGGTGGTCCGGTTTGTCGACGACTGAGGCGCGGCAGGGTACGGAGAGCGCCACCGGGCTTTTGGCGGAGACGGTTGGCGGTAAGACGTATTGGCTGTCAGACAGGGAGTCGGGCAGCGTACGGACTGGCCGGGTATACCTGCTGCCCAATTTCGACGAGTTCCTGGTCGCGTACATCGATAGGAAGCACGCGGCGGAGGGCTTGGACTCGCGCGTGGCTCTATCCAACGTGGTCGTCGCCGACGGTCAGGTGGTCGGCACGTGGCGGCGGACTGTTTCGGCCAGCACCGTCGAGGTGGATGTGACCCTGTTCACTAGACTACGACGGGCGGCGCTCGAGCGTGCTGTCCGGCGGCTCGGCGCGTTTCACGGACGGGCGGCTAGCTTTCGGGTATGACCACAACCGTCGTGAATCTCGCCGCGAAGCTCGGGTCCTTCACCGAGCACTGGAGCCCGAAAATCGTCGGCGAAGTCAATGGGCAGCATGTGAAGGTCACGAAGATGCAGGGCGAGTTCGTCTGGCACTCGCACGCGAACGAGGACGAGCTGTTCCTCGTCGTCAAAGGTCGCCTCATTATGCAGCTGCGGGACAAGACGCTGGCCATCAACCCCGGCGAGTTCGTCGTGATCCCGAGAGGCGTCGAGCACTGTCCCACGTCCGACGAGGAAGTGCACATCGTCCTCATCGAGCCGGCGGGCATCCTGCATTCTGGTGGCGTTGAGGACCCGCGGGCCGTCGCCGACTACGAGCGTATTTGACGGCCGTGGACGCGCTCGGCAAAGAGCGAAACCTCATAGCCTGGCTCAGTCAGGCACGATCCGTCCTCGTCGGGTACTCGGGCGGCGTCGACTCGGCTTATCTCGCGTGCGTCGCGGTCGACACACTTGGTCCCGATCGCGTCCTGGCCGTCACCGGTCGTAGCGCGTCGTACCCGGATTCTCAGTGGGCTATGGCCCGCGCTGTCGCCGAGCAGTTCGGCATTCCTACTCTTGTCATCGACACGGACGAGATGAGTGATCGCCGCTACGCGGCGAATCCCAAGAACCGGTGCTATTTCTGCAAAACCGAGTTGTGGCACCGGCTCGAACCGATCGCCCGAGCGCGCGGTGCTGTGCTGGTTGACGGGACCAACGCTGATGACCTCGGCGAGCATCGACCGGGCGCCGCCGCTGGGCGCGAACGTGGTGTGGCATCGCCATTGGTCCACGCAGGGCTGACGAAGGGCGACATTCGCGAGCGATCGCGCGCTCGGGGCATTCCCACGTGGAATCAACCATCAGCACCATGCCTGGCGTCACGGATCCCGCACGGCACACCCGTGACGGTGGGCAGACTCAAGGCGGTCGAGCGGGCCGAGAGTGGGCTGAGAGCGATCGGCGTGGTGGGCAATCTCAGAGTGCGCCATCACGGGGAGACCGCCCGCGTGGAGCTCGACCGCGATCAGCTCGACCGGTGGCTCACGCCGGCGAACCGCGTTGCGCTCGAGGAGGCCGTCCGACAGGCCGGGTACGCGAGCGTGATCGTCGATCCGGCCGGGTACCGAACCGGCGGAGCGGATGCGCCTCTTTCTCGCGCTTAATATCGAGCCCGAGGTGCGACGGCGGTGTTATGCCGCGACGCACGCCCTGAGGGCGGCAGGACCGGACGTGCGATGGGTCGACGAGACGAAGCTGCATTTGACGCTCAAGTTTCTCGGCGAGCAGCCCGAGAGCCTCGTCGCGCCCCTCTCGGCTGCGCTGGACGCGGCTGCCGGCCAGTCGCGGGAGTTGGATCTCGTGTTCGGCGCGATCGGTGCTTTTCCAAACTTTCGGCGACCGCGCGTCGTATGGATCGGCGTGGCGCCCGATCCAAAGCTCGAGTTGCTCCACCATGACGTCGAAGTCGCCTGCGACGCACTCGGCCTCGGCGTCGACGGCCGGCCGTTTCGACCTCACCTCACGCTCGGGCGGGTCGAGAAGAACGACGGCCGCGCGTTGCGTGAGGCCGCCCGCGGTCTGCGGGTCCGAGAGGTCTCGGGCGTGAGCTCAGTTGACTTAATGCTCTCCGCCGGCGGCCAATATCGTGTACTGCATGCCGCGGCGCTGAGGCGCTGAATGGGCTGCCTCAGAACCATCGGGTGTCTCACGGTCCTCGTGATCATGGCCGGCGGCGTGTATATGACTCGCAGCTTGTGGATGGCCCGCACACCGACCGGGCCTTGGGCGCCACTCACTCCACAGGGTGCCGCAACCACTCGACGGGCTATCGAGAGTATCAGCGCCCCGAAGGGGCCTGCGTATGTCCAGGTAACGGGCGCCGATTTCGCCTCGTACGCGTTGAAGGGCACCGTGCCGCCAGACGCCCAGGCAGCCGTTATTGGTGACCGCCTCCACGTCCGGGAGAGGCGGATCATTGAGCTGGTCGGGACGATCGATGTGCCCCGGAGTGGTGTAGGAGAGTTTCGAGCGACCGAGATCAAGGTGGGGGACGTCATGCTGCCGCGGGTCGTCTACTCCCACATTTTCCACGGAGCCGACAGCGCCACGGTCGGTCTCCCGACCGCGGTCGGCGACATTCGCGTGGCGCATGGTTTTATCACCCTGTACAAGAAAATTCCGTGAGCCGGCGTGTTCTGATGATCGACGACGAGGAGGGTATCCGAGCGGCGCTCGGACAGCTCCTCGAGTACGAGGGATATGAAGTCAAGGCCGCGTCGAACGCGGCCCAGGGGCTGGCCGAGTACGAGAAATGGCGCCCGCATCTCGTGTTTCTTGACGTGAAGATGGCAGGCATGGATGGGCTCGAAGCGCTGAAGCGCATTCGCGAGCTCGATCGCCACGCCATCGTCGTCATGATCAGCGGCCACGCGACGATCCAGACCGCTGTCCAGGCGACCCAACTCGGGGCCTATGACATCCTCGAGAAGCCTCTGGACACCGACCGCATTCTGGTCACCCTTCGCAACGCCCTGGCGCATCTGGAGCTGAACGAGGAGAACAGTCGGCTCAAGCAGACGATCGAGTCACGCTTTGAGATCGTCGGGAAGTCGTACGCCACACGCTCTCTGATCGACAAGATAGAGAAAGTCGCCGGGACCCCCGCACGCGTGTTGATCAGCGGTGAGAACGGCACGGGAAAGGAACTCGTCGCCCGCGCGATCCATCGCCAATCCCCTCGGCACGACAAACCTTTTATCGAGGTCAATTGCGCTGCGATCCCCCAAGAGTTGATCGAGAGCGAGTTGTTTGGACACGTCCGGGGGTCATTTACCGGCGCTGTGGCAGATAGAGCGGGCAAGTTCGAGCAAGCGCATCGAGGCACTCTTTTTCTCGACGAAATAGGCGACATGAGCTTGGCCGCGCAGGCCAAGGTCCTACGCGTGCTCCAAGACGGCGTGGTGACGCGTATTGGTGGGAGTAAGACCATTGCTGTTGATGTGCGGGTCATCGCGGCGACGAACAAGACGCTGGCGGAAGAGATCACCGGTGGACGGTTCAGAGAGGACCTCTTTTATCGCCTGAACGTTGTGCCAATCTCCGTGCCCCCCCTCCGAGAGCGGCGCGAAGATATTCCGCTCCTGATCCAGCATTTTTTGGGGCAACTGGCGGAGAACGATGGCGTGACGCCGCGGTCGATGGCGCCGGAGGCGGTCGAGGCGCTGCAGGCGTTGGAGTGGCCCGGGAACGTGCGGGAGCTCCGGAACACAATTGAGCGTCTCCTGATCCTCTCGGGCGGTCCCAAGATCCAAGCCGCCGACGTCGAGCGGTTGGTGGGAAGGAGAACCGCCGAGGATGGAACCGGGATCGGGTCGCTGGCCTCGTGCACGACGTTCGAGGAGTTCAAGCAAGAGGCCGAGCGGGCTTTCTTGCTGGCAAAGCTCAGGGCGTTCGACTGGAACGTCTCGGAGACGGCTCGGGCACTCGATATGCCGCGCTCGAATTTGTACAAGAAGATCGAACGATATGCGTTAACCCGGGAGGGTTAGTGCCAAAAGACAGCGGGGATCGCGACTGGGAGGCCGAGATGGCGAAGATCGATCGTCAGATCGCCGCGACATCTCCTGAAAAGCTGGCGGCCATGGGGGGTCCACAACCGGCGGTCGAGCGGAAGGCGCTCCCGGCGGGCGTCAAGCCGGCCGGCGGCGCCGTGCACCAGCACAAGCCGATGGCGGCGTGGGCCCGGCTGCTGCTTGGCTTGGCGTTGGGTGTTGGCATGCTGTTCTGGCCTTACCCCGCGCGTTGTGGGCCGTGGCTCGGGCTATACTTGTTAGGCGTCACGGTGTTGACGGCGGGTGGTGTCTGGGCCTCGGTCTGGACGTGGCGCCATCGCACCCCCCGCGCGCATGTGTTGGCGCTGCTCTTAATCCTCGAAGGCCTGATCTTGGGTGGTCTCCAGATCCTCCCACGCGCAGGCTACGCAAAACCAGACGCGGGACACCCGGCGACGTGGAGTTGTTCATGAAGTCTTTTCAAAATTTCATTGCTGGACAGTGGTCAGATGCCAAAGGCGGGGCGACGTTCGATGACGTGAACCCGGCCGATACCCGCGACATTGTCGGGCGCTTCCCCAAAAGCTCGCCGGCCGATGTCGATCGGGCCGTGGCCTCCGCCCAACGCGGCTTCCAGATCTGGTCGCGGACGCCCGCGCCGGCGCGGGGTGACGTCCTGCGCCGGGTCGGCGACCTCATGGTCGAGCGGAAGGAGCAGATCGCCGATCTCATGACCCGTGAGATGGGCAAGCCGCTCACGGAGACGCGCGGCGACGTGCAAGAAGGCATCGACACCGCGTACTACGCCGCGACGATGGGACGGCAGCTCTTTGGGCGGACCGTACCGAGTGAGCTCAAGGCGAAGTGGGCGATGAGCTATCGGCGGCCCATCGGAGTCGTCGGGATCATTACGCCGTTCAATTTTCCGATGGCTATCCCCACCTGGAAAATGTTTCCCGCGTTCTTGTGCGGGAACGCGTGCGTGTTCAAGCCGGCGGAAGACGTCCCTCACACGGCGACAGTCCTGGTCGAGATCCTACTCGAGGCCGGGCTCCCCGCCGAGGTCATCCAGCTCGTGCACGGCGAAGGCGACGTCGGCGCGGCGATCGTGAACCACCCTGGCATCAGCGCCGTATCGTTCACCGGCTCGACAGACACCGGTCGCCTCGTCGGCGAGACGTGCGGGCGCATGCATAAGCGGCTGTCGCTGGAGATGGGCGGGAAGAATGCTCAAATCGTTTTGGACGATGCCGATCTGGACTTGGCACTCGAAGGTGTCCTTTGGGGCGCATTCGGGACGACTGGACAGCGGTGCACCGCGACCTCTCGTCTCGTTCTTCAGCGCGGAATTCACGACCGCTTTTTGGCATCCCTCGCCGATCGCGCGAAGACGCTGCACCTCGGCGACGGTCGCAAGGCAGGGACGGACGTTGGCCCACTGATCCATGCTGCCTCGCGAGAGAAGGTCGAGCACTACGTCCAAATTGGCAGGGACCAAGGTGCCGAGTTGGTCATTGGTGGCGAGAAGGCGAGCGGTGATGGCTTGGAGTGTGGGTGGTTCTACAAGCCCACGATCTTCGCGGGTGTGCAGCCGGGCACGAGATTGGAGCAGGAGGAGATCTTTGGCCCTGTGCTGTCGGTGATCAGGGTGGAGACCCCGGATGAGGCATTTACGGTCAACAACGATGTGTCCTACGGCCTGTCTTCGTCGTTGTACACGAGGGACGTCAACCTCGCGTTCCGGGCCCTGACGGAGTTGGACAACGGTATCACCTACATCAACGCCCCGACGATCGGCGCAGAAGCGCACCTGCCATTCGGCGGCGTGAAGCAGACGGGGAACGGCCACCGGGAAGGCGGCTGGGAAGTGTATGACTTCTATTCGGAAACGAAAGTCGGTTATGTCGACTTTTCAGGCACGCTGCAACGCGCGCAGATCGACACGTATCTGGGTGCGCCAGACTGACTTGAATTCCGTAGCGGCGTCGGATTAATTGAGCCATGATGGAGGCGCAGTGAGCGAGCGTGCAATCTCTCAGGAGATGCGCCAAGAGGCGCTGCGCCGGCTCAACCGGAGGGGATTGCCCTGGCGCCTCGTCTGGGATTGGCTCCGGTCGTTTGCTATCGCGGTCGTCCTCTTCCTCTTCGTTCGCGCATTCTTCGTCGAAGCGTTCAAAATTCCGACGGGCAGCATGGAGCGGACGTTGCTCGTCGGTGACTTCCTCCTCGTCAACAAGCTCGTCTACGGTGCGGAGATTCCGCTGACCGGCAAGCGTCTGCCGGCGTTGGAGCATCCGGCCCGCGGTGACGTGATCGTGTTTCAGTACCCGAGAGATCCCACGAAAAATTTCGTGAAGCGACTGGTGGGCATTCCGGGCGACACATTGTCCATGATCGACGGACTACTCGTCCGGAATAACGTGCCGGTCAGGGAGTCGTACGTGACTCACACTGATCCTGGCACCGACGTCTCGGAGGAGGAGAATTTTTCCTGGCAAAGCGGCTATCTGGTGAAGGCAGCGGAAGGTGGCATCACACCACATCCGTGGACGCGAAACAACTGGGGTCCCATAGTCGTCCCCGAGAAGAAGTATTTCGTGCTGGGCGACAATCGCGACAACTCGTTGGACAGCCGATTCTGGGGGTTCGTGCCCGATTCGCTGATCCGCGGTCGTCCGATTTTCGTCTACTACAGCTACCAGCCCGATACGACACGGGCGTTCGCCTGGTTGACGCGCATTCGTTGGCGGCGGATCGGTGAACGGATCGACTGAGCATTCACGGGGCGACCACCCGACGCATCAAGGAGCGGCTGGCGGCATGGCAGCGACGAAGAGCAAGAAAACGTCGTACGAAGAGGGGTCGCTCGATCAGTATCTCCGCGACATCAGCGCGTATCCGCTGATTACGCGAGAGGACGAAGTGCGCCTCGCAAAAGCGATTCGATTGGATGACCAGGAAGCGCTGGACAAGTTGGTACGGTCCAACCTGCGCTTCGTCGTCTCGGTCGCGAAGAAATATCAGAACCAGGGCGTTGCCCTCTCTGACCTCATCAACGAAGGCAACCTCGGGCTCATCCGAGCGGCGCACAAATTCGATGAGACGAAGGGCATCAAGTTTATTTCTTACGCCGTTTGGTGGATTCGACAGGCGATCTTGCAGGCATTAGCCGAGCAATCGCGTATCGTGCGCGTGCCATTGAATCGCGCCGGCACGCTCCACCGGATCGGCAAACGCGCCTCGGCGCTCTTACAGGAGCTGGGACGAGAGCCGACGCACGAAGAGATCGCCGAGGGGATGGACATCACCGAAGAAGAAGTCGCGAAAACGATGTCCATTTCGCAGACGCATCTTTCACTCGATGCGCCGCTCACCCCTGGAGAAGACAACCGGCTGCTCGATTATCTGCCGGATACGCTGAATCCGACGCCCGATGAGCAGACGTTCGAAAAAGCCTTAACCGAATCGATCGAAGAGGCCCTCGCTGGCCTCAAGGAGCGCGAGTCGAAGATCTTACGTCTGTATTTTGGTTTGGACGGGGAAGAGCCCATGACCCTCGAGCAGATCGGATCGCTCATGGGCATCACGCGCGAACGGGTGCGACAGATCAAAGAGAAGGCGTTGTCGCGACTGCGCCACGTCAGTCGCGCCCGGGCGTTGGAATCGTATCTCGGGTAGCGTGGCGCAGACCACGAGCTCGTTCGACGTGACGACCGGGGTCGACCTGCAAGAGGTCGACAACGCCGTCAACCAGGCGCAGAAGGAGATCGCCCAGCGGTACGACTTCAAGGGCTCCAAGGCGTCGATCGATTTTCGACGCGCCGAGGGGCTCTTGCTACTGGCGGCCGATGGCGAGTTCAAAATGAACGCGCTCTTCGATGTGCTCCAGTCGAAACTGATTCGGCGCGGTGTCCCGGTCAAAAATCTGGATATCGGCGAGATCAAGCCGGCTGGCGGCGATAGCGTGCGGCGCGAGATCAAGCTCAAGACCGCGCTCGATAGCGACACCGCCAAGAAAGTCGTGGCCGCCATCAAGGACGCCAAGTTGAAAAAAGTCCAGGCGTCGATTCAAGGCGACCAGGTGCGGGTGTCGTCGTCCTCGAAGGACGAGCTGCAGGACGTCATCGCGCTCTTGCGCGGACAGGAGTTCGGCGTCGAGCTCAAATTCGGCAACTACCGCTGACCATGCGCGTCGGGGTGGTCACGCTCGGCTGCGACAAGAACACCGTCGACAGCGAGCGGTACCTGGCGGAATTAGTCGCCCATGGCGCCGAGCCCGTCTCGGATCTCTCGGTCGCCGAGATCATCGTCGTCAACACCTGCGGCTTCATCGATGCGGCCAAGAAAGAGTCGATCGATGAAATTGTGGGCGCGTCGCGCCTCAAATCACAGGGCACGTGTCGGGCAGTGATCGCGGTCGGTTGCATGGTGCAGCGGCACAAGGCCGAGCTCGAGGCGGCACTGCCGGAGGTTGACTTCTTTCTTGGTGCGGGAGAGGCTGAGCGGCTCGTCCCTGAGCTCATCGAGCGGGGGTTGCTGGAGAGCGAGGTGCATGAGCACCCAGGCTCGCGCGTGTTCGTCGGCGATCTCCCGCA
>Ga0210387_10002146_pt1 | contig 14984 bp, 11 predicted proteins | sample IncBWC7OmetaG_FD_160108 | JGI IMG/M metagenome (GOLD analysis project Ga0210387, IMG submission 160108) | Forest soil microbial communities from Barre Woods Harvard Forest LTER site, Petersham, Massachusetts, United States - Inc-BW-C-7-O ...
TTCACGCGTCAACGTCTGCGCAGCCTTCTTCAGATCGTACCGTGCGAGTAGAGGCCCTCCACACTTGCACAGATTCTGCAATTTCTCGTGCGAGTATTTCTCTCCGCACTTCGAACATTCAAGATGCGTGATTGTCCTGGCCATCGCAGTAATCATCGAGCTGCGAGGATATCACAGCGCAGTTATTCAGTTTTCGGAGCAGCCATCAGGTGAAACGACTTGGCCGGCAGCCTCACTATCAATCAACCCCGCGTTCGTTTGCGGAGCGCTCGCCACTGTAGCGAGCAAGCATCGAGTGGTCAGTCCAAAAAGGAGTCTTCTATGTGGGTACCTCCGTATTTCGGAAGTGAAGAACAACTCATTCAGGAGCTTTTAAACAACCCTTTCCTCGGTTCCTCGCAAAAGCCGCCTCATCGCTTGATGGCGGATCGGGCCGCTGTGCGCGAGTCTGCGCACTTGCACTTGGGCGGCGGAAGTATCGCGCAGCACGTCGCCGCTCTTCTGATTTCGGCAGCAACTGCGAAAGACACAGCTTCGGCAGTCGGCAACAAAGAAGCGGCGAATCAAATCACAACCTCCGCAGAAAATGCGATCTCGCAAGCCCTCGACGATTTCTGCGGAACCCCTCCCCGCTCGGTACCGTGGCCTTTCCCCGGCCCACCACCTTGGGTTTGGGAGATTGCTTCGCAACTGACCGCAGCCGCAAACACACTCCAAGAAGGCTCGCTGCGCACCAGTCTTATCCAGATATCCGGCCGTGTGATCGAAAAAGGGATGGGCCAAGCAAGATCGGCCGCAGCAGGCGCTCGCGGCTAAAGAACGTAAACATATCGTCAACGAATCGTCGATCAATCTTGAAGCTTGAACGCGACGGCGCAGAGGCGTGTGGCTTAGCGACTCTGCGCCGCTCGAGATTTCTCGCCAAACGGTTTAATGAGGCAGAGCAGTTAGCTCAGCGTCGTCCTTCTGCCAGAAAAACGGCGGAAACGATTTCGGTTTCGGCCAAACTTCATCCAGAGTATCCGCTGAATACACCACTCCGTTCTTAATTACATACGCGAGGTCTCGCGAATTGTGAATGTCGTCAAGCGGGTTCGAATTCAGTACGAGCAAATCGGCGAGCTTACCCGGCTCGAGAGAGCCGAGCTGCTTTTCGAGCCCGATACTTTCCGCTCCATTCATCGTTGCCGAGTACAGCGCCTGCCAGGGCGTCATCCCGCCCGACTGCAGCATCCACAACTCCCAATGCGCGCCAATTCCCTGTTGCTCGCCATGGGATCCTAGCGCCACATGACCACCGTCGCGAACAATACCTGCCGCGCCCTTCGCGATGAGCGGAAATATGTATTCTTCATCAAACAACAGTACCCGCCGGCGAGCTACGCTATCCACCTGCTGGTGCGGCGTGAACCGCATCACTTTCGGATCTGCGTGAAGGTTCATGCGCTGCCGCCAATAGAATTGGCCAAACTCTCCGCCGTAGGAAACGATTAGCGTGGGCGTGTATGTCGTCCCTGCTTGCGCTTCGAGTTGGATAACATCCTTGTAGATCGGCACGACTGGCAGACTGTGCTCCACTCCCGTGTACCCGTCGAGAACCATGCTCAAATCGGTTTTCAAATCTCCGCCGCCCTCGGCGGTAATGTTCACGCCTTCTTTTCCGGCAGCCATCACGAGCCACTGGCGCTGAATGCGTCGCGGCTGCATATATTCCTTCAGAGAGTCCGCGCCATGTGTCTTGTAGCGCTTCACGAGATTGTCCGCATCCTCGAAGCTCGCAATTCCTCCGGCCCACGTGGTGATCGCCGTGCCCGTCGAATAAATCCGCGGCCCGACGAGGTCTCCCGCCGCTACAAGCTCGCCCTGCGCGAACACAGTATTCGATTCGATCGAGGGATCGCGCGTGGTCGTCACACCGTAAGCCAAATTCTCCGCGTACGACCATTCTTCGTCCGTCATCTCCGGCCGCTCGGTTTTCAAATGCGAATGAATGTCAACGAGTCCCGGAACGATCGTCTTACCGCTCACATCGATCACCTTTGCACCGGCAGGCACTTGCATCGAGCCAGTGGGTCCGATGGTTTTGATGCGGTCGTTCTCGATTAGAATGTCGCCCTTCTCGATGATCTCCTCGCCGTTCATCGTCACGATTCGCGCGCCGCTCAAAAACAGGAGCCCTTGCGGAGTGTCGCGCGGAACCTGCAGTGATATCGCAAAAGTTTCCTGCTTCCAGTTTTCAGGCTTGTCTTTTTCGGGTCTGGCCGCGTTCAACACGTCGTCACGCTTCACGCGATAGAAATCGTTGCCAAAACTCCAGGTGAGCGTCTTTCCGCCATCCGCCCAGTAGAGGTAATTCGCGCCTTCCTTCGTCAAACGCCGCAGCGGAACCTCTGGCGTCTTGAAATTAATGTTTATCGTTGTGTCGCCTACTTTAGGAAACGCAGCGAGATATGCGTCGTAACGGTTTTGAATCGCGAGCCACTCTCCGTCGGGCGACGGCACGACCAACACAAACCTCCCGTCGATGTGAATGTGAGTTTTCTTGTCGACGCCATCGAGTCGAATCGAACGCAGAAGGCGCGCAGGTGGTGTTGGGGCGTCGCCGGTGCCGGCTGGCACGTCGTCCATGTAATAGACGCGCGTTCCATCCCCGTTAAACGTCGGCTGCTGATATCCGTCGGGCAACTTTACGATCGTATGGCTTGGGCCGCCGTCTGCGGCAATCCAGCGAATCTCCTGGACGTCAGAATCATCCGCCGCGAGCCAGCCGTGCCGCGAACCCATCACATAGAGCAACTTCGTTCCGTCCGGCGACCATTGTGGCGACGAGTAATATCCCGCTATCGTACTCAGCTTCACTGGGTTTCCGCCGGTCGACGGAATTTTCCAGAGTTCGCCGCCGTCGGTGTCCGACCAGGTGACGTATGCGATCGATTTACCATCGGGCGAGAATGTCGGTTCGTATTCACGCACGGTACTGTTCGTCAGTCGTCGCGGCTTGCCGTCCGGAAGGTCCATCGCCCAGATTTTCCCCACCGCACTGAACGCGATTCGTTTTCCGTCCGGCGATTGATTCGTCCACCGCATCTGGCGCACGCTGAGCGGCCCATCGTCCACTGTGTAATCCACGTGAACACGCGGCCCAAGATCCAAGTCCACTTTCGCGCTGACCGGAATCGTCGCAACGTCTCTTGTTGTCACATCCACTCGCTGGATGTGTCCATCGCGCGTGAAAACCACCGCCTTTGAATCCGGAGTGAAACCGTATCCCGGCAGCACGTCATTGACCGCGAAACCTTCCTGGTCATCGCGTTGCATTGGCAATGTGAGCCAGTGTTCCTCACGCGTCGTCAAATCACGGATGCGAAGTCCGGTCTTTGCATCGTGGCGCGACGCGTACACCAGCCATTTGCCATCGGGTGAAACGACAGGGCGCAATCCGCCGCCATATTCCGATGTGATCTGTTCAACCTCACCGGTATCGCGATTGAAGGTATAAACCTGGAAGCGGCCTATGTCTGCGTTGTACTCAAATTTTCCTGCGTGGCTGGAGAAATAGACGAACTTTCCATCGGGAGAAAACACGGCGCCGGAACTAATCGTCGTCGGGCCCTTACCTTTCACCACTTCGACGCCCTTCCCGCCGTCTTTGTGGAACATCCAAAGACTCGTGTAGCGCAAATAATCCGTCGGCCCCGGATACTGGCCGTACTTCCGCACCACGATGTAATTTCCATCGGGCGACCAAGCGGGCGAACCTAGCTGATCGTCGGTCTCGTCACTCACTTTCTTTGCTTCTTTGCCTTCGGTCTGCGAGCCGTCCACGTTGATGAGCCAGAGATTGTCGCTGCCGCTGCGATCGCTGATAAACGCAATCTGCTTCCCATTGGGCGAAAATCGCGGCTGGCAATCCCACGCAGGGCCGCTCGTCAGTCGCTTCGCGTCTCCTCCCGTTGATGGGACTGTGTAAAGATCGCCGAGCAAGTCAAACACGATTAGCTTGCCGTCGGGCGACACGTCGAGTGACATCCAGGTGCCTTCATCCGTCGTGAAGCTCACCTTGCGAGTGGTCTTGAGCGGCAGCGTTTCGTCCTTTTTCTCGTCCTTCTTCCCGTCCTTCGAGTCAGGATTGTCTGCCGATTTCGACCTGTCCTCTTGCGGGCGTGTGGATGCTTCAAGTACCGAGGCAGCGAAAAACGATAATGAGACGAATGCCACAATCACCGACAAGCCTTGCCGAGAACTTGCGTTAGATTTCATTCAGGACAGCTCCTTCGTTTAAATAGCCGCTATACATAATGAGCGAAGACATCCGCGCATTCCAAGCATCGAACCGACATTCGGAATACAGACGCTGCAAACTCAAAATAGTTTCACCGTAAACTTTGGATTCGAAGAAGGAGGGTTCCGATAGGAAAATCGCCGCGCGACGTTCGGTTTCTATCTGCGCGCATCGGTGGTCATCGGTGGTTTGTCGCTTTTAGGCTCTCACGCGCCACAGCGATCGTTTTCTCGATATCCGCATCGCTGTGTGCAGCCGAAATAAATAGCGCTTCGAATTGCGAGGGCGCAATAAATACGCCGCGATCGAGCATCTCCTGGAAAAATGCAGCATACATCGCCGTATTTGATTTCTTCGCCCCTGCGTAGTCGCTCACCGGCTCGGCAGTGAAGAACATCGTCATCAAAGATCCCGCCGCGTTCACCGACCCAGCAACACCACTGTCTTTCAGCGCTTGCCGCAAGCCGTCCGCCAACCGCGCTGCTTTTCGATCAAGCTCGTCGTAGAAACCGATAGCGGCGAGCTTCGGAAGCGTCGCGAGACCTGCGCGCATGGCTAGAGGGTTGCCCGAAAGCGTGCCCGCCTGATAGACCGGACCGAGCGGCGCCACCATCTCCATAACGTCACGGCGGCCGCCATAGGCAGCAACCGGGAGTCCGCCGCCGATAATTTTGCCCATCGTCGTCAAGTCCGGCTGAATGCCGTACAGATTCTGCGCGCCGCCGTATGCGCTACGGAAACCGGTGATAACCTCGTCCAAAATCAAAAGCGCGCCGTCGCGCCGAGCGATTTCTCGCAGCCGCTCGAGAAAACCCGGAGACGGGGCGACGACTCCCATATTCGCCGCGACCGGCTCCACAATCACGGCGGCGATTTTTCCGGCGTGCTGCTTAAAAATCTGCTCGACGGCGTCTGAGTCATTATACGGAGCATTCAGCGTCAATCTCGCGAGTGCATCCGGCACGCCCGGACTCGACGAAATTCCCAGTGTCGCGAGGCCCGAACCTGCTTCCACCAGAAAACTATCCGAGTGCCCGTGATAGCCACCCTCAAATTTCAAAATCAGGTCGCGCTTCGTGAACCCGCGGGCCACCCGAATCGCGCTCATCGTCGCTTCCGTTCCCGAGCTGACGAAGCGCATTCGTTCTATGGATGGCAGCGCGCGCGCAATCTCCTCCGCCAGCTCGATTTCCAACGGCGACGTCATGCCATAACTCGTGCCGCGTTTGGCCTGTTCCGCAACGGCGGCAACAATATCCGGATGCGCGTGACCCAAAATCAAAGCGCCCCATGAACAAACGTAATCGATGTACTCGCGACCGTCGATGTCGTGAAGCCGCGCGCCTTCTGCGCGATCTATCACAAGCGGCGTCCCGCCGACGGCGCGAAAAGCCCGCACGGGGCTGTCCACTCCGCCCACCAGGATCTTCTTGCCGCGCTCGAAAATCTCGTTTGACTTCGGACGCTCGCGCCCGGCCACTCGCTTCACCGTTTCTCCAGCCGCACTCACCTCTACTCCCTCCAAATTCCCGATACCCGCACAGCCGCCAGGGTTTCTAACAATGTTTCAGCCAGCGCGCCACATCCTTGGCGTGATAGCTCAAAACAATATCCGCGCCGGCCCGCTGAATGCTCGTCAGTATCTCCGTCACCACACGCTGCTCGTCGATCCAGCCATTACGCGCGGCGGCCTTCACCATCGCGTATTCCCCGCTCACATTGTACGCGGCGACCGGAACGTCGACGCGCTCGCGCACTCGCTGAATAATATCCAAGTACGGTAGCGCGGGCTTCACCATAATCATGTCCGCGCCTTCTTCGAGGTCGAGCGCCACCTCTCGCAGTGCCTCGCGCGCGTTGGCGGGATCCATCTGGTAGCTGCGACGGTCGCCAAATTGGGGAGTCGATTGTGCTGCCTCGCGGAACGGCCCGTAAAATCCGGAGCAATACTTCGCTGCGTACGAAAGAATCGCCACGTCCTGAAACCCGTTCGCGTCGAGCTTCGTGCGAATTGCGGCAACGCGGCCGTCCATCATGTCCGACGGCGCCACGATGTCTGCGCCCGCGCGCGCATGCGAAAGTGCAGCATCGGCGAGACGGTCCACGCTCGGGTCGTTGAGAATTTCGCCTTCGCCCTTCTTCGCATCGACGACACCGCAGTGACCGTGGCTTGTGTACTCGCACAAACACACATCTGTGATCACGATCAGGCCGAGGTTCGCTTTTTGAATCGCTTCCACAGCGCGCTGCACTGCTCCATCGGCGGCAGACGCTTCTGAACCGACCGCATCCTTATGCTCCGGCAGGCCGAAAAGCACCACCGCAGGAATTCCCAGCGACGCCACTTCGCGGCACTCCTCCACTAGCTGGTCGACTGATTGCTGAAAAATGCCGGGCATCGAACTGACTTCGGTCCGCACTTTCGTTCCCGGACACGCGAACATTGGATAGACCAGCCCGCCGGTCGAAAGCCGCGTCTCGCGAACAAATCCGCGCAGCGCCTCGGTGCGTCGCAATCGCCTCGGCCGATGGATTGGAAATGTCATGCTCTCCTCGGTTGTTTGAATCGCATTCGCCTCACTGCGATCTTGCTCCAGTGCCTCTTGCGCTCGGATCCGATGCGCCCGGAACTTGTCGTTGATAATACTTCGCAAGTGAGTCCGCAAGTCCCGCTGCAGACGATTCGTTCGATTCGATCGCGACTCGCGCGCCGCTCCCGCGCGCTGCACGCGCCGTCGTTGGGCCGATCACGGCGAAATCCACGCGCGAGGACAAGGCAACCAATTCCGTGGTATCGATGACATCACTTAAATTGTGATACGCCGACGGACTCGCGAACACGATTGCATCCACTTCCGCTCGTCGCAGTTTCTCAACGATCGCAGGATCGAACGTCTCGGGTGCAGCAGTCCGGTACGCAATCACTTCCGTCACATTCGCGCCTGCTTCACGGAGGGCGATGAGCAAGCGGTCATCGCCGCGGTCGCTTCGAGGCCATAGTAGCGCGCGATCACCGATCGATCCCCATAGTTCCTTCGCAAGTGCTTCCCCGCTATTTTTCGTTGCGGTGTAATCCACACGCAAATCTGCTTCCGTCGCGGCAAGTGCCGTTGCCGGGCCAACTGCCCCGACGAATGGTCGAGGAGATTGCAACGTTTTCACTTCGATGCCCAGTTCTCCGCACCGTTTGGTGAAAAATCGCACCGCATTCTGGCTCGTCAGCAAAATCCAGTCAAATTTCGAGATCGCACGCAGTGCTGAATCAAGCGGCTGCCAATCCGAAGGCGCAGAGAATTTCACAGTGGGGAAAATGATAACCTCCGCGCCGAGGCGCTCGAGTTCGCTGGTCAATTCTGCGGCTTGCTCGCGCACACGCGTCACCACTATGCGTTTCCCCGTTAATGGCTGGCTAGCTCTGTCCAACGGATCTTCCTGCAAGCTTTAGAATCCGGTCCGCGCCTGCGTCGAGCAATTGCGTCGCAACCGCGCGGCCCAGCGCCTGCGCATCTTTAATAGAATCGCAAAGTGCCGATCCATGCCCACGAACACTTTTGGTGCCGTCAGCCGAGAGCACACAGGAATCAAGGACCAACTCTCCACCCTCGAATCTGCCCCACGCACCCAGCGGAAGTCGACAGCCGCCTTGCAGCGCCGCGAGCACGGTGCGCTCGGCTGTTACTGCCCGCATCGTCTCCTTGTCCACTAGCTCGTTCAAAAACGGAAACTCATCCTTGCGCGCTGCGAGTATTTCCACTCCCAAGGCACCCTGTCCAACTGCCGGGAGCATGATTTCGGGAGGAAGAACTTCGGATATTCGCGACTCAACCCCAAGACGGTCGAGCCCCGCCTTCGCCAGCACCATCGCTTCGCACTCGCCGCTCGCTACCTTGCGTAGGCGCGTATCGACGTTTCCTCGCACCTCTACGATTGCGAAATCGGGGCGGAATTGCCGAAGCTGGGAGGCCCTCCGCAAACTGCTCGTTCCAATGCGAGCACCCTGCGGCAGATTCTTCAACGATTCGCCGTTCTGCGACACCAGTGCGTCGCGGGGGTCTTCGCGCGGAAATATGATCGCAATCTTGCAGGCCTCGGAAAACTCGGTGGGAACATCTTTCATACTGTGCACAGCTAGATCAGCGCGGTCGGCAATCAGAGTGTCTTCAAGTTCTTTCGTGAAAATCCCGCGAATTCCGATCTGTTCGATTTGAGCCGTCGCGAACCGGTCGCCGGAGGTTTTCACTACGACGATCTCGGAATCAATATCAAAGGAGTTCGCGAGCGCATCGCGCAAATGGTTCGCCTGCCAGAGAGCCAGCGCGCTGCCGCGTGTCGCAATCCGCAGCGCTTTCAATCCTTTTCCTCGTCCTTCGCCGCATCCAAACCAAAGAGATGACGCAGCGCATCGAGACCAGCCAAGTGCCCGCGCATCTCGCGACTGCGGCGCAATTTCTGCGACGGCTGCTCCAGCACGCGCTCGATCAATTCCTCGGTGATGTGCGCGATGCGAGCTCGTTCTTCGGGCGATACATCGTCCATTTCGCTCAATTTTTCGCGAATCAGCATTTCGCGGTGTTTGTGAAAGCTGTCGCGCAGGTCGTCGACAATCGACCCAGCCTCGAGCGCCGCGCGCCACGCTTCGAATTTCGCGATGTGCTCAGAGACGATTGCCTCCGCGCGCGGAATCTCCGCCTCACGCGCTTTTTTGTTCTGGTCGACGATCTGGCCGAGATCGTCGATGTTGTAGAGGTAGAGATTGTAGAGTCCTGTCGCGTCGTCGGTGACATTCCGCGGCACGCCAAGATCCACCACAAACATAGGCCGGCCTTCGCGTGCTGAAATTGCACGTTCAAGAAGCGCCCGCGTGAGCACTGCACCAGTACCACCCACCGACGCAATCACAATATCAGGAACGCCCAGCACGCCTTCAAGCGACGACCATTCGATCGCTTCTCCACCCATCCGCTGGGCAAGTTCTGCCGCGCGATCGTATGATCGGTTCACGACGCGCAAGCTTCCAATTCCACGATTTCGCAAATTCTCGACGACGAGTTCTGCGACCGCTCCCGCGCCCAAAATCAGAGCCGAGTGACCTTTCAAATCGCCGAACACTCTCTCCGCTAGTTTCACTCCTGCAAGGGCGACCGACATCGGCCGCGCTCCAACTTCCGTTTCTGACCTAACGCGCTTTCCAACTTCGATTGCGCCCTGAAACATGCGATTCAGCACGGGGCCGGTCGAGCCGTGATCAAGAGCTTGTCCGTACGCGGTGCGAAGCTGACCGAGAATTTCGGATTCGCCCAGCATCATGGAATCGAGACCCGACGCTACGCGGTACAGATGCCTCACGGCATCTGCGCCAGTCCACCGATACAAACGCCCGTCGAGGTCAGCGCGAGGCACGCCGTGAAAGGACGTGAGAAAAACTTCCATCGCATCGGCAACGCGCGGCCCCGGCTCAGCCGGAACTCCGTACAGCTCGCTGCGATTACAGGTGGAGAGCACCACAGCTTCTTCAAGGATTCCCTGCCGGCGCAGTTCTCCGGCCGCCATCACGGCCTGCTCCGGACTAAACGTGACTCGTTCGCGAATTTCAACCGGTGCAGTGCGATGACTGCAGCCGATAAGGGCCACATAAACCCGCGCCGCGCCGCTCCGTTTCGTTTTGGTAGCCGTAGGCATCAGAAGAAGCGGTGAAACCTAGTGAGATAAAGATTTACGAAAGTATAGCTAAACAACACCACGACGAAATTAAACGCGCAGAGCTTCGCGGCCCGCGCTCCTCGCCAAGAAGCGCTTCGCGACAAGCGTAGGTATGCCGCATATGCCGCCAGAATCGCAAGAGTTATCAAAACCTTGGGATCGCCCCAGGAATAGCCGCCGCTCAATCGGTGCTGCCAAACAAGCCCCATCACGACGCCCATCATCAATGCCGCGAGGCCTACGTAAACGCTGCTTCGCGCCATGCGGTCGAGCACGTCCAGGGCTGGAAATCTCCAAAAGGGCGTCGCGAGTTTGCGAGAGCGCAGGACGCGATCCTGTCCCAAATAGATCACACTCAGGACGAACGAAAGAGCGAACGACGCATACGCCCAAGTGTTCAAGGTCACGTGAAATGCAAAGAGCGGTCCGCGCGCGGGTGGGGGCGGCGGAGTTTCATTCGGCGCAAGAGCGGCGAGCATGATAATCCACACGATCAGAAGCAAGGTAACGAATGCGCCCACGGAACGTTGTCTATGAAAGACCTCGAGGCCAAGGTACGTGACGCCGAGTAGCCACGCGAAGAGCGACATCGATCCATAGAGGTCGTTATACGGCACTGTGTGAATCCAGCGCGAACGTTCGAGCAAAGCGAAGTAGTGCATTACGATGCCCGACGCCAAAAGTAGCGTGGCAATGCGGCCCACCCACAAATCAGGCACATAGAGAATTCGAGCGTAGCAAAGAAAGCTTGCGGCGTAGAGCGCAAGGCTGAAGTAGCCAAGATAGTAGTGTGCCATTGGGTGCCAGTGTTCCCGAGCGAAACACGATTATAGCGCCGATTCCGCCAGAACGACGCGTACCGCCTAGTGTTCGGGTCATTTTGCACACGACCGATGCCTGTACGGGGCAAACGTGCGGCGCTGTAGCCCATCTGCTATCATCGTGCGGAACGCTGTTAAGGATTCCAGAACCGTTCGGGAACGTATGAGACCGGCGAAAGAAAATCGAAAAGAGCTTTTCCTGCGAGCCTGCCGGTTCGAGCCCGTCGAACGTGTGCCCGTTTGGATCATGCGCCAGGCCGGGCGGTATCTGCCGGAATATCAGGCCGTACGCGCAAAGCATTCGTTCCTCGAAATCTGCAAGACCCCCGAAATCTGCACGGAAGTCTCGCTGCAGCCGTTCCGCACGATCGGCGTGGATGCAGTGATCGTTTTCTCCGACATATTGATTGTGGCTGAAGCGATGGGAATGCCGCTGGACGTACCGGATTCGGGGCCGATACTTTCAAATCCCGTGCGCGATCGAGCCGCAATTGGGCGGCTTCGCGATTTTGACCCCGAACGCGACACGAGATTTGTTGGCGATGCCATCCGCTCGATTTGCTGCGCCGTCGGGCCAGAAGTTCCGGTGATTGGATTCGCCGCCGCTCCCTGGACGCTCGCCTGCTACATGATTGAAGGCCAGACGCGTGGCGACATTTCTCACGCGAAGCAATTCATGCGCGAGGAGCCGGAGCTACTCAGCGACTTGCTGGCGCGTATCGCGCGTGCGACCGCCGCCTACTTGAAATCTCAGATCGCCGCCGGGGCGGCGGTCGTGCAATTGTTCGATACTTGGGCAGGCGAATTGACTTGCAACGAGTATGAGGCTTTCGAGCTTCCTGCGACGCGTATGGTTTTCGAAGCCCTTGACAGCGCCACCGTACCTAAGATCTTGTACGGCAAAGGATCGTCGCATCTCATCGAGCTGCAAGCGCGAACAGGAGCCGACGTACTCAGCGTCGACTGGCGCACGGATTTGGCTGGGGCGCGTCGGAAACTGGGCGATAAGATCGCCCTGCAAGGAAACGTAGATCCAAATATCCTGATTGGACCAGAACCGGAGATTCGTGCCGCTGCGCACGACGCCGTTCAAAAAACTGGTGGCCTCGGTCACATCCTGAATCTGGGTCACGGGATTCTTCCAGCGACACCTGTGCAGAACGCGCGAGCATTCGTTCAAGCGGGACAAACGGCACCGTTGGCTGCACGAGCTCTCAGCAGCAAAGCAGATTAGGAGTTGCCGCAAATCTGAAAACTATGCGCGACACCACGACAAACCGAACGGATAATCTCGAAATCGGGCAAATTACCGACGCTACTCTCGAGAAGTACAATCGGCCGGGACCGCGTTACACGAGCTATCCCACGGCCCCTGTGTGGAAGGACGACTTCGGTCCCGACGACTTTGAAAGTTACTCCGCTCGAGCGAACGAGAAGGCGACGCCCGTTTCGCTCTACATGCACATCCCCTTCTGCGAAAACCTCTGCCTCTTTTGCGCGTGCAATGTATCGATTCAGAAAGACAAGAACGTCGCGATTCCCTACCTCGAGACACTAAAGCGTGAAATCAGTCACGTCAGCGAGCACGTTTCAAAGAAGCGCCCGGTGATTCAGTTTCACTGGGGCGGCGGCACTCCTACCTATCTCACTCCTGCGCAGATGGAGGATCTTTTCGGACACGCGCGCGAGCGATTTACTTTCGCGCCAGACGCCGAAATCGGAATCGAAGTCGACCCGCGCGTCACCAACCGCGCGCACTTCGAAATGTTGCGTCGGCTCGGCTTCAATCGTTTGAGCATGGGTGTTCAGGATTTCGAGCACAAAGTGCAGGAAGCGATCCATCGCGTTCAGCCCTACGAGATGACCCGCGATTTGATTCTTACTGCGCGTGAGCTGGGCTTTGAGAGCATCAACGTCGATCTGATTTACGGCCTGCCGTATCAGACTGCGGATAGTTTCAAAGCCACAATCGAAAAGACGCTTACGCTCGATCCCGACCGCATCGCGATGTTCAGCTACGCCCACGTTCCATGGCTGAAAAAACAGCAAGGCTCGTTTGAGGCACATTTGCCCGAGGGCATGGAGAAATTTCGAATCTTCCGCGCCGGCCTCGAAGGATTTCTCAACGCCGGTTACACGTATATCGGAATGGATCACTTCGCGAAGCCGAATGACGAGCTGTCCGTCGCGCAGCGCAACCGCACGTTGCATCGCAATTTTCAAGGCTACACGACGAAGGCCGGGGCGGATCTCTACGGGATGGGTGTGAGCGCGATCAGTTCGATTGGTGACGCATACGCTCAGAATCGACGTGAAATTCCCGCCTACCAATCCGACGTTGCGAGGCGCGGCGTCGCAACTGCACGCGGTTACCGGCTTTCTGAAGACGATCGTCTGCGGCGTGCCGTGATCGGTCGGCTGCTCTGCCATACGGTCATCGTAAAGCATGAAGTCGAGCGCGAATTTTCGATTTCGTTCGACGAATATTTTGCGCCCGAGCTTGATCGGCTCGAGAAATTTCGCGTCGAAGGGCTCGTAACGCTGGCGCAGGACGAAATCCGAGTCGCACCGCTCGGCCGCATCTTTATTCGCAATCTCGCAATGACATTTGACCGCTACCTGCACGAACAGCAAATGGACCAGCGGCCGCTTTTCTCGAAGACGCTCTGACGGGCGCGCGAATGCCTTACCCTAAAAATGTGGTCGTTATCGGCGGTGGAATTTCAGGGCTTGTCTGCGCATACCGACTGAAACAACTCGGCGTTGGCGTCACGCTTCTCGAATCTACGGACCGGGTTGGCGGCGTCATCGGCACGATTGAGAAAGACGGTTTCCTCTTCGAATTTGGGCCTCAGAGTTTTCAAGGCACCGAGCCAGTGCTCGCGCTCATTCGCGAACTCGGGATCGAAGGCGAGCTGCAAAGAGCCGATCCGAAAGCGCCGCGATTTATTTATCTTCACGGTCGTCTGCAAAAAGTGCCGATGACGCCGCAGGCGCTTCTCACCAGTTCGTTGTTAGGCGCCAGATCGCGATTCAAGATGGCTTCCGAGCCTCTGAAACGGACAAAGCCGCCAGCCGAGGAAGAGTCTGTCGCTGATTTTGTTCGCCGAAAGTTCGGCCATGAGATCCTCGAGTACCTGGTGTCGCCTTTCGTATCTGGAGTCTACGCCGGGGATCCTGAGAAGCTGAGTCTGAAAGCCGCATTTCCGACACTGGAGGAGTGGGAGCGCGAGTACGGAAGCGTATTGCGTGGCGCGATGAAATCGCGGTCGAAGTCTGAAAATCTCGCTGGGCCTCCCGCGCTTTGCTCATTTCTGGATGGCGTTGATGCTCTGCCAAGTGCGATCGCGCTGAAACTTGGCGACGCGTTAAAAATGAACGCGCCGGGTAACTCGATCATTCGCGGCCCTGACTTTGAGATCCGCTTCGCGCAGAATCGTAGCATCGAGACACTTCGAGCGTCCGCAATCGTGCTCGCGACGCCGGCCTATAGCGCTTCACATCTCGTCGCATCGCTATCTTCGACTTCGAGTCCGAAGCTATCTCACACACTTTCTGGTGTGGCCTATGCGCCCGTCGCAGTCGTCGCTTCCGGGTACTACGACCAGCAAATCGGCCAGGAACTCGCCGGCTTCGGATTTCTTGTTCCGCGAAATGAAAGAGTCCGAACGCTTGGCACGGTGTGGAATTCTTCACTTTTTCCCGGACGCGCGCCTGCTGGGAGCGCTGCTATAACCAGCTTCATCGGCGGAGCAACAGATCCTAAGATCATTGAGCTTCCCGACTCGGAAATCGCAAGCATCGTGCAGGGCGAGAATGCCCGCATTCTGGGAATCACCGGCCCACCGATTACGTCATTAGTGTGGAAGCATCCAAAGGCGCTGCCGCAGTACAACATGGGCCACGGGCACATCGTCGAAGCAATCCGTGATGGCGAGCGCCTAAATCCGGGTCTTTTCTTCTGCGGAAATTATCTGGAAGGCCCTTCGCTGGGGAAATGCGTGGAGACTGCGTCTCAAACCGCGCTTGCAATCCAGACCTACCTGCAGCAGTCCCGCTGATTCAACTTTTACTTCTACTTCGCCCGCTCTTTGTTGCGCATGGCGAGACGCATTCTTCGCCGTTCGCCAGCCTCGTCATGCCGCCTGCGGTCTCCTACAGTTTCCAGGATCAACGGAGGC
>Ga0210387_10002148_pt1 | contig 14963 bp, 13 predicted proteins | sample IncBWC7OmetaG_FD_160108 | JGI IMG/M metagenome (GOLD analysis project Ga0210387, IMG submission 160108) | Forest soil microbial communities from Barre Woods Harvard Forest LTER site, Petersham, Massachusetts, United States - Inc-BW-C-7-O ...
CTCGCCGAAGGAGACGACATCCGCGGCGGCGTCCGCGCCTACGCCCTCGATCCGGACCACGCTCAGGCGCTCTGGGCCAAGAGCGAGGAAATGGTGGGCGAGCAGTTCTGAGATGGAGTAGCTTTGGCCAGATCTCCCTTACCGTTTTGAGCAGAATCTAAGGGATCAATGACCGAGGAAGGCGAGATCTGCAGTGGCTTATTTGATTAGGCCGGTGCACACGTAGTTGATCCAATCGCCTTCTTCACTGCGTTGCAGATCATCTCCCGCGAGAACGGTTTTTGGAGGAAATCAAATATATGAAATTTCTTCGCTCGCGACGCGACGGAAATCGCGTCATAACCCGAGATAAGAATGATCGGAACTTCACTTCCTTTAGACCGAATCCGCGCCGCGACGTCGAGTCCGGAACCGTCCGGCAACTTGTAGTCCATCACAAAGGCATCAAAATGCTTTTGTTCGATGGCTAGGAGAGCATCGGCGACAGATTGGCTGGTCTGGACCTGGTATTGCTCATCGGAAAGCATCCGCTGAACGATTCGACAGACCGCATTGTCGTCGTCTACCACCAGGACGTTATTGCCGGTGGATTTGGTCGACCCACCCGATTCTACCGGTAGAACGGTGGAAGCGAATTTCTCCCGGAGGTGTGTCAGAAATCTCATCATTCACTACGTTACCACAATTATGGTAATTATGCTATTTATTTTCCGCGGCCGTCCAAAGCGGGAGACGACGACCGCAGCCACTTCTTTCTTGGGCGACCGAATCGTTTTAGATTGCGCTTGCCTTCCGGGGGGCAGCGATCACAGAAGTTGCGGAGAGTTTTCCGGGCCTGCGACCGATTCAAGCGCGATTGGTGCAATAATATTTGCGTCGTTATTTTTTGGAGTATTCACCCGAGGGCTGATCGGCCATGCTTTCATCAGGTTCGCCGGGTAAGGGACCAGGACTTCTTTCCCGGCTTCACCAGATAACCAAGCATCGTGATGCTCTTCCGGGAGGATCACCGGCATCCGGCTGTGGATCTCTCGCACAAACTCGTTCGGTTCTCCGGTGATGATCGTGCAGGTGTGCAACCAATTGCCGTTCGCGGGATCTTTCCAACCCTCCCACAGACCAGCGAACACGAATGGAGAATCGTCCTTCATGCTGATCGAGTACGGAATTTTTTCGCCAAGAGCTTTTTTCCACTCGTAAAAGCCATCCCCGGGAATCAGGCAGCGCCGTTTTTTGAACGCTTGCCGGTACGACGGTGCCGTGTCAACGGTCTCGACCCTCGCATTGACCGTCTTGAAGGCGATTTTGGGATCTTTGGCCCAATTCGGAATCAAGCCCCACCGCAAAGCGTCCAGGCTGCGCTGCTTAGTTGCTGGATTGAACCGAATCGCGAGCACATCCTGAGTCGGAGCGATGTTCCAACTGATCGGCAGATCTCGCTGTGGCGGTATAGGAATGTGATACCGGCGAGCAAGTTCTTCCTCCGACGTGGTCCGTCTGTATCGTCCGCACATGCCTCAATTCTGCATCAGATCTTTTACTCGGTCGAGACCTTCAATCTCTTGTCTGAGGAACCCAAAGACGCTGACAACCCTTCCTGATGCGGAATGCATACGTGCCCAGCACCCGGCAAGGGATGGCGCAGAGAGCGCGAGTAAATCAGCCCGTGAAGCCGGCCCAAGTCAGATACGCTCCAATCACCAGGACAAGGATGGCGTAGAGCCAAGAGAGCTCTTCCACCTTGAACCAGCTTATCATCCGCGCGATGCCATCGCCTGGAACGAACATCGAAACGATACCGCGCAGGATTAGAACCCATCCGATCAGCGTGATGACGAGTGGGAGAAATCCGGCGTTCCAATCGGGAGCCGTGCGGCTTCCTTCGCAACAGGATTCGAGTCGTGCCTGTCGCTGTTCGTTACTGGTCTATTTTGCGGACGAGTTACTTAGAGGCGATCCCCCTCAGGGATGCATGGCAAGCGAGTTAATGTACGAATTTGAAAGGTTGGCATAGGGAACCAGAAGTCGATAATAAATCGGGCCGTAAAAACCATCGATCACGATGTCGAGATCGAGTCCGCTGCGGAATTCGCCTGTCTCGACGCCAGATGAGCAAAGCCTTCCTCATCGAGCAGATCGAGAACAGTCTGCAAAACCAAAGCCGTAGCCTCAAGATCCCGGGGAGTCCCGCCAAGCTGGGAGACGTTCCGACGATGGGTTGAGGCGTAGAGTTGACCCATGCGGTCCCAGTGCTCGGCGATCTGCTCGGTGTCGATGGTCTGATCGGCGCGCCTGATCAAAGATTGCGGTTGGGATCGATCCGGTAGATGCGCTGGTGCTTCTGACTTCTAACTCCCGACTCCTGATCGACTGAATGTTGAACAAACTAGACAAAATCACAGGTTTCAGAAAGTATTCGCCAAACTCTTCTAGCTTTAAACATGTCTGAATTTAATGAATCTAGAGCATTTGATTACGAGCCTAGCATCTTGCACGGCGGTCTGCGTACCAAACAATTTCGCTGCCGGAATCTCAGATTAGTCCACCTCTTAGTCATTTTGGTCATGACGCTGTTTTGGTCGGCCCAGCATTCGCTCAGCGCTGAGCACGACTGGTACGAGTGTCCGGTTGGACACACTAAGCATTTGGATTTAAACAAAATATCCCTAATTAGAGATTCCGTCATTGGACCTGATCTGCATACGTTGCAGTTCTATTCCTTCGGATCGCACTTTTTACTCGGCGTAAGTGCTTCCGGGTTCTCGGATCAGATGCTGGCACAACTTGAGTCGCTTCTGCTGCCAAAGAATAATTGGGTACGAATCGCCGGTACGACTGTTTCTAATTTTGTAAACCTCGACTATGTAGTCGGCTACTCTTCTGGCCCTGATGGTGGGTACATTCTAGTCTTGACCACCGGAGAGAATGTGGTGGTGACCGCTAAAGACAATGCCGCGAATGCCAAGATCAAGGAATTTGGATTTCCTTGACAGGGCATTGAGAAGAGGCGAACGACCGAGCGGATTGGATCGAGTCGGTAATAAAAAGTAGTCACCACGGCTGCAACAACGTAGCTTCACCGGTGACCGATCGGTGGCGCTCCGCGGTTAACCTTGCCAGGAGTTCGGTACGGCAAAGTCCCGCATTGATATTCTAATTGGACCCGGTCGATCTGGTAATCGTACTTGGCAGACGCCGCGGCGATTTCGGCTTGTAGAGCATTTAATTGCGCCTGACTTAGTTCGATAATCGACGTCTGGCCGGCGCGGTACTCCGCGTCGGCCAGTTCCAAGGCTTGCTGCGCACTTGCCGCAAGTTGCTCGGCCACACCGATGTTTTTCAAGGCGGTAAAGGCGTCAAACCAAGAGGAATTCACTTCTTTGACAACCTGATTTTCTTGCTGCTCAAGGGATTTTTGTTGAGCGCTTGCCCTTAAGGTTGCTTCATTCTGACGAGCCGAAAGCAGACCGCCGGTCCAGAGAGGAACTTGGATGTCGATACCAGCTGCGGCGTAGGTGCCGAGTACGCTGGAATCGCCTAGCGTCGTTCTTCCAAAAGTGCCGAGCGCTTCAAGCCTGGGGAGTCTCGCGTCCCTCTCGGCAGCTGCCTGCCTTTGGGCTCCGTTGACCTCATCACGGAGTGCAACCACTTCAGGCCGAATCTGTAACGCTATCGAAACCAGCAGGCCAACGGTCTTCTCCGGAAATTTAAATAGTGGCGGGTCGCTCAGGGAAAACTTTTCCACTGCACCAAACCCCATAGCGTCGGAGAGTTCGGCATATGCTACCTCGACGGCGTTCGTGGCCTGGAGCACCAACTGGTTCGCCTGTTCCAGATTCGCTCGTGCGTATGTCTGATCAAGATCAGATTTCAGTTTGCTTTTGGCGAGAGCTGCGATCTCCTCGTAGATGGCTTGGCGAGAGGTTACCGTCTGGTCCGCAACGGCTAACAGAGCCTGGGCCTTCAGCACATTAAAATAGGCCCGATTGACCTGGAGCAGAACCTGCGCTTTGACCAATTCTTGCTGCTGCGCTTCCGAAAGGGCCTGAAACTTCGCGGCAGCCGTAAGATTCAGTGTCCGGCCGAAATCGAAAATTAATTGACTGATGTTGATTCCATTTGACTGCCGATTGAGAATGATCGGGTTGTTGAGAGCTCCAGAAGCGCCAAGGCGGATATTCGTCGCGTTAGTGCCAACCGCGGCCACATCCCCGACCACCTGCGGGAAAAGTCCAGAGCGAGCTTCGCGCACAACTTGCTTAGCGGCCTGAGTATCAAAATAGGCTCTCCCAAGGACTGGAGTCTGCTGAAGCGCAATTGATTCCGCTTGGTCCAGGGTAATCTTCCGCGGGGCTGTCAGGCCCGCCGAGTAGCTACTTACCTGCTTGGAAGGCCAGCTGACGTCCTTCGCGAATCCCCAACAGGAAACAAGAAAGAGGATAAACGAAAATCTTCCTATCATGTCTGCTCGAGTTCACGGATCATACCGGCTCTGGTTCGGCAGGTGTACTATGTCCTGGCTTTTTCCGCCAGTAAATAATCAAAACTGCCGACGGTACGATGACCGCTTCCCGGAGCGCCACCCCCGCGAGGCGATTCTGGCCCAGCCTGCCGAATCTCCCGGTTCAGCCCCCATTGGCAAACCCGATGTACCGGGCGATGTAATTGTCAAAGCGGGCAAGATGGCCCAGTGGCGGGGTGTCGACCGAAATAAACCCGCGATTGCTCACGAAATGACTCGTACGGGTGTCAAAGATCATAATCCCACGGAGCTGAAGATTGCTGTAATTATCAAATCCTTGAGCAAAGAAACTGGCAGTCGTCTCCGAGTCGATCAGCTTTGGCCAAAGGTCTTGAACCTCGCCCGGAAATATTTTCGATGTCTCAACAGCGAGATAAACCGGGTTCGATCCAAATCTTGCCGCATGCTTTTCCCAGTATTTGCGGGCCCGCTGCTCGGCCAATCGGATTTCGTTCGGCGTCGGATAACAAGTGTCGATTGCGAAGTTGCGGTTATCGATATTCTCAGCGCGAAGCGGTTGCAACGTCGTCAGAAGAAAAGCGAAAAAAAGAAACCGGATGCGGCTCATAAAATACCTCCTTTGGGCCGCGAAGGCCCCCCGGGATGCCACCCACCGTGAAACATGGCCCCGCCGTGGCCGCCTCCTCCTCCGCTGTGAGCGCCCAAATCGGGAGCGGAAGTCAGCGATCCGATAGCGACGGCACCGACGAGGAGAAACTGCACCGCCATAACTTCTCTATCTGTTTAGATTAATGGCCGCGACTAAAACCGTTCACCGTTCACCGTTCACCGTTCACCGTTCACCGGCGCAGTTCGGCGGGCACGGATTGCCACGTCGGGATTCTCCGGACCGAAGGTTACCAGCAGCCTGTACTCCTCTGCAAATAGGCCAAATCTTCGCGAATATCTCAGATCTCCCTATCTATAGCTCCTCTGCATCATAAGACAATTAATGGAATATTAACGATCCTTCATAAACTGGCACCCATTGACAGAGGACACGCCGGTGCTCGCTCATTGGTCGCGAGCAGTATTAAATTGAGGATCCCTCGGAGGTTGGTAAAAGTCCTGATCAATGTCACTCTGGACAGGAGGGGTAGTGTCCGTGCCAGGCATGAGCAATCTCACGTTAGAGTGGGGACCTTCGGGGGCCGTGCATCCGGTTGACAGCAACGCCAGAGATCCGGCCATCCCACACAGGAGGGTTAAACTTAGTGCTTTCATTCTTATTAACACACCTTTCGACAAGTTTGGCATAACTGATCTTTCAGCGCGCTTTAGGTTCAACCTGTTCGGTAAGAGTGTATCCCGGCACGCCGAGAGACATAAATGAGAGTACCGTCAGCAATGATAATTAATAAACTTAGGTTTCAAAGGGATTTCATCTCCGGAGTCCACCAGATTAGAGGATCGCAGAATCGCGTGGCCGAATTGCGAGACCGGCGGAAAGCTTAACTCGTGCCAAAGATGAGAGGATCTGACGATCACCCACCCTGTGTTTTCGGTCTCCGCTTCGCACCGAACAATTTCACCAAGAACATCCAAAGCGAAATCGGAAATATCGCGATTCCCTTTCCATCTCAAATTGATACGGACAGTCCGGTTCAAGACGTCGTCGTGAACGCTCACGACAAATGCTGCGTCTCTAATCTTCTCCATATTCGGTTCCAGATATTGGTAGGTATACATATGTATATATACGTTTTCTGCAGCCTGATACAATTAATGGAACATTAAGAATCTCTCATAAAATGCCGCCCATTGACAGAAGACAGGCCCGGAGTTGCAAACCCAGAAGCCTTGGGGAGCGCTCCATAAGCGCTAAGATAATGGTGTGGCGCTTCGATGGGCGAATGGCTTTGTCCCGGAGGGACAGGTTGATAGTAGCCAGGCACGAAGTGCCTGGGTCCCAAGAATGGCCAGAGCCGGTCCCTCAGCTCAGGGTTCAACATCGGGGCACGCTCTTTGGTGCTGAAAATACAATGAATATTGAAAGAGCAAAAGGTGTTGGCCATCGCCGATTATATTCTGGCATTTCCGAATGCTAAAACATTGCTTTACTAAGCGTTTATTACTTGCGTCTGATCTAAGCTGAGATCGGTTCAATCGTCCCGCTGGGACGGGACTATTTTCCTCCTGATTCCAGGCACTTCGTGCCAGGCTACTATCGTGCCGTCCCTCCGGGACAAAAGCCATTTGCCATCGAGGCGCCTGACAATTATCTTAGCGTTTATTGGGGGAGCGCTCCCACCGAAAAATCTTTGCTGCAGAGCGCCGGAAAATTGCTGCCTCGGTCAGATTCAGGGTCTTGCCAAAGTCAGACCGCAGTTGGCTGACATTAATTCCATCCGATTGCCGATTCAGGATCGTAGGATGGTTCAGGCCGGAAAGTCCGCCTTGGAGGTTAGTGCGTTGGTGTCAGTTCGGGCTGGCGGCCCCTTGATCCGTCCGAACCTTGGCGATTCCGGTAAACCAGCAGCACCGCCGAGGGAACGATAAATACCGTCAAAGCCACTGAGGCCAGTAATCCACCGATGATCGCACGTGCCAGCGGCGCGTAGGATTCGCTGCCTGCTTCCAAGGCCAAAGCCATCGGGATCAACCCGATAACAGTTGCCAGAGAGGTCATCAAAATCGGGCGGAGCCGTACGCGAACCGCGAATTGAACGGCTTCCCTTAACGGCTTGCCCTCTGCGACCAGGCGGTGGGTAAACTCGACGATCAAGATACTGTTGGAAACGACAATTCCGACCATCATGACGAGCCCCATTAACGACATAATATTCAAAGTTGTTCCGGTCGTGGTCAGAATTAACAGGACGCCGGCTACCCCAGGCGGAACCGCCAACAGAATCAGCAATGGATCGACAAACGAACGGAATTGAGCGACGAGCACCAGGTAAACTAATAGCAACGAAAGAATTAATCCGAATCCGAAGGATTCGAGCGATGACCACATCGGATCGACGATGCCGTGCATATCGATCCGCACGTCTGATGGCGCCTCCTTTTTAACCTGATCAACAATGTGCTGCACCGCGGAGGCCACCCGGCTCAGATCCTCACCTTTGGTCGAAACGTAGACATCGACAACCCTGAATAGCTTGTAATGGTCTACTTCCGTCGGCGACTCAATCAGCTTCACGCTCGCGACATTTCCCAGAACAGTCGTATTGTTTTGCCCGGACGAACGAATGGGCAGGTTCTTCAGATCTTCCAGAGATCGGACCGTATTATCTGGAAATTGAACCGTTAGCATATAGAGATTGCCGCTCTTCGGGTCCACCCAATAGCTAGGAGATATCATTCCGTCTGAGGTGAGTGAAGTAATGATATTGTTGACGACTTCATGTTCACTCAGCCCCATCTCTTGAGCATAATAGCGATTGATTTGCAGTTTAAGGGAGGGGGCATCGACATCCTCAGGAATATAAGCATCGGCGACGCCGGGTAATCGGCTGACCTGGTTGCGGAGGCTGGCCGCAATCTTCGCGTCCTCCGGCAAATTATTCCCGCTGACTTGAATGTCGATCGGCGCCGGCAACCCCTGATTAATAATGGCATCGACCAGCCCTCCCGTCTGGAAATAGGTGGCCAACTCAGGCAATTCTTTTTGCATGGCCGCTCGCACCCGGTCGATATAGGCGTAGCTGCCGACCGTATGTCCATCGTTCAGACTGACCTGGACGTACGCTGTATGGGTGGAGGAATTCGTGGTGTAGATCGACGACAAATCCGGGGTTACCCCGATGTTAGAGACGATCAGCCGGAGATCGTGGGGCGAAACGATCTTTCTAATAAGATCTTCGGTTTTCGCTACTTCCTGTTCCGTAATCTCGATCCTGGTCCCGGTGGCAGCCTTGAGGTTAATGATAAACTGGCCGGGATCGGTCCTGGGAAAATAGGCGAAACCGAGGGCGGGCAATAGAGTAAAGCTCAGGCAGAAGAGTCCGAGGATGCCAATGACGGTCGCAGCGGGCCGTGCCAGCGCGAAAGCTTGCACGCGATCAAAGCGATCCAGAAATGCATGAAAACGGCGGTTGAACCACCAGTTGAATTTGGCCGCCAATCCTTTAGGTGGTTCCTGATGACCATCCGCGGATGCTTCGTGCGCCTGGTGAGCCTTGATCAACTTCGCACAGAAAAGCGGCACCACGGTCATCGCGACGAAATACGAAGCGAAGAGGGAAAGAACAACAGACGAAGCCAGCGCGGTGAAAAGAAATTGGCTGACACCGGAGAGGAAGGTGACAGGAAAAAAGACGATGGCCGTTGCCAGGGTTGCGGCCAGGACCGCCAACGAGACCTCCTTGCCGCCGTTCTCTGCGGCCACCTCCGGCGATTCTCCCAATTCCATATGACGGAAGATATTTTCGAGCACGATAACCGAGTTATCGATCAATCGGGAGAAGGCCAATGCTAGCCCGCCGAGGATCATGGCGTTAATTGAACTGCCGCCGGAGTATAGAGCCATGAAGGCCGCCAGGGCGGATAACGGTATCGAAAGAAAGACGGCGAGCGTCGCTCGCGCGTTGCCTAGAAAAATCAAAATCATCAGCCCGGTGAGCACCAAACCGATTAGCCCCTCATGAATCAGGTTTTCAATGGCTGTCTTAACGAAGACAGACTGGTCGAAGACCACATTTGTTTGCAGGCTCGACGGTATATCTCGCAGATTCCTGACCGCGCTCTTGATTCCGTTCACCACCGCGATGGTATTGGCGTCGGCACCTGACTTCAGGACCGGGACGTAGACGGATCGTTGACTGTTGACGCGAACGATATTTGTCTGAATAGCGGCATCGTCAGCGGCCCGGCCGACATCGGCGACCAGCACCGGGTGGCCGTCGACCATCTTGAGTGGCACCTCGTTGATCTTGTCCACGCTGCTCAACTGACTGTTCGTATAAAGGTTGTAGTCGAATGGACCGATCTTTACGTCGCCGGCCGGCAGGATAAGGTTAGAATTGTTAATCTTTTCCACTACGTCCATCGCGCTTAGTTGGTATGCCTGAAGCTTGAGTGGATCGAGGTAGACCTGGATCTGGCGAACCTTGCCGCCGAAAGGCTGGGGCACGGATGACCCCGGGGTACTCGCGACCTGGTCTCGAACGTTGTACTGGGCAAGATCGTGGAGCTTGGCCTGATTCAGACCTTTCCCGCGCAGCGTGATTAGACATACCGGCAAACTGGAAGCATCAAACTTCAGAACGACCGGAGGCAGTGTCCCGGGCGGTAGACGCCGCAGATTCGCCATCGCGAGATTGGAAATCGCGGTGACATCAGAATCCGCATCTGTACCGGGGTGAAAGAAAACCTTGATCAAACTGACTCCAGGCAGGGAACGAGACTGGATATGGTCAATTCCGCTAGCCAAAGTAAAAAAGCGCTCATAGGTGCCGGTGATATCATTCTCGATGTCTTCGGGTGGCATTCCCGAATAGAATGTCGCCACGACCACTACGGGTATATTGATGGGCGGAAAGAGATCCACCGGCATCCGAACGAGACTACTCGTTCCCACCACGCCGATGACGAGACAGAGAACGATGATGAGATAGGGGTAGCGAATAGCGAAGCGTGACATAGCTAATGATTAAGGACGTTTCGCGAGATTTCTGGAGACATGGGAAATCAGTCTTTCTGCGCTACCTCCACCTTGGGGAGGTCGACAAACTTTGGTTTGACTTTTTCCCCGGCGTCCAAGCCAGCGCGATTGCCGACGACGACCGGGTCGCCTTCCTCAAGCCCGCTGACTACTTCGGCCTTGTCTGCCGTGCGGATCCCGACTTTGACTTTCCGTTCTTCCAATCGGCCATCCTTCGCCAGAACCATAACGCTCGGACTATCACCAATGGTCAGAGCCTGCAGAGGCACCGCTAACGCCTGATGGGCGACCCGGAGCGGAAGCTTCACGTAGGCATACATGCCGGCCTTGATTAGGCCTTGCGGATTCTCAACGTCGACCTCGGTGGTCATTGTCCTGGTCGATCGGTTGATCAGCCAAGCGGAACGGATAATCGTGCCAATGAAGGTTCGGTCAAGAGCCGGCACCGTGATCTCGACTTGTCGGCCGTTTTCGATAAGTGGCGTCTCCGCTTCGGGGACAGGAAATCTGAGACGCAACAAGCTATCCTGAGCCAGTTGAACTAGTGGTAGCGATTGGGTATCCGAGGAGGTACCTGCCTGAATAAGGGAGCCGAGGTCGGCGAACCTATTAGTTATGATACCGTCAAATGGAGCCGTGATGTTTTCGTAGGCGGCGAGTGTGTTTAGCCGACCAAGTTCGGCTTGGGCCTCATCACGATGCTCTTGCGCCGCTCCGAGAGCCCCAAGGGCGCCGATCTCTTTGGACTTCGCGGTATCAAGATCCTGTTGGGCAACCAGACTCGGGTGGGCTTTAGCTACGTCCGCGAGCCGCTGATAAAGCAGATGCAAGTTAGTATAATTCGCTTGCGCCTCGTCAATCTCCTGCCCGGTCGCGGAGAGCTTAGCTTTCGCTCTATTGATGTTATCCTGTAATTCCGGAATCTCTAGCTTCGCCAGAAGGTCGCCCTGTTTAACTCGGTCTCCGATATCGACCTTGATCATGCTGACGTAGCCGGAGACCTTCGCGTGCACCATGATATCCTGATAAGGTATGAATTCGCCTTGGAGAGTGACGTCGGTCTGCAGGTTCTCGCGGACGGTCCTGACGACCGGGACGACTTTCGATTCAGCAGCATTTGGCGACTGACTGGGCTTCGGTTGCGACACGAAGCGCCAGACTCCATACCCCAAGCCGAGGGGGAGCAGTGCCAGGATGAGGAGACGAGAGAATTTTGACCGTCGTCGCCCTTTTTTCGGGGCCTCGGGAGTCGGCGGTGGCGTTTTCGTTTCTAGCTCTCTCATTCGCAGTCCTGGTTACTGTTGACCTGGTTTGTTTTGTTGATCAGCCAACGGCAGCTTGACGGTGAATCGACAGCCCCCGTTGGCATGATTCTCCGCCTTCACTACGCCGCCGTGCGCGGTGCAAATGGATTGAACGATCGACAATCCAAGACCGGCTCCTTCGATCGTTCCGAGCCGAATCCGATCCGCCCGGAAGAACCGCTCAAAAACGTGCGGCAAATCGCGATCCGAGATCCCCGGCCCGGTATCAGAGATTTCCAATTGAGCTCGCCGGTCAGATACGTTTACTCCGACCGTGACTCTCCCACCCTCCGGCGTATACTTGATCGCATTATCCAAGAGATTAACCACCACTTGCTTTAGGCGGACTCGATCGCCTTCGACCTCCACTAGCCCGTGCGCTCGTGAAGTCAGCGTGACGTGCTTCTCGTCAGCCAACGGAGCCATTTGGTCTGTCGTGGTAGATACCAGGTCGGCCAGGTTTAACCTGACGCGTTCCATTTGAGCGCTTCCGGCATCTAACCGGGAGAGCGACAGCAGGCATTCAACAATTTTGGATAAATTCTCCGTCTCTTCGACCAGACTGTAAATGGTCTCCCGCACATTGTTAGAGAGACTTTTATCCAACAACCATGTTTCCAGTTCCCCGCGGATAATCGTTAGTGGAGTACGCAGCTCGTGCGAAGCGTCGGCCGTAAAGCGATTGATACTCTGGAAGGACTCGTCCAACCGGCAGATCATCTGGTTGAGCGTCTTCGACAAACTGGCAATTTCATCGCCCGTCTCAACGACCGGCAAGCGTTTGTCCAGGTGATGCGATGTAATTTGCTGTGCAGTCGCCGTTATAATTTTAACGGGAGCAAGAGCCCACTTAATAACCCAAAAGCCTCCCCAGATTGCGAGTGCCAGAACGACAACCAAACCAATGAGGAATGAGACTAAAAACCTGCGCAGGACGCTTTTTATCGGCTTAGTTGAGCCACCCACTTCGACCAGATACTTCTGCTGGCCGGTCGCAAATGGTACAGTGGCAATCAAGAGATCGTGCCTTCCCGCATCGACAATTCCAGAGGATACGCTAGAAAGAGTCTTCGCCGGCCATGGCACCTCCTCAGGAACAAAGCTTTGATCGTTCGGTTGACCGGAAATGTAAACCACGGTACCGTCGCCCTTGGTCACACGGATAAACCGATCATTAGCTTCCGGCGCATATCTTGTTTCGATCTCACTACCGACATAGGCGTCACCCCTCCGTCCGACATTGGCCAACAGCGTATCGGCGATCCGCTCCGCCCGATGCGAAAATAATTCTGTCAAATAAAGTGAAAGAAAATGGTCCAAACGCCAGTAACAATAAGCTCCAAAAACAAGTCCTAATACGACTAATATACCACCGTACCAAGCAGTCAATCTGAAGCGAATCGAGCGAGTATTCATACGTTAATTGGACGCTACTCCTTTTGGCAAGGGATAAGAAGAAATCCTATAGGAAACAAACTTAGGGCTTGCCTGACGATGAACATATTTTTCTATAAACGTGAGCATATCTGATCGCTCAGCGCGCTTTAGGTTTCATTTTCTTCGCTGAGGATGTAACCTGTGCGCCGAACCGTATGAATTAAGTTTTGCCTGAATGGCTCGTCGATCTTGGCACGCAGCTGCCTGATGTAGACATCGACAATGTTGCTGAGCCCTTTAAAGGCTTGATCCCAAACGTGCTCCGCGATCATAGTGCGGGAGAGCGCGCGGCCGGAATTAACTGCAAGATATTCCAGCAGGGAATATTCCTTGGCGGTTAGCCGGATCGTGGTGCCGTTTCTTTTCACATGGTGATTGATGCGATCGATCTCGAGTCCCGCAATGCGAATGGAATTCGAGTGATTCACCTGCCCTCGTCTGATTCGGAAGAGCAACTCTGCGAATGCGAACGGCTTGGTGAGATAATCATCGCCTCCTGCTTCAAAGTTTTTCACTTTATCGTCGACGGCATCGCGCGCCGTCAGTACGAGGATCGGTACAGTGGTATTATGGCGTCGCAGGCGCGAAATGAGTTCGGTTCCGTTGAGCCCAGGAAGCATCAGATCTACGATGAGAAGATCATACGGCGTTTCCAGAGCCATTTGGAGCCCGGTTCGGCCATCTCGAGCGTCGTCTACCGCGAACCCTTCCGCTTTGAGCCCGAGCGTCACGAATCGCACAACTTTTTCTTCGTCTTCAACAAGTAGTAGTCGCATGGTTCTTGAGTTTTTTTATACTCTTCTTTGGGTGCGCCGCAATGGGTGCACAATTGTGATTCCTCATCAGGTCGCTCTTGCAGGCTGCATGCTGATTCACCAGCGAACAAGATTGGCCTCGCGTGAATGACCCCGCGCTTCAGAAGCCAAATCCGCTCTCAAGTTTTTAGTTAACAGACAGACGTGCTCCGCCCTGCTGGCAACCAGTCCACCGAGATAGAACCTGAGCCGTTCTGTTTGGGTGTGCGTGGTATCTCCGCAAGAAGGCGCCACCAGATTCCGGGAGATGTCATTTAATCGCTCAGTTTCCTGTAAAAGGCACGAGATCGTATTAGCAACCCCGATCGATAGGCGCTCATTCTCGAAGAAATTGGCAAGTTCCTCCCGTACTGTTCCCAATGGGGTGCTTGGCGCGTGAAAGGCCTCGACGGGGAGTCCCGTCCCGATCTGGAATGAGTCCTCCAATTGGCCGAGCATTTCATTCACGGTGACGCATAGACTTGCGATCTCTTCGAGGACAGCAACGCGTTTGACGCGCGTGTCTGCGTGAACCACTGGCAAAGCCTGCACTGCCAGAGCGATCTTCTGAACCGGAAGAAGCGCACGCTGAACGAAAAAAAAGCTTCCCCAGGTTGCGACGGCCAGCCCAACAACTAGTCCAATCAGCATCCTGTTCACAGTTTCGCGGAAGACAGCCTTGATCGGTCGCTTAGGCGCTCCCACTGCGACGACATACTGCCTGTTTTCGAACGTTGAACGTGCAGTTGCAATGAGCAATCGAGCGTCGTGCGCCGTCCATTGGACAACACTTGCTGGCACAGGAAGCGAATTCGGTTCGCGGCGGACATTGCCGGGAACTACTATCTGACTTTCCGGCTTTCTGGATAACTCAGGCTGTGGGCTGGCGCTCTGATGCACGGAAATCAATGCGGCGTTCAATCCTGACCCAGAAAACCTCGGACTGGCGGGTATTTGACCTGTCGCCGCAAACATCCTGCCGATCTCCCTTGCTCGGATAGATAATGCATTGTGCAATCCGGTTGAGAGGCAGTAGTCGAGACATTTGCACGTGAATGCGCCTGACACGAGTACCAGGATGACCAGAAGCCAGTCATACCATCCAGTGATCCTTACAGCTACAGACGAGATACGCACGATTTCTACTCTCTCCTGGGAGCCGAATCAAGAGTGCTTAGCCTTTAAGGTTAACGCAACTTGAACGATTGGAGCAAACACCCCGATTCAGCAGTGGTTCTCTGTGAAAATTGTTCACTCTTTCGACTACTGCACATCCGATTCCGGGCCAAAAGGCCATG
>Ga0210387_10002149_pt1 | contig 14962 bp, 23 predicted proteins | sample IncBWC7OmetaG_FD_160108 | JGI IMG/M metagenome (GOLD analysis project Ga0210387, IMG submission 160108) | Forest soil microbial communities from Barre Woods Harvard Forest LTER site, Petersham, Massachusetts, United States - Inc-BW-C-7-O ...
TATCAAGTCGAGATCTCGACCCATTCATTTTCGGGTTGGACAAGCACTACAACAGCCTCTTTCTAATTTATGATGTTTCGCTCTTTCCTCGCTGTCCGACCTATCCCACTGAGCCGATCTTTGGCTACCCATGGAACTTCTCCTCGTCCGCCAAATACTGCGGTAACTCGTCACACATGGGCGAAGCGCGAAATCCAGCAAATCTACGATACCCCATTATTAGATCTAGTGTTTAATGCGGCCACCGTTCATCGGCAGCATCACGACCCGAGTAAAGTACAACTATGTACACTCATGAACATCAAGAGTGCGTCAATACCAATTTATCCCTTCTCCCTGATTGAGCTCGAAAACAGCCGGAGGATGTTCTGAGGACTGTAGGTAGCTTTTACTAGCGAAAGCAATGGCCTGACAGTAGTGCAGGCTCTTACTGCTCTCAGTCGTCACGTTATTCTACTCCCACAAAAGCATCCCGTCTAGTGGAGCTTGCACCCGTTCTTAAGGCTGCTCGCAAGGCAAAAGAGAACGGAAGCACCCGATTTTGCATGGGGGCTGCATGGAGGGACCTCGCCGGACGTAAAAGGGGCTTTGAAAGAATCTTGCATATGGTTCGTGAGGTTCGCGCAATGGACATGGAAGTTTGCACAACCCTGGGTATGCTATCTCTGGAGCAGGCCCAACAGCTCAAGGAAGCGTGGGGACGTTTTAACTTGTTTCTAGTTTGGAACTAATATCGGAACTTTCATAGGGGATTGACTGCTTACAACCACAACCTTGACACCTCTCGAGAATTCTATCCCCAGGTATGCAGCTTATTTTTATTCAGATCAGACACATTTCACCTTCTCTTGCAGGTCATTACAACGCGATCCTTTGATGAGCGATTGGACACGATCAGCGCGGTACGTGAGGCTGGAATCAGCGTTTGTTCAGGAGGCATTTTAGGCCTTGGAGAATCGGATAAAGATCGAGTGGGTTTGATCTGGGAGGTGTCCAAGTAGGTTCATGCTGCCAGAAACAAAACATATATTTGAACCGAACTCCAAAACAGCATGCCTGAGCACCCAGAGTCTTTCCCCGTTAACGCCCTCGTCCCGATTCCCGGAACTCCTCTGGAGGGAAATGATGTGAGATGATTCGTAAGCTTCCTGAACATATCTGGGTGGTTTAATCTTCACCTGTAGGTGATTCCGTATCACACTCTAATTCGCACCATTGCTACGGCTCGCATCGTCCTTCCTACGACGATCATTCGACTCGCTGCTGGAAGAAACACCCTGGCCGAGTCAGAACAGGCTATGTGCTTCATGGCTGGTGCGAATGCGATATTTACTGGTGAACAAATGTTAACCACACCCTGTAAGCCAACATGACTTCCCAATTTGTGTCGAAACTGATACTTATTTCTCGGGCCCTTTGATTAGGCTCACCTTGGGATGAGGTAAGTAAAAGAGAAACGGCGAAGGTTCTAACCACCCTGATATAATGTGAAACCAGGATAAGACGATGATGAGTCGCTGGGGCCTGCAAGGCATGCAGAGCTTTGAGCAGCTCAACGTCGCCAGAAAAGAAGGCTCCAGGCTTGAAGGAGTAGTCAGCGGTACTGGGCCTAATCGCCCTCGTGAGACGGAGTTGCAAGCCCAATCATGAGTTCACTTGATGGACAGTCAGTCTCGTAATCCTTTGCTGATTCTGGCTTCTCACTTTCTGCTCTCAGGAAGGCAGAGCCTTCTGTGTAGCTTTGCGCAGTGATAAAACAATGCCGTATGCCCATCTATCTATCCATGTATGTGTGTGCAAATTTAGATATCTTCTGAATGTGTCTTTGCTCCTCATCTTCAAGAAATATGGCGGACTTGTGTGTTAGAACCTTCGCGGGATTTTACATTTTTGCACCGAGAGCTTCTTCGTGGCATCTTTTTTGATCAATCTCGACCTTCCCTTCTACGCCTGTCAACTACTAACTACTAACTGACACATTGTAGTATTTGCAATTGGATAAAACAGTAAAATATCTTGACCACTGTTGGAATGACGTCCAGCCTTCGATTTTAACAACTTGAGACCGTTGACGCACAACACACGTACGTTTCTACGTCGATCTGGCCTGATCTTGCTGCCCTGAATTTTCCCCAATCCCAGTGCCATCAATGGTTTTATTTTCGACTACCTTCAGAGTCGGCCTCAAACACATCAGGGAGCGTCAAGGTAGACATTCTTGCTTCTTGCCCCCCATAGAAAACCCGATTGATTGACCCTCAAGTATTAGATGTCGTGATATACCCATGAGATCGGAAAATGTGCTGCTAATGCCCCTAGACTGTGAGCTCGTGCATAATGTATCAGCAATCCCGTCCTTCAAGTCTCCTCGAGCATTTTGAGACTCCAAATTTATCTCGTCATGTGCACACGGCGGCGACTGCAATGTCGAACTCCACAGTTCCACGGCCTAGCCTACCTAAGTGCTATCCACCACAAAAGTGCGTGACCTGACTATTCTTCAGAGTGTCCTGATTATCTTCTAGATACGTCGCAGTCGCGGCCTTGCTGGTTTACATTGGCACCGTTATGATTAAGGGTGTCTCTGAACAAATACCAATGGTTGCGTGGGTGATCCACCTCCCACTCTCACTTGCTTCAAGCTCATTTAATGTCCCAGTAGTCGTGTTTCCATGACCGATTATCGTGGTAATATTTTGTTAGATACATATGTTCGTCCTACGTATGTCATTTTTGTCCCGGAACCAGCACATCTCCTTATATCCCCATTATCTTATTCCAGACACCTTGTGGAAGACTACAGGACGACTGAAACAGGGATCCAGTATGCCCACCTTGCTAATGGTATGTCTCATCAAAAACATGGATCTCACCCAGCTGACATTTCTGCAAAAATTGGTGTAGCCCCGTTCTTCCAAGACGTTCAAAGTCGAGTCGCCGGAATCATACGAGATAAAATTCTCATCGGACATTGCCTTTGGAAATTTTTATCGGTACCAGTTTGCTCTCTTTGTCTTTCTCTCAGGCAGGCTTGTATTAATTCCATGACAAGGTATTAGGGATTTCACACCCGGCCCTTGAAACCCGTGACCTTGGGTTGTTCCTGCCGCTCCGTAAGAGGCTGAAATGTAAAACAATTGTCAGTTTGTCGGTGCTCGTGCATCGTTTCATGGGGAGGAATATTGGACTTGCCTATGATGATTCGGTCAGTGTCCTTACCTTAGCGCAACGGATCGGATCTGACAGCAACAGCTTGAGATTGCTCGTGCCGCTGTGGACTTATTTCGCTCCTGTGAAGATTTATTTGAAGATGTTGTACGGTCGGGGTCATGGCCTTGTGCCCTCCCTCCCTCATCTTATGCCGATTATTTTACCTAGGAGCTTGCTTACTTGTTAGTAATGTATCTTAATCATTCATCTTGTATGAACCCTTTAAATAATTCCCCTGGGCCGCCTCACATTTCGAGGGGATCGTCGTACATAAAACTTACATATGAAACTGTCCCACAAAATCTATTTGTTCTTGTTTACCATGACCACTTCGGCTTGGTAGTCAATGGTTCCAACTTGAAGGCACCTCTCCCTAGCAATACATGAACACATTATTGCGAGGTATATGGATGTCGTGCGCAGCAGAGGGTCAAAGGTGAAGTGCTGAAGATTTCCACTTCATTTCCATTCGAAATTGGTCACGCTAAACAAGGACAAATAAATTTTGTGGGAAGCAGTTTCATAACTGGAATAAACGGCATTTGCCGAGTAAAACACTTGGCAAGTCACCGTGACCGTGACGGTGTTCCAGAGTGCTAAATTGCAAATGTCCACTGAACTTATTCACCCAGCTCGTTCAAGTTCCCGCCCTTCAACCAGTCACCAGCACTCGGGACTCATTAATGGACAGAAACGTCGAGCGGCGCCTGAAGAAATCAAGTACGGCTACAACTCCAAGGTTATTTTCGTTGTGCTGACATTTCCGACGGTGGTCTCAGTTTGCTCCCTCTAAGCGACCACAATGTTTGGTACTATCCATCTCATGGTCATGACTCGGACGAGGAGGATCTGCACATCGGTTCGAAAGGGGGGAATTGGGGCAATAAAACGGCAAAAAGTGCGAGATGGGTTCGGAGGGGCAAGATAACATCATGGGGGCCTGGGATGGATGACTGGGAAGTAAGTAATGTTTTTTTTTTCGTCCATGCTCACACCCATTAGCTCGACAGGCGGAAGAGCGCTCAAGGAAGCGCATCAAACTCTTGCTTCCCCACGACCGGCATTCTCCCTCGCCACCATCACTTCCTCATCTGCGTTCTCCGTCTCCTCCACTGATATCACCCTATCCTCCGCCGACCACCCAACACCTCAGCTACTCATCCTTTGTCATGGACAAGGCAGTGACGCACACATTCCGGTCGAGCCTACTGGACGAATTAGAGCATGCTACAAATGGTCTTATCGAGGGAGAAGCAACCGTGAGGAGAGCTCTGGGAAGACTATGGCAGGTCATCAGCGAAGATCCCGATCAACGGACAGGAGACGCGTCGCTTGTCCCAAAGCGAGAAGAGGAAGATGATGAACCAGAGGGGCAAAACGAGAAAGCGCGGAGACTTTCACGGGCACCTGACCTAACACCATCTATCCATAAACTTTTCCTCCTATCATACTCGAATGGCGGCCCACCGGTGTTCGAGCCGTCGCATTTCGCATCACCCGAGATGCAGCTGGATACTCTCGAGAAATCACTAGCAACATTACGGGAGCTTCAGGATGATGGTAGGGAGTATGTGGAAAGGCTTCAGGAGATCAGAGAAGGTTTGGGTGAGGTTAGAGCTCAGAGAAACGGTGTTTGGGACATGGTGCGTGAGAGAGCTATTAAGGAACTGCAAGAGGTGGCGTTCAGTTCAGCAATGTAGGCTGCATGCAGGAGCTCCATATTGTATTTTTACCCACATGACAGATAATTGGCATTGAGGAGCACAATTATTATACTTACATGAAAAAAGTAAACGGCGTCCGAGAACGGTCACGGTCACTGCCACCAGTGCACACGTCAACTTCAAGTTGAATGCTTCTGCTACGTGACTTTTTATACACCTCATACTTAACACCTAGCGGGGACCAATGCCAGGGATGGCTTTCCCAGATGTCTCCTCGCTGAGCATCCACGACACGGGGCTTAATCCCACAGTGCCGATACCGTACGACATCGAATACGCAAGTGATCATTACTTACAGAAATTGAAGACCTACGCCAAGTCAATCCCCTATTCGATTGAACCAAACTCGAGAATGGAAGAACTGCTTGACACAATCCTTCTGCGTATCACACAATGTGTTGAGGCCAAAGATTACGACGTTGGGTTATTGCAATGGGACAGTATGTTGACTTAGTGTGTCTTTTACTCGTTTCGCTTTCATGGCCATGTGGACTTTCAGTACTCATTTTCAATCTTGGATTCTAGTTGGTCCATGCTAAAATATCCCATACCGAAGGACAAGCGGATAAAACTTGTCAAGCTCTACCTTCATATCAGCACAACTCCCGGAATGTCCACTCAAATTGTGGCCACTTGCGCAGACGCTCTGAAAACGTTGACCAGATCGAAGAAGAAATTGACCATTCACGACATGAGACTGCCTTGGAGGCCTATTTACGATATTCTCAGTCAAGATCTCTTTTTGAGCCGACGTCAGTTTGAATACACGTATGTATTTACAAAAATCCCTCGAGGTCTCGCCAATTTTATGTTTCTCCTAGCCAACTATCATGGTGCATGGGTTATATTGCCGACAACGCCCAGAGGTTCTTTCATCCGGCCGCAATTGATGAAATGCTCTCTACGTTTGTACCTCTGATCAATGGGACCAATTTGGATGTGGGTTGTCTGCTCGTAACCACCTTTTGAATTTCGTGCACTCACCATTCACCACAGAGCATTCTTGCTTCTCAATATTATCTTCTGACGTTCCTGCCACTCACTCATCCACAATCCTATCTTCCCATGTTGTTTCGAATGTGGGAATCGATAAACTCTTATATGTATGATGAACGGATGTTGCACTTCCTCTCTAGGCTGGCAGAAATGCATGCAGATCCTTCAGTCAGTGATCCCCGCAAAATTTTGGAAATCCCAGATGATGAGAGGTCAGTGACTGAAGGGAGACCGCATTGGTCAAAAGACGATCTTAGAGAAGATGGTACTTGGCATGGCCTTTTTAAGGATGTTGGTATATTTACCGAACATGAATGGAATATGCTTATGTGTAAATGTCTTGCGTCGATGGGTACGCTTTGATGTTTCATATGCTGCGTTGTTATTGAACGTATATCTTCCCAGAAATACCTCTCGCCGATGCTGGTTCTCTAACAACTGGCCCATCTGCTGATGGTCAGGTTGGGTTTGAGATTGGACGGCTTCCGAAACCCAACTGGAGAATTTGTAAGTGTTTAAGCTTAATTCATGATTTTTGCTCCCATTAATCATTTTCCAACTGTATCGCAACAGCGTCTCTTGCCCGTATAATTGTGTATTCGATGGCTCCAGATGGCCTTGCTGCTCCGTCTTCCAACGCGCCCACGCCAGTTTTCACGCCCTTACCATCAGGGATGAATACTCCTCAAATTCACACAAGCACTTTGAGGGAATACCTTTCAGCTCCTCTGGGCAAGGGGGCACATTTAAAAGGCAAAACTTATCTTGCCGGTTCGAAGGCTTTGGATTCTCTGGCAAGATTGATTGCGTCTACTGAAAGCTTTTTCCATCCAACCAACTCAGGAGCATGGACAGCCGACGTATGTGTACCATCCATTACCCTGAGAATCTCTTTTTTACGACGTAGCCATCGTCATACGTGAAATACTCTGAAATTCTGAATACTGACGGAATTATTTTCCATTTTTCCAGCTGAGCGCATTCATCAAATATATCGTATATGACTTCAACAAGCGTAATTACCGTCCACCTCCTTGTCTCAACGATGATCTCACCAAAACGCCTCCAGGATGGCACGAGGAAGAGCAGCCTGACTGCAAAACCCCGGTGGTTCGTCCGTACGTCCCAGATATAATACGTGGACTAACGTCAATCCAAATTCTGTAGCACCTCCGCTTGACCAGCCAAATGAAGCGCGAGCTAGTGAAATGCCTCAGAACTGTGGCTCTTCTTGCTATGTTTTCTCAGGATTCTACCACTGTGGTCAACATTCAAAGCTGCTTGAAGTCAATGAGTGTCATGGAGCCTGATCTCATCCTGCAACCAGTGTTGGAACGAGCAGTGCCTTCCTTAGAGGCTCTTGTCGAGGTCTGTGGTTAAATATCAGTTCAATTGCGAGTATGCTTACTTTGCTAAAAGACTCAGCGGACAATTGCTGTAATTAAAGCACTTGGGGCTGTGGCACCAGCAATTGTGTCTCGCGACGTTTACTATCCTGGTGCCAAACACCTCGTGCCAATCTTGCAGCTTTTAATCCCCGGCATTGATCTCGTAAGCCATCCACTGGGAAATTTGTCAAAATGGGCTAAATATATTTGGTCCAGAATGACCCCTCAAAAACGGTAGAGTGTGATCGATGTTATGCCGCTATCTAACTGACTTGATCACCACAGCTCTGTACGACTGCCTTCCTGGTGGAAATCTCCCAGTACATTGAATTTGGGGATTTAACCACACCGGAAGATTCAATGACCGTCCGCCTTGACTCAGAACCTACGTTACAATCGAATGCGCCAGTTTCTACTCCGCCCTTTTCGCTTGATGAATTAGACTCAGGCATAGAACCGAGACTCTCAAATGACGACGAAGATGCCTTGCTCAAGGTCAATATCCTTTGTACTATTTCATGTGCATATGCTAACCCAAATATCGAAAAGGATACGACGAGAAGTTTCGCTGACTGGATCATGAACTTCATTCGTCGAGTCATTCAACTACTGGAGAACCTCCCAGAGGAAGGCACCAATGGCTCTGCAGGCGGAGCAACTGAAGGTGCTGTGTTCAGGATCACAACCTTCAAACTCACGCTGACTTTTTCCCGCAGTTCAAGTCGTGGATGCAGTGGCTGGTGCTTGCAGCCAAATTTGTGTTCATCTATCAGAGCCACTGTACGATCTAGTGCTGAACATGGTATTTAACTATGCAAGCACGAACGTTAGGTCCAACGCTGTCCGCGCCATTCATCAATTGGTGGAATGCGTTGCAAATGCAGACCCTGTAAAAACCCTGGCCAAGTTCCTACCCTTCTGCATTCGTAATATCCGGGTCGAGCTTGAAAATGGCGCTAGCTCCCTCAGGACGACCTCAGCCTCTTCTCCCCTTCCGTCGGATGCCACTCTGCACTGGAGTTTGTGTTATCTTCTGCTTGTTACAGACCTTGTGTTTACGTTTGTTCAGACTTAGCCATTTTACGAGGAACTGTATACAAGTAAGTCGCATATTTGGAGTTCTTAATTCCATGAAGATCATTGAATCCCGTACAGCGATGGGCGAGCGGTATGTATCGCTGTGTTTGAGCGGAGAATGTCCTTGACCATTTTCGTGTCCAGGTCGTTAAATACAAGGATGAGTTGATGTCACTGTTTCGACTTCTGCACGAGAGGACACTTTCGAAGAGGGGGTTTTCCTGGAGCGGCAAACTGCTATCCAGCACACTCCTTACACTTTCCCACACTTATCCCCTTGAGAACAAATTCGTGAACCCTGAAGAATGGGCTAGCAAAGGTGTGTTTCCTAAATATATCTCTATGCAAAACTGACATTCCACCTCACAGAATTCCACTGGAACCATCACCGCCATTGGGGTAAATTGTACAAACCGGAAGACGTAACAGTGCGTCTGGAATGCACAAATCTTCAGACTTGAACGTGACCGTGATCCTTTCAGCTCTCCTGGCACGTTCCCGATTCGGAGGAGATCCATTTTACCCTCCGAATATTCAAGGAGCTCATCGAACCGACATTGACCATTCTTGATGGTTTGTTAGCATTGGGTGAGTTTTTAGTCTGTCGGTATCGTGTGCTCTCAAACCTCCATCTCAGGTATTGTACGAGATGCGGCATGGCGTAATGATTTTTGCCGGTTTGTTTACCTCCCTTCCGACATGCTTGACTCGCTAGTTAATGACCCACCAACACACAGGCATCTGAGTTTCGTTCGCAATGCATTCTCAGGTATCCCTACACTGACCAAGGAAATCATCTCACGGGAGGAACTTCTGTCAGCCACCTTAACGAGTGATATTCTGTAAGTTTTTTATGCCGGTGATAATGATAACCTGAATGACAGGCAGTAGGAACGAAATACCGGAAATGATAGCATCGGTCGAGCCTGTTAATTCCGGTTTTTGTCTTACTGATCCTACTGATCTCCGCTACCAATATATTACTTCCCTCCGACACCGCTTCGGAGAGTTCTTACACAAAGCGTCGGTATCTTTACGCCAGCAAGGTGAAGAAAATACGGTGGATGCTGTGCACATGCTGGTCAGTCTTCTACGAATTTAATCCTCTAATGATATTTTATGAGTAACTAGGTTAGGGCCGTCCGAACATACATGCTTGAATACGGGGATAGTAAAGACAGGTTCTTCTTCATTTATCTACTGCGACTCTTGACTAAAGCATTCTTGTTAGCTACTTCCTCAACGATGATCAGTATGCATCTGAAAAGAATGTGGCCCGTCAGTACGCTCAGCAGAAAGTTTGGCCAAGAGCTGTTTACGTTCGTCGAGCCCGGTTCGATTGCACCATTGATGATTATCGAAGCTCTGCTGATTGGTTATATAATCAGATTTTACCACTCTGCGCGGCTGCGCTGGAATTCCATCGAACGGCTACGAGGTCCTTTGGAAGATCGCCTCATTGATGACCTTGTTGAATGGTCTATGTGGCAATATGCTGTAATCAGAGAGTACGTGAACTACGATGGCTTTTAAACTCTGTACTCAACCCTTCTGATCTCAGATCTAGTCAATCCTTGCTCGAGTCCCTCTGCGGGGTAGGCATGCAAGGATTCTTCCCGTCATTTTCTTGCTGAAATTTTCATCTCATCAGCTTTATGATGGCGTGAGACGTCGTGCTCTTCCTGTCCTTTACAAGGCATTGGAGCCTGGCACAGATGACGATCGCATGAAGGGTGCACTGTGGACAATCAACTCTCCGTCATTCGGGAAATATGCGATTTCCGGTTAGCAATGCCAAAAGCATACAAGGTGGACGGACTCAGAATGACATTTCCCCTAAACAGAACCCACATTGGCTCCAGAGCTCCTCAAACAAATTCTCAGCTGCCAACATAACGAAAAGGTGCGGTCCTCCGAAACTTGTGATAACCGACACCTCACTCGCAGTACCTAGCCTTCCATCCAAGACTGTGTCTCAGTGGTGTCCGAAAATTGTGAGCACCCAACCATGCGAAAGAATGAACTTTCTGATCCGTTTTCCAGGTCTCAATAGTTTTGTCGAACCTTGTTTCCTTGTCTACGATGTTCCAACCCCGGCATTGGATAAATCGCTTGCAAGTTTAAAGGACTGCCTTCCCTTCAATACTAAGGAAATTTTCATCACACATCGATGCCGGGAGAAACGAATCGAGCGTATTCAGCTCATCAACGAGGCGGTTAAACGAACTGTCTGTATTTCCTCCCCTTCGACTGCCTGCATGCCATTAACTCATCCATGCAGACGACCGCCGTGATAGATGTTGGAAACTCCTTACGAACGCATTGGCGATACGCTATAGTCGCAGTCAGATGCCTTCGAACCCTCATTCGACGTGATGTCCCGTTAACACCCTCCCAAATCCGCTTTTTCATGGAGAAATCCCACGACAACCATCCTAGCATTGTATGTTTTATGGTCCTTTCTAATGAACTGATTCTAATATCGAAGCACGATTGACAGCGTTATGTAAGCCCACAACCTTTGTATTGTTGAGGTACTGCTGATTGGATCACAGTATGCCCAACGAGCTGTGATGAAGAGTTTGCGAAACATCAAGCTGCGAACATTCTGTCCGAATGCTGTTGATCTAGTGCTGGCTCGCAATCACAACCCATTAAAACAACGAATTCCTATACAGCCTTCACATGCATTAACGGTCAAATTCTTGAACGACTTCAAAATACCTTTTGATTTGCAACTAAGAGGTCAAGAAACGTTGGTGGTCTAATAACTACTTCAAGAATTCTGCCTTACCTTTGAATCACTAGGTTGTTCCTTGAAACGAATCCACAAGGTTGGCTGGCTTGGAACGACTCGATCGCTCTATATAAGCCGCCAGATTCCTCCAAGTCAACCTTCCAACCGTGGGATAAGGCCAGTGAAGACGCCATAGCAGCTGTTCGAGAATTGGCCAAAGATCCCTCGTTTTGGAAGAAGCTCTCTACCTATTATTCGGAGGAGAACCATGAAGTGGTCATAACACAAGACAATGTTTCTTGCGTCAAGTCCATATGTATGTTGATACTCGCGATCCCAAGTACACGACCTGACTCTTTTGTTTCTCCAGTTCAATTACTTGAAGACGAACCCTTCGAGGCTTTGAAGTCCATTTTGGAAGAACTCATTGCGGACAAGGAGCAAAACAAGCAACGCGCTGCTGCAGAATTCCTCGCAGGTGTGCTTGGAGGTAAATACACCTATACAGCCACACTACCGCTCTAAGAATGTTATATCCAGGCTCCAAACATTGGCCCACCGATGCCCAGCAGCGACTATGGGAGTGGTTCAAACCGTTCATGAAGCAAATTTTCGGCCAAAATATCCAGACCGATACTTTGATGATTTGGACGTCATTTCTGGAGGTGTGTATTCAATATGTACTTCGGAAACCAAAAGAACTCACCTTTTCCCAATAGTACATGTTTTACAACAAAGACCCTCGTCGGGTGCAACCACTAGTTGATTACCTTATGGACGAGTTCAGATCCATGGATTATAATGGGGAAATGTCCTTCGACGCGGTTAAAATATTGTCGTTGTTCAGGGCTTTTTATGAAGAGCTCAACTGGAAGTTCTCAGCTTGGGCAGCCGAGGTACTTGAACGATGCTGGCCAGAAATTCACAGCGAACATGATGACGTGAGTGTCGTTCTGCCACTATCTCAAAGTACTAAGGCTAATGTCCGCCAGGTTCGTGCATACATTGGCGAGATTCTAGCATTCACGGGGAAAATCAAAGTATGCCGTACCTGTGTCAAAATTCTCGACTCATTTAATCACGTTGCGAATAGTGGAAACCGAGACCTTCGCTTCCTACCGCCGAAGTGTTTGTTAAGGAGTGCCGAATCTTACCCAGTGACTACGACATTATGGGAATACGGGGGACGTACCACAAAGGTCGAGTCCTTGAGCTCGTGGAACGGTTCAAAGTATGGCGTGACGAGCGAGTGCCAGGTGTTCGTGCCTTCCAATCCACATATGACAGGTGTGGTGGCTCCATTACTCATCAAGTGGGGACGTTTTTCCTGAACGTTTTAACAGAGTCGGGATCACCGTCTGCAAATGGCTTTTCCAGTCGGTGCATGATACTCACGCCATCTCAGCCTTTGACTATATCCTGCCCCTCATGGTATGTTACTTTTGTTTCATAGTTGGCTCATGCATTTCACTGCTCGACAGCCTGAGCTTTTCCGTTTCACGGAGGGTATGTCAATTAATTCCTCAGCTTGTTTCCATCGTACTAATGTTGTCGTGCAGTCAACGACAACGACGAGCTGGCTTCGCGTGCGAATGTGTTGCTTGTACGAATGTGCGGAGTTACACCTCCGCGATCGATGATAAATCCTATATTGGACGCTGTGTTTGAAGCCATACAAAATTCGCCAGTACGTTTCTGATGTTCCTTCTACTGCCAATACTACGTGCTGACACTTCATTCGTCGGATAGTCATGGAGAGTGCGGCTACAGGCATTGCCTCTCGTTCAAGGTGTGTGAGACCCCAAAAAGTATATACATGTTATTGAATCTGTTCAGTCTTCTACTTCCGTCAAGTGCCTTTGATCAGTCAGATAAAGGTGGTTGAGATACTTGAGGTAGGTATCTTCGCTTCACTCCCTCACAGACTATGAATTATCCTTTAGGTCTTGTGTAAGTGTCTGGACGACGAGGTGGTAGAAGTGCGAGAGATGGCTGCTACGTGAGTCAACCTGTTACATGATATGGGATATCCGGCACTCATACATTTATAGCACCTTATCTGGGATACTTCGCCTGTCACCTCGGCGGAGTGTTCTTACGTTGAAGGCATGTCTGTCAAAAACAACCATCTGGATCGCGCCTCCTAACAATACATAATTGTTATCGTCAGGACCGTTTTGTTCGTCTTGCCAAGGATAGCCATATTCCTGCGAGGCAATCACCTGGGTACAACAAGGCAGTTCGTCAACGACATGCCGCCATCCTCGGTATTTGCGCCTTGGTTGATAGCTACCCATATACCGTTGAGAAATGGATGCCTGAGTTATTGACCAATATATTGGCAGAGCGCACCTATGATCCTGTAGGTGCTTCGTGATACAACTGGCATAAAGACTGATCGTAATTCAAGATACCCATTTCGACCACTGTTCGGAATTGCGCAAGCAACTTCAAGAAAACCCATCAAGATACTTGGCACGAAGACTCGAAACGTTTTGATGAGGACCAATTGGCGGCTTTGTCAACTTTGTTGACGGGCTCTTCCTATTGTCAGTAGAGTCTATTTACTCTCAAACCGCAAGTTGAACTGGTTTCACAGACGCATAATTTCGCCGAGACAACATATCCTTGTTGTTCAAGATTGATTGATTTACAAGGCTTCATTTACATATTTGCTTAAAACTGGGACAGGAAGAATGTGGATATCCGTACATAGAAAATGTCTGCTACGACGGGCACGACGACGTTCAAGACTTGAGTCAGAGCGAGCGGACATCGTTTACAAACGGAGGACTGCAATACTATACTATACGCGTAGATGGGGAATGTGGCTCTGCGGTGATAGGGTAGTTGGAGTTGGAGTTCGTGGTGCCAGACTCGAAGGCGATCCTTCTCCTTCCTCCAATTCCGAATCTGCATTGCCCAAACCAGGTTCTGAAGTTTCAATCCCGTCTGCAGTACCCGCTCGCGCTCCAGCATGTGGGACCATATCAATCGGAGCACTTGTACGGTTCTCGTAACCAGATTTCACCCGATTGTTAGACACCGACTCGCTGAAAACACAAAACGTAGGATGAGGTCTGGTAAAAATTTACCTTTGCGAATGGTACGCACCGAATCTCAGCAATTAAATCATCTATTGGATACCACGCCAGAGGTCCATATGCGATGCCTCTCCACCATCCCATTAAGTCCGCGGGTCCGATAAATGCATGCGCGTGCAGATGGTCCGTTACTGGAATTTTGTTATCCTTGAATGGAGGAGTTATAAAACCGATACGAAATTGGGCATCTCTGTCGTGAAGGGGACTGAATGGCGGGGGATGTGCTAAAGCTGACGATGTAGTTGTTGGTGAAGATGGGGGGAGCCAGGCAGAAAGAAGCCGTATCGCCAGATTTCTGACATTAACTAGAAGAGGAAGGTCACTAGATGACTAGGGTCCAATATAATGAATGAATTGGAATTTTTGTGATACAAACGCGAGAAACGCACAAGGGTGTATATTGATGGGACATGTAAGCTGAATATCCATGAGAATATGTTGTATGGAAAAAGGGGTGTGTAACAGACTTGAAAGCAATTATTACATGGCCTTTGCTTGAGACTGGGTTTGCTTTTTCTCGATAAGCAGTAAAGTTGTCGTCTCGCCATAGCACTTCTGGCTGAAGCGAACCTGCGGGGAATGAGGGTGTGCGAGGAGAGTTGGATGGGGCGTGGAGTGCTGTGGACACAATGCCGCACATTGGGCAGCCAGGTTTGGGAGCGAAGGTCATGACCGCGAGGGCTGAAGAGGAGCGTGTATGGAGTAAGTAGAACTAGGATGAGGGTC
>Ga0210387_10002151_pt1 | contig 14958 bp, 10 predicted proteins | sample IncBWC7OmetaG_FD_160108 | JGI IMG/M metagenome (GOLD analysis project Ga0210387, IMG submission 160108) | Forest soil microbial communities from Barre Woods Harvard Forest LTER site, Petersham, Massachusetts, United States - Inc-BW-C-7-O ...
GCTGGTCTCCGTGGTGCCGTTCATCATCCAGAGGGCGCACTCGCCGTTCGCCGTGTTTTGCCAGATGAGGTCGGAGTTGCCATTATTGAGGAAGTCGGCGGCGCCAACCAGGTTCCAGTCGGTGGTAACAGTTCCGAGACTGACGGCGCTGACGTAGGTCGTGCCGTTCATCATCCAGAGCGCGCGCTGCCCGTTCGTCCTGTTCTGCCAGATGAGGTCGGGCTGGGCGGTGCCACCAAACTTACCGGTGCCAACGAGCTTCCAATCGGTCGTGACCGACCCGAGAGTGACGCTGCTGCTGTAGGTGGTGCCGTTCATCATCCAGATGGCGACCTGTCCGGTTACCGTGTTTTGCAAGATGAGGTCGGAGTTGCCATTCCGGAGGAAGTCGGCGGCGCCAACGATATGCCAGTTGGTGGAAAGCATCCCGAGATTGACGCTGCTGGCGTAGGCGGTGCCGTTCATGATCCAGAGTGCCCGCTGCCCGCTCTGGGTGTTTTCCCAGATGAGGTCGGAATTGCCATCGGCGTTGAAGTCGGCGGCCCCGGCCAGATCCCAGAGGTTGGTGTAAGTGGTCCCTGAAGCCACGGTCAGCGTCAGATTCAGGTTGCCAGGGCCAGCGGCATTGGTGGCACCCAGTGCCACCGTGTAGGTTCCGGCCGTGTTCGAGGCCGGCGTTCCGCTAATGAGCCCGGAAGAATTGACCGACAAGCCATTTGGCAGCCCGGTCGCGGTGTAGCTGGTCGGGGAATTGGTGGCGGTGATTTGATAACTAAACGCCATGCCAACCGACCCGGCAGCGGTCGAGGGACTCGTGATCACCGGGGCCAGAATCGGGACGCCGGTGCCCCAGATTTGCACTTCGGTGAGGCTGTTCCACGTGTTGACCGTGTTGCCATGGCACAGGAGTCGCACAAAGCGAGTGCTCGCAGGCGTGGGGAGAACATAATTTTCCAAAGCCAAGGTTGTCCCACTGCTCTTCAAGCCGGATGCAACGGGGGTAAAGGTTGTTCCGTCGCTGGAGGTTTCAATATCGAAGGTCTGTACGCGACTGGTTCCAAGATAAATAGCCACTTTCACGGAGGTGACGGTTTTCGTTGAGCCGAGATCGTACTGGATCCATTGCGGGTTGCCGTCGGCGGACCAACGCGTGTTCAGATCGCCGTCCACCGTGTTGGCTGCCGCATTCGGGCTTTGGAAGGTGCTCGCCGTGACGGCCGAAGCAGGAACGATGAACTGGGTCGGAGCGCCGCTGCCGGTCGTGGTGACCGTGACTGAAGTGCTGTCAGCGGACTCGTTGGTACCATTCGTGGCTCTGGCCGTGAAGGTGTAGGCCGTGCTGGCCGTGAGACCGGTGACCGTGAAGGAGGTCGAGGAGCTCGTGCCGACCTTGGTGCCGCTGTTGTAAATGTTATAACCGGTCACACCTGAAGAAGTCGAAGCCGTCCACGACAGGGCCACGGTGGTGTCGGTCTTGCCTGTTGAAATCAGGTTGGTCGGAGGATTTAGACCGCCGCCGGTCACGGTGACCGTGACTGAATTGCTGTCAGCGGACTCATTGGTGCCATCCGTGGCTCTTACCGTGAAGGTGTAGACCGTGCCGGGATTGAGGTTGGTGACCGTGAAGGAGCTCGAGGTGCTCGTGCCGACCTTGGTGCCACTGCTGTAAATGTTATAACCGGTCACACCTGACGAAGTCGAAGCCGTCCAGGACAGGGACACGGTGGTGATAGTCTTGCCCGTTGAAATCAGGTTGGTCGGAGGATTTAGCACAATCCCTATCGGATTGGTGACGGCCGTGACTGGAGCGCAGTCAGCCGACTCAGCTGTACCATTCGTGGCTTTTACCGTGAAGGTGTAGGTCGTGCTGGCGGTGAGACCGGTGACCGTGAAGGAGGTCGAGGTGCTCGTGCCAACCTTGGTGCCGCTGCTGTAAATGTTATAACCGGTCACACCTGACGAAGTCGAAGCCGTCCACGACAGGGACACGGTGGAGGACGTCTTGCCCGTCGAAGCGAGGTTGGTGGGCGGATTTAGAACGCCGCCGTGGGGCAGGATGCCATTCTTCCAATTTGACATGTTCGTCCAATCGACCGTGGCCGGACCATTGCCGGAATTCGACACGTAGGTGCCGTTTTTGTCGTAATGGCCCGGGGCCGGATCGATGAGAATCGTCGTGCCGGTTTGCGATTTATTGATATAGATGTACTCAGTGGCAGAGGAAGCTTCATAAGCCGCATCAAAAAGGAAAGGCGTGCCAATCTGGACATTGCCCACGACTTTTCTTGCGTCGTGGAGGGAAATCAGGTTCGTGTACGTTCCGACGCTGCCACCGGTGTCCATGTCAATGATGACGTCGCCGCTCGGTGAACCCCACAACTGGTAGATGCAGGTGGAGGAGGAGCCGGAGGGGAAAGCTACGATATTGGCCGTTCCTTCCCACAACCACGTGGTAGTGAGGTCCGCACCGGACCAGCGATTCTCCGCGCGGCCGTGGCCAGAGGGACTGTGGAATTCGTCACCTCCCGGGATCGGGGTGATGGTGCAACCCGATGAGGTTTGCTGGGCTTGAACTGTTTCGCCACCGGGACTCCAGCCGGAGCCGACTTGCTGGGCGTGGGTGGTGAGGGACAAGCCGCAGATGAGAGCAAATGCAGCGAGGACTTTAGGGATACACTTTTTCGTTTTCATGTAATATATTGATGCCGATTCTGGAGTTGCAGCTTAAATTATCCTGACAAAGATGGTGAGCGGCCAGGCCAAGCAATGGCCTGAGATTCTTCAACGGGGATAAGGGGATGTCCTGCCTTCTGGTTAGGTAATAAGGGAAACTCTCTATACCACAGAGAACTTTCCCTGCAGAATCGATTACTTTTCAGTTTACATCGTTAAATGAAATGGCTGTAGGCGGTTTGCACCTACACTTTTACACATGTGCTGGTGCCATTTGTTTGTATATACTGGCCGCTTTATCCCGGCCGCGGAGGATGTCGCCCATGCCACGCCGGGTTCCTTATTCGAGCATTTGTCCGCCGCCGGAAAAAATTCGGCGGGGTGACAGGATTTAATGCAACCTGTTTACTTCAGAGTAATAATTACAGAACCATCGTCGGCAATATACTTAAGCCTAAAGAGGGGGTTGGTATACCGTTCGTCAGCTTGGTCCTCGGTCTCAACCAGTATTTCTCCATGCAACACTAAGCTTTCTCACGTGCCGGGCGGTTTATTTTCCGGGCATGGTTCGCGTTAGTCAACCGTGGGTGCCCTCCTTCCTAGCAGCGCCCTTTTTTGTGCCGGAGATGCAGGGCAGCCGTCAGGCCCGGACCTTGTTGCTGTCCACCCCCTCGCGCAGCAGGCGGAGAAAAACCTCGGCGCGCGGGTTGGGGCGGACCGATGGCATGCCTGCCATAATCATTATGGCGGAGAGCGCGGGTGAAAACGGACGAGCCTCCAGGCTGCGCGGCAGCATGCTGACAATGCCCTCGGTGAGCACGGCGGCGGCCCGGTTGGCCTCCAGCGCGGCGAACAGCGGCGAAATACCCTCCGCCGTCTGATCGGCCAGTTTGGGTGAGATGCCGAAAGGCTTGAGAATGGCGCGCAGCCGCGGGCCGTATTCCGGAAAATAGATTCGGCTCAAGCCGAAGAGCGGCAAATCACGCAACCGGGCCGGCGGAATTTTCTTCAGCTTGGCCAGCGGATGCTTCGGCGACAGCACCAGCACAGGCCTGAGCTGCAGTAACTCCGTCCATTGAAACCCCGATGCGTCCCCCTCGATACCCGCCGGGGCGATCACCAAGTCGAGCTGCCCGGCGGTGGCGCGCTCGGTCATCTGTTTTGGAGCGAGATCGTTCAGCTCCAGGCGCACGCGCGGGGTCGCAGCTTGAAATCGCTCGATCGCACGTGGCATGAGGCTCGCAGTGAGCGACGGCACGTAGCCGATCCGCAGCACCTCGTCCTTCACCTGCCCACGCACGCGTTGCACGGCCTGATCGGCGCGGGCAAGCACCTCGCGCGCCTCCTCGTAAAAGAGTTCTCCGGCAAGCGTCAGCTTTATCAGGTTTTTTCCGCGCTCGAACAGTCGCACGCCCAGTTCGTCCTCAAGGTCCTTCACCTGCCGGCTCAACGCAGGCGGCGTGACGTGGAGGTTGTTGGCCGCACGCTGGAAACTGCCGTGCGCGGCGACGGCCGAAAAATACCGGAGGTGGCGGAGCTCCATACGGGGATCGAAGAGCGATTAACCAAAAGTATGGGTGAGGCCAAAAACAAGGCAATGGGCAATTGTGCGGCCCGCTGTTATTCTCAAGGCGTACCACCCGACCGCTGAATGATAAAAACAAATAAGAGCATAGATAAGAACTGTTTCGGCCCATGGGCTCTAATTACCGGCGCATCGTCGGGCATTGGCCGGGAATTTGCACGTCGGATTGCGGCTTCGGGAATCAATATTGTGCTGGTGGCACGGCGAGAGGCATTGCTTAAAGAAGCCGGAGCCAAATTTAGCAAAGAATATGGTGTAGAACATCGAGTCGTCACTCTTGATCTCTCCGAAGACGGCTTCATGGGGAAGCTTGCCTCCGTCACCGACGATCTCGACATCGGCCTCGTCGTCTCCAATGCCGGCACCCCAAATCCAGGCGAGTTCCTGAAGCTCGATCAGCAGCTGCTTCAGGCGACTTTACGGCTCAATACGATGACGCATCTGAACATCACCCACCATTTCGGCGCGAAACTCGCCAAGCGACACCGGGGCGGCATTATCCTCGTAGGGGCGATGGGCGCGGAAATCGGGCTTCCGTTCTTGGCGAATGAGGGTGGAGCCAAATCGTATACCCACAGTCTCGGGGAAGCGCTGCACTACGAGTTCAAGCCTCTGGGTATCCACGTTACCGTCGTGTCGCCCCCGGCGACAGACACGGCGGCGATCGGCAAGCTTGGGCTCGACCCGCGGACCATGCCGATGAAGCCGATAAGCGTGGCGCAGTGCGTATCGGAGGGCCTTAACGCGCTACGAAAAAACCGATCCAGAATAATTCCGGGCCGAGTGAATCGCTTCTTCAACGCATGTGTGCCAGCTTTCGTGACGCGGGCGATGCTGGCGAAGATGTTAAGTAAAGCGCTCGCTACGCGAGGCACGTAAACTCATAAAGACAATGGAAACCAGCGATAACGGTCTGGTCTCCGCTTCGCTCCGTCGAACTTCGTTCTCATCCCTCCTCTGCAGCCGCTCCGCGCCTGCCGTTCCGCTTCGCGGAACTACCGCCACTTGCGTTGCAAGTGGCGGAGAGGGAGGGATTCGAACCCCCGGTACCTTGCGGCACACCTGATTTCGAGTCAGGCGCATTCGACCACTCTGCCACCTCTCCATGCGTGAAAGATGAAACGTAGGCCCGTCCCGGCAAAACGGAAGTCGAAAATCTGGTCACCCCCAGACCATTCTTTGTGAAACCGCGAAGAACGCCGATGCCCGCGAATTTCTCTCCGTCCTGACCCGATCCTCAGGTATTTTCGTCCCCGCGGGTTTCCAGCACCGTGCGGTTGGCCGGCAGATGCTGCGGCAGAAAAAAATAATAATTCATCAGCCACCAGCTGCGCGAGGAGCGGTAAAACAAGGCGGGGACCGCGAGCGCGCCGACGCCGGCCAGCACACTGGCCAAGGTCACGCCGATGACTTTGTAATACGCGAGCAGCATCACCGGCGCCAGGAAGCACACGAGCGTAACCCCGTAGTTGAGCGACATCGAGCCAATGAAAAAACCCTCGTCGCGCTCGATCTTGAAGCCGCACTGCGGACACTCCTTGTTCGTTTCGAAAAAGGTCCCGGCCTTGAAGAGCGTGTGCCCGCCACAGTTGGGGCAGCGGTTGGTGAGGCCGCGCGCGATGATTTGTCCGCGGGTGACTTTCATCGATCCGTATAATTAAACCGCGAATGGACGCTAATTACTACACATCCAATCCAGGCACATTTTTACAGAAGGAAACGAAGGCAACAAAGGAGAGAATTGATCCGCGAGAGAACTCTTCGTTCCCTTGGTTATCTTCTGTTCAAATAATCCGGATTCGCGTCAATTCGCGTGCATTCGCGGTTAAAAGAGGACCGTTTTGGATCACGCCCCGAGCTGGTAGCGCGTGAAGCGGCGAACCTGGATGTTCTCACCCATCTTCGAGATCTTCTCCGTCAGGATTTCCTTCACGGATTTTTCCGGCAGTTTCACGAAAGGCTGGTCGAGCAGGCAGACCGTCGAATAGAATTTTTCGAGTTTGCCCTCGACGATTTTCTGCACGGCGGCGGGCGGCTTGCCCTGCACCTGCGCGACGGCGATCTCGCGTTCCTTGGCCAAGTCGGCCTCGGGCACTTCCTCGCGGGCGACGAAAAGCGGGTTGGCAGCGGCGATCTGCAGGCAGACGTCCTTGCAGAAGGCGCGGAACTCCTCGTTGCGGCCGACGAAATCGGTTTCGCAATTCACCTCGAGCAGCACGCCGACTTTTCCGCCGACGTGGATGTAGCTCTCAATGAGTCCCTCCTTGGTGGTGCGATCGGCCTTTTTGGCGGCGGAGGCGGCGCCTTTCTTGCGGAGGATGGTGATGGCTTCCTCCATGTTGGCGTTGGCCTCGCTGAGGGCCTTTTTGCAGTCAAGCAAGCCGGCGCCGGTTTTTTCGCGCAGCTCGCTGACCATCTGGGCAGTAATGGGAGTGCTCATTAAATTTGTGTCGTTGGATAGCATCTTATTCGGCTTTCACCGGCGCCTTGCGGACGCGCGTGGGTTTTTTCGTCGGGAGAATCCCGGTTTCTTCCTCAACGGCGATGTCCTTCGGCAGGACAATCTTGTCGAGGTCGATTTCGCCCTTGGCTGCTGCGGCGGCGGCGGCCGCCGCGCGGAGGTCGGCCTGGCCACGGGAAACCCGGCGGCTGTCGCGCTGGGCCAGTCCGCTTTGGATGGCGGCGGTGACGGCCTCGACAATGATGCGGATGGATTTCACCGCGTCGTCGTTGCCGGGAATCGGGTGCGAAAGGGAGGTCGGGTCGGAGTTGGTATCCACCAGGCCGATGCAGGGGATTTCACAGCGCTTGGCTTCGGCGACGGCGATGAGTTCCTCGTTCACGTCGATGACAAAGAGGGCCGAGGGCAGCCCGCCCATTTCGGTGATGCCATTGAAATTGCGCTGCATGCGGGCCATCTCGCGCTTGATGGCGGATTCTTCCTTCTTGGGCAGCTTGGCCATTTCGCCGCTGGTCTCCATCTGCTGGAATTTTTTGAATTTCGCGATGGAGCGCTTGATGGTCTCGTAATTGGTAAGCGCACCGCCGAGCCAGCGGTTCACGCAGAAGGGCATGTTGACCGAGATGGCGGCCTCGCGGACGATGTCCTGCGCCTGGCGCTTGGTGCCGACGAAAAGGACATTGCCGCCATCGCCCACGAGATCCTCGAGGAACTTGCAGGCTTTTTCGAGCGCCACGTGCGTCTTCTCGAGATCGACGATGGTGATGCCCTGGCGGTGGTCGAATATATAGGGCTTGGAGCGCGGGTTCCAGCGCTTGGTCTGGTGCCCGAAATGTACGCCTGCATCGAGCAGGTCTTTGATGGTGATATTCATGATCTATGTATGTGATACACAGGTCGGCCAGTGGGCCGCCTTGCGATCTTAGCTGGTTGACGGATTAAGGTTGGGAACGAACGGAGTTGACCAAAACATAGGCTGAGCGGGCCCTTGGCAAGCGCGAATTTGGCGGGGGCGCAACCCTTTGGACTGCCTTATGTTCCTTCAACTGACAACCTCGTGCCACCCATTACACGATCCACGGTCAGAGATCGGTGATCGGTTTGTGCCTCGGCACGAGGGCCTTCATGATGCCCAATGCGACCAGGTAGCTCAGGGCACAAACGATGAACATGAGGAGATAGGCGGTTTTCGGCGTGGCTTTGTAAGCGTCGGTGAGGGCACCAGCCAGAAGCTGCACAATCACGCCGCCAATTCCGCCAGCCATGGCGCCAATTCCCGTGACCGACCCCACAGCCTTTTTTGGAAACATGTCGGAAACCGTTGTAAAAAGATTCGCGGACCAGGCCTGGTGCGCGGAGGCGCCCACGCAAATCGTGGCCACGGCCAGCACTGCGGCCATTTTTCCAAAATGGCCGACATCGCCAAAATATTGCGTGCTCAGAACCGCCAAGGGACACAGGGCAATGAGAAACATGGCGGTCATGCGGGCCTTATAAACCGGCATGCCTTTTTTAATGAATGTCATCGGGATACTGCCGCCATAAACGCTGCCAATAATGGCGATGGCGTACACAATAAAGGTTGGCAGCATGACTTCGTGCTTGGTCATCCCAAACTGTTTCTTCAGGTAATCCGGCAGCCAGAAAAGATAAAACCACCAAATGCCATCGGTCATGAATTTGCCGAAAAAGAAACTCCAAGTCTGCCGATAGCCAAAGAGCCTGAACCAGGAAACCTTGGCCTTGTCACTGGAGGCCTCGGCATCCCGGGTGGTTTCAACCTCATCATCGCAGTGGATGTAGTCGTACTCGGCTTTGGAAAGCCGTTTTTGCCGGGCCGGGGTGTCATAGAGCCAAAACCAAAAAATCAGCCAAAGAAAACCCGCCGCCCCGGTGAGGATAAACGCCATCTTCCATCCCTTTTGATCACCGAAATAGATCATGCACCAAGGGACAAAGAGAGCCGCAATCATGGCGCCAGCATTTGAACCGCTGTTAAATATGCCGGTCGCGAGGGCTCTTTCGCGCTTGGGAAACCACTCCGCCACCGTTTTGATGGAAGCAGGAAAGTTGCCGGCCTCGCCGAGGCCAAAAGCACTTCGTACGATAATGTGCATCGCCAGCAACCGTCCCACAAAGGCGTTGAGGATGCCGAAAACCGACCAAACGATGAGTGAAAGGGCCAGGCCCAGCTTGGTGCCAATCTTATCGATGACCCAGCCGGCCAGAATCGTCATGCCAGCGTAAAATCCCGTAAAGCAGGACGTCAGGTAGGAAAAGTCCGTATTGGACCAGCCAAACCCACCTTGAGCAGCCGGCGCGCAATAGTATTCCTTCAGATAGCCAATGACATTTCGATCCATGTAATTGATCGTGGTGGAAAAAAACAGCAAACCACAGATGACCCAGCGATAATTAGTGGGTCTTGAGGCGGGGGCTGGGGGTGACATGGCAGGAGGAACAAAACAGGGAAGACCACCAAAGCACACTAATAAAATCCTCTGTTTTTAACCGCGAATAGACGCTAATGAACGCGAATAAAAAGGATTTCTTCATAAATTAATACTTGGCGGCCTTGTGCTGCGACTGGCATCGCAACAGCCCTCCTCAGACAAAATCCCACCGTCCGTTGCATCTGCCCATTCGCGTTCATTCGCGTCTATTCGCGGTTTTTAAAAGCTATTCGCGGTTCAGCGGGCGCACCAGCCACCATCGACGGCCATTACCTGGCCCGTGAGATAATCGGACGCAGCCGAGGCGAGAAACACAACCGCGCCAGCCAGGTCGTCCGCCTCGCCCCAGCGGCCGGAGGGGATGCGGCTGAGAATTTCCTTCGAGCGCACGGGATCGGCCTGGAGCGCCGCGGTGTTGTCGGTGCGCATGTAGCCGGGCGCGATGGCGTTCACTTGCACGCCCCGGCCCGACCACTCGTTGGACAATGCCTTCGTCAGCTGGCCGACCGCACCCTTGCTCGCCGCGTAGGCCGGCACGGTGATGCCGCCAAAAAACGTGAGCAGCGACGCGATGTTGACGATCTTGCCCGAACCGCGGGCGAGCATGTGCTTGCCCGCCGCGCGACACGCGGTGAACACACCATCGAGGTTTACATTGATGACGGCGTCCCAGTCCGCATCGCTGTAATCGGCCGCCGGTGTGCGGCGGATGATGCCGGCATTGTTGACCAAAATATCGAGATGGCCCTGCCAGGCGATGGCCTGCGCGAGCAGGCGCTCGACGTCGGCGCGCTGGCCAAGGTCGGCGGCGATGGCGGTGGCTTTCACGCCCAGCGACTCAATTTCCTTCATGACCGGGGCAAGCTTGGCCGCGTCGCGGCCATTGATGACGACGTCCGCGCCCGACTGCGCGAGCGCGAGGGCCATGGCCTTGCCCAGTCCCTGCGAGGAACCGGTGACCAGCGCGACTTTGCCGCGCAGCCCGAATTTTTTCTCGAGGTAGCTCATTTCAACGTCGCGATCGGCGCGGGATCCATGTCGGAGAAGATCTGGTTGTCCCCGCCCATGGCCCAGACAAAGCGATAACTGCCCGTGCCGGCGCCGCTGTGGATCGACCATGCAGGCGAGAGCACCACCTCGCGGTCGCGCACGATGAGGTGGCGCGTCGCCTGCGGTTCGCCCATGAGGTGAACGACGGCGTTGTCGCCCAGGTCGAAGTAGAGGTAAATTTCCGTGCGGCGGCTGTGGGTGTGCGGCGGCATGGTGTTCCACACGCTGCCGGGCTCGAACTCGGTAAAGCCCAGCACGAGCTGGCAGCTCTTGATGCCGTCGAGGTGGATGAGTTTGTTGATGCGGCGGCAGTTGGCCTTGGCGGTGTCGCCAATGGGGTCGGTCTTCACCTCGGCGCGGCGCGCGACAGCGGTCGGGTACTTCGCATGCGCGGGCGTGCTGACAAAATAAAACTGGGCCTGGCCGGCGGCGCCGTTTTCAAACGTGACGTCTTTTTCGCCGAGGCCGACGTAGAGGCAGTCGAGCGGGCCGAGCTCATATTTCACGCCGCCGGCATTCACCACGCCGGGGGCGCCGACGTTGAGGATGCCGATCTCGCGGCGCTCGAGAAAAAAGGCTGTGCCGGTTTCCTTCGCGCCCGGCAGGCCGAGCGGCGCCGTGGTCGGCAGGGCCGCACCGGTGATCATGCGGTCGAGGTCGGTGTAGTGCGCCGTGACCCGGCCCGGTTGAAAAAGTTCACCAATCAGAAAATAGTCGCGGAGTTTTTCCGTGGAAAGCGTGTTGGTCTCAGCCGGACTGGGAAAGTAATGGAGTTTCATGCGTGGGTAAAAATTGCCGACAAATGCAATTACGTCAAAGAGGAGAAGCAGAGATCATTGAATTAATCAGGGCGGAAAAAGGTGTGGCCAGCCTTAAGGTGTGGCGCGGCAGGAAATTTTGACCGGCGACTTCGCGCGGGCCGCACAGGCCGCGACATAATTATTCCAGTCTTCGCGCGAGGAGAAGTCGCCGCTTTTGGTCCAGCCGGCGCCAATGGAGTAATGCAGCGGCACACCGGGCGTGACTTTCACGAGGACCAGGTGGTTGTATTGGTCGTCCGCGAAGCCGCTCAACGCCGCCGGATCCACGATGACCGCTTCGCCGATCCCGCCATGTGTCTTCTCGGTTTCCCATTGCGCGAACCATCCGTCTGCCGGGTTCTTGGTTTGCCCGGCTGTCACTTTCTCGCCTTGGTCGGCGCTGTTTTTGTTGATGCCGATCGCAACGGTAAGGTCCTTCGTGCCGCCCTCGACCGTGAACGTGCTTTCCATCTCGTCGAGATTATGGCCGGCATCCACGGTGAAGCGTTTGACTTCGGAGACCTTCACGCCGTTGGCCGCCCAAGGATCGAAGGTGAGCTCAAAAACTGCGCGGATCGGGCCGTTCGCGAGCACTTTCCAGGCCCGGTAGTCATTGCTCACATAAAGCTTTTGCCCATCCCAGATGCCCGTGCCGCCGCAGCCGCGCGACTGGCCGGTCTGGTACATGTCCATCCCCTCCCCTTCGTCCTTGTGATAGTGGCCGCTGCCCTTGTTGTACCAGCGGTCGACGATGAGATAGCGGACGCGTTTGCACCACACATCGATGCCGCTGCTCACCATCTGGTCCTGGCCGGCGGCGGGGGATGAAAGCGCCGGGCCGTAAACGCGGTGGGCGATGCGGTCGTTTTCCCAGCCAAAATCATCGAGGCGCTCGGGCACGTAACGGGCAAACACCCTGGCCGGAAAGACCGGCGCGACCGCTTTGCTCTTCTCGATGGTAAAACTGGCGGATTTTTCCCCGGCGGCGAAGTCGTGCTGAAACAAAAGTTCGCCATAGGAACCGTTCGAATCGAGCGGCTTCTCGTTGGTGACCTGGTACGGCAAAACGCTTCCGGTGGAATCTTTGACCGTGAGATGCTGCAGGAGCGCATCGGGCATCGCTTTGGTGATTTCCGTCCACGGCACCTCGATGACCTCGGCCGGGCGCGCGAGATCGAGATCGTTGGTGACGGTGACCACGATCTTGTCCGCAGCGCGGGCCACGCCGGCGGCAAAAACAAAGACCCAGATGAGTTTGGAAAATCGGCGTGTCACCGTGATTCGGAAATGGATTGGAAATCCAATCAATGCATTGGCTCGGAACCAACTAAAAATCACCCCAATGCCGATCAATGTTTCTTATGGGATATCGCAAGGACGCGACCAGAGCATTGAAAATGAAACCATAACCCTATCGTCTGGACCACAGCGAGGATGTCGATTCCTCCGCTCGGACGTTTGGCAAGCGGTCAGCCGGATTTTTTGCCACAAAAGATCACATAGAGCCCAAAGCAAGGTTGTTCTCCGTGTTCTTCTTGTCCGCCGAAGCCTTAGCGAAGGCGGATGTGATCCTTTCGTGGCTACACTAATTTTCAAAACGCATTAGGGTGTGTCTCCAAATTGGCCTGGCCCGCCGTGAAGAATCAAAATGGATCGCCGCAAGGCGCAGTGGCAGAAGGTGGGCTTTTAGCCCATGTCTGCCGCTGGAACGCCGCGCCGATCCATTTTGAACTTCACCCTCTGGGCTGGGGCGAGAGCCGGTGCCGGGCGGCGTTGGCCGCGAAGGTCAGGGCTTCAGCCCAATCCTTCGCGCCCGCCTGGCCCCACACCGGCTGCGCCCTCAGCGACGGACTATGCCCATTTGAAGACACACCCTAAGCCTGGTCGGCCGATGCAGGCGGCACCGGCGGCCGGCCGATGGATACGGCGGCCAGGCCGAGCAAGGCGAAGACCGCGCACCACGCGATGAACCAGTCGCCATGCTGCACGTAATAACTCTGCTGGCCGATCCAGCGCGCGTCGCGCGTCACCTCCATGCCCCTTGTGCCGCGAAAATAGATGGTGCCATCGTCGTTGGTCAGCACCGTGCGGATGCCGCCAAACTCGTCGATCCAGCCGCTCCAGCCGGCGTTGCCACAGCGCAAAACCGGCCGGCGCGTCTCCACCGCGCGCAAAACCGAATGCGCGGCGTGCTGGTAGGCCGCCCCGCCCTCGCCAAACCACGCGTTATTGGTCAGCACCACCAGCGCGTCCACGCCGGCCAGCGCGTTGTCGCGCGCCAGGCTCGGAAAAACATCCTCGTAACAAATCAGCGGGCCGAGCGTGAGCGTGCGATGGTCAAGGTTGACCGTGAGCGGCTGCGCCGCGTGGCCGCGTGCGTCATCGTCGTCGCCGATGGGCACGATTTTTTTCAACCAGCCCAGCAGCGGACGCAGCGGCACGTATTCGCCAAACGGCACGAGCTTGCGCTTCGCATAATAAACCGGCTGCAGCCCCGCGGCCGGATCGACCACACACGCGGCGTTGTACCACGCCTCGCCGGGCTGGGCTCCGGCGAGCCCGGTCGAGCCGCCGGCGGGCTCGACGGCGATGGTCCCGAGCACCAGAGGCGTGTGCGCGCGGCGCGCCAGCGACTCGGCCCACGCCTGCATCTGGCCATCGCCGCGCACGGCCCACGGGGTCGTCGCCTCCGGCCAGAGGATGATGTCGGGATACGACGCCGCGGCTTCGAGGGTGCTCTTTTCCAAAACATCAAGGATCGCCGGGCCGCGCGCCGGATCCCATTTCACTTCCTGCGGGATGTCCGGCTGCACCATCGCCACGCTGGCCAGCGGCTGCACATACCTCGCACGGTTAAACGTGTCGCTCAGCGGCAGCATCGTCGCAAACATCAGGATGAGCAGCGCGAGCAAAAATTCCGGCGGACGCCGCCGCAGGCTGGGCAGGCCGTCGCGCAGCGCCCGGTGAAAATACGCGGCAAACCCGAGGTTGAAAACGATGAGGATATACGACACGCCCCACGCGCCCGTCCACGCCGCGATTTGCAGCACGGCGCTGCGCTGCCACTGGCTCGCGGCCAGCGGCAGCCAGGGAAATCCGCCGAGAAACCAGGTGCGCGACCATTCGATCAGCACCCACCACCCGGCGAGGCCGAGCATCGCAAGCAGGCGCAGCAGCGCCTGCCGGCCGCGCATCCGCGGCAAAACCCACCACGCGCCGAGGTACCACAGGCCCGTCCACGCGCCCATGAACGGCCCGAGCAGCAACAACCCGAGCCACGTCACGTGGTGCAGCCAGCCGAGCAAAATCGTCCACGCCACCGCCTGCGCCGCGAACAGGGTCAGCGCGTAGGGCTTGAACCGCGGCCGCTCGTACGCCCAGAAAAGCGCCGGCCCCGCAAAGGCGTAGGCAAACTCCGGCGTGGTGTACGGCGGGAACATCAGCACCGTCAGCACCACCGTCAGCCCAAACACCGCCACAGCCCAGACCAACCCGGGATTTTTCTGATAAAACGAGGGTTGCTCGGCGTAAGGATCGTAAGGCGGCAAATCAGGCATGGAAGGAGGGAGCCTTGAACATCCAACATCCAACATTCAACATCCAACGTCCAAACCCGAACATGAAACTCTGAACGTCGAAGGACCTAAGGCCATCATGGGAATGGGTATTCGCTCTCTGACACAAATGGATCGTCTCGTATTGTCATTCCGAGCCGTGCGAGGAATCTCACAAATATCGATTCCGCGAGATCCTTCGCTTCGCTCTGGATGACAAAAAGCATGCGACGCCCCAGGTGCTTCCAACTTCTGCATCCAGATTCGACATTCAGCGTCCAGCGTTTTCCCTAAGCCCGTCAAGCTTCGCCAGCGCGGCCGGCAGTTCGCCGAGGCCCGCCAGTTGTGCAAACCGCGCGTGGCCGGCGGGAGCCGCGGACTC
>Ga0210387_10002152_pt1 | contig 14957 bp, 17 predicted proteins | sample IncBWC7OmetaG_FD_160108 | JGI IMG/M metagenome (GOLD analysis project Ga0210387, IMG submission 160108) | Forest soil microbial communities from Barre Woods Harvard Forest LTER site, Petersham, Massachusetts, United States - Inc-BW-C-7-O ...
GAAGAAGTGGTGGCGGCGATGTCGGACCCGCCGTTGATGAGGGTGATGAGGGTGATGATTGTGTTGGGAGCTTTTCACATTGCGCTTTTTGGGCGGTGAATGAGGCCGTGGAGCAACCGTGGCTTGCGGACGGGCCTTTCGAGAAACACGCGGAGGTTGTTCATCGTGAGTCTCACGATGGTGAGACGCCGACGGAGGAGGATCGTAGGGAGGAAGCGGAACATCGACGTGCTCTTGCGCGGCAGCGGGAAACCGAGGTAAAACGATCGCGAAAAACAGCGTAGTCAGAGTCAGAGCAGGCTTCATCTTTCAAACAAAATTGAGAAAGGCGTCATTCACTGCGCCTTGCTCGCCTTTAATGCCTTTTTCTTCCCGAGCCGCTTTCCAAGCGGCTCTAGAGGCCTCAGGAACCTCACGTCGATTTTTGTATATCGGGCGGGGAAACCTTGCAGAGATTGAATAACAATGCGTGAAAATCCGCCCAAAGCGAGTTGATGACCCATCGGGGCCCTCACCGCCGCTTCTCCAGGCGTCGCTCCAGCGGCGATGCCTCGATTGAAAGTAGCCAAGTTTTCCCCACACCACCAGGAGGTGCGGACGCTCTTGTAGCGCGGGAAAAAATGCGCCAGGATCTTTCTCAGTTGATCTGGTCCGTTCAAAACGCCAGAGCTCTCGCCAGATTCCAGCTCCGTCCGAATGTCGATCAGTAGCTCCTCGTCCTTGACCACCGCAGTTGCGCAAAAACGAGGATCGTCCGGATCCGTCGCCGAGTAACGATAGTGGTCCATCTCTTCAGGTGTTCTGCCGCGAACGGCGATGCGACGGTTTCCTTGGGGATTGGTATTTGTCCGAGCCCCTCGACATAGGAGCAGAAATCTCTGGAACCGGTGCGATGCCAGCATCGCCGAGTTTGTGCTCTTCCAAGATACCCTGGGCGATGCCGTGGGCGATCCGTCGCCGGTAGCTTTCGGTCGCCACTTTCTGCGCTTCCGCCGGATTTGTGACGTAGGCGCACTCACAAAGGACGCATCGAATCTCAGGGTTGCGGGTGAGCCTCAAGCGTCGTCGCAATACGCCCAAGTTCGTTTCGTCCGTTGCCGCGACGAGTTGTTGTTGAATACGTGTGGCCAAACCGTGGCTGTCAGCTCTCCAAAAGAATGTCTTCGCCCCGTGCATCGCGTGATTGGAAACCGCGTCATAGTGAATGCTGACCAGCACAGCCTTGGCACCTTGGCGATTTGCAAAACGAACACGATCATCCAATTCGACGAAGTGATCGTCTTCACGCATCATCACAGTTTTCAACCCAGCGCGGCGCAATTCATCGCGAACCAGCTTTGCCGTGTCGAGCGTCAGGTCCTTCTCCCGCAAATAGATCGGAGCCCCTCGTCCACTGACACCGCCGCTATCTTTTCCGCCGTGACCCGCATCGATCACGACCGTCGAAAAACTCCCCACGCCGGCCGGCGCCTGCGCGCTCGGCGTTTGAGTGCAACCGCCAAAGAACAGGACCAGAGAAACAGCCATCGAGACAGACCAAAAGATGAAACGAAACCCGCCGAACATGCGATGCACCTTAGTAGGAAGCGGGCCGGCGGTACTCGGTAGGGCGGAGCAAAACAGGCCCTGGAGGAACCGCGGCGGCGGTCGGCGCACTGGCTTTGTCGAGAAGCTGGTACCAATACTCCACCATCCGCGTTTGGGATCTCGTTTCATGGGCCGTAAACCAACAACCAACGACCAAGCGCGCTCCTTTGTCAGCAGCTAATTTTTTCATCTCGTACGGGTCGACAAAATATTGCGATCGAACTGAAACCATCCCGATCTTTCGATACCCCTGCACCAGGTAGGTCCGAACGGTCTTTTGAAATTCGTTCGGGTTCACTCTTTGAAACAGAACCTGATCCAACCAAACCAACGCGACCGCTGTACCCCCGGTTTGATCGCGATAGACACTCGCCAGGTTCCCATAATAACTCCAAGGGTGGCCCGGCTTTCTCGTATTGACATTGGGAGTAAACGCACAGCCAAAGAACGCTGGCGCAATCAGCAGCAGAAAGTGAAGCTTCATTTGGACACGGACAACCGAACCGGAGAACATTCGAATCTTGGGCTACAAGTAACCGGGGTTGTTACCCGTGTAAATTCTAGCCTGAAAAAATCCGTGCGAAATGCTCACGCAATGCCTCGATGTGCCTGGCGCCGCCTCTAAATCCAATGTAACCGTCCGGCCGAATCAATACGAAGGCGCCCGGTTCAGCTTCGTAAAGAGCGTGCGCTGCACCGTCCCAATCAAAAAGAACTTCAGAGAAGTCGGCTTGCGTTCCACGAATCACCACCAGAGCATCGATCAGCCCATTAAAATGCCGGCCGACTTCAACGCACAAAGCACAAGCTTTGGACGCGATATCCGCGTCCGTATCGGCAAAACACAAAAGATGATGCATGGGTTTACGGAACAGATCAAACAATCTGAGTGGTTCCCGAGTGGTCCCCTGTTGGAATTCGCAATCCGGCGCACGGTCGCCGGCGTGAACTGCGTGCCCGGTCTTCCCGGACACGATCGAGCTGTGTCGGTAATGTATCCCGATCTCGGCCATGGTTTCTGCGATCCGGTCTTCCACCAGATGGATACCCGTGAGGATCGGAAGCAGCGCGTCCCTGAGTTGTTGACTCAGGGCGCCGTGCAAACAAGCCAGGCGGGTAAGTCGGTCAGTGAGACTCAATACCATCTTCGCGACCGGTTCGCGCTCCTCGTTGTAACTATCCAGCAGTGAATCCGGCGATTTTTTGTGGACCACCAGGGCGAGCTTCCAAGCAAGATTCATGGCATCCTGGATACCGGTGTTCATCCCCTGCCCGCCCGCGGGACTGTGAATATGAGCGGAATCGCCTGCGAGAAAAATGCGGCCAACGCGAAAATCCGGAATTTTGCGATGAGAAATACGAAAGCGCGACATCCAGACTGGCTCCGTGAGGCGGATCCCGGAATTAGTTCGGCTTTCTAGGATGGATTGGATTTCGGCCAGCCGGAGATCGCCGACCGGTTGGCCCTCTGCATCCATTGGGGTGTTGACGATAATCCGGCATCGGTCGCCCCGGAGCGGGAATATCCCCACCAGTCCCTCCCCGGTCAGGAATAGATGGATGTGAACGTGATCGAGGGGACCATCAATCTTCACATCCGCGAGAAGAAATGTTTCTGGGTCAGCGTTTCCCTCAAACGGCAAACCTAACAGATGCCTGACGCTGCTGTGTGCGCCGTCGCAACCAATCAGCCAGCCCGATTCAAACCTTTCATCCAGGCCCTCGGAGTTACGAATGACTGCTTGAACCGCATCGGGTAATTGAGAGAGATTCAGCAGCTCTTTTTCGCGGTCCACAACGATCCCGAAACCTGTCAGATGCTCAGTCAGAAGACGCTCTGTCTCACTTTGCGGCAAGCTGACCGCAAAGCGATAACGGCTCGGCAAACTGCTGAACCCGATGTGCGCGATTTGACCGCTCCGATTGTAGATAGCGACCCCGCTCAACTGGTGACCGGCCCCGAGCACCGGATCGACCATTCCCATCATCTCAAATATTTCGAGCGTGCGAGGAAAGATAGCCAGCGCTCTAGAGGTGGAAGCTGGGGTGGCCGCTTTGTCGATGATTCGGCACCTCACGCCTCTCCGGGCCAGTTCGCAAGCCATGGTCAGTCCGACCGGACCGGCGCCTACCACGAGAACATCGAAAGGAGGGTTAGCGCTCATGATTCGCTCGAATTGGCAGTGTACCGTCCCTCCGAAAATCAGCGGTTTCTGCGAGGCCGCGACTGCTCAATTCTGAGACTCAGCTGGACCCGTCCCTCCTCCAGCTTCCGCTGCAAGAGAGCCTTCGCCTCATCATCAGAACATTTTTCAATCTCTTCGGACAATCGCTTGATCTCCTTGAGTAGTTCCACTTCAAAGGGAACGCAGCCGGAATTCTTGAGAAGAGAAAGACCGACGCGCTGGTCTTCCGGCCAGCTGAAGTACTCGTCAAGATTCAACGGCTTACCTGTTCCGGGTAATTCCTCGTACTCATTCTCGGCCAGCCATTCTTCGATCAGCTTGTCGACGGAATAAACCATTCTTCTCTTTCCGGAAGGAATTTAGTGCATCGTCTCATAAGTGGGAGGCATACCGCCGTCGGCGATTTTGCCGATTTTCAAGGCGCGAGCGACGAGCATACTTAAACCCGTACGCGAGGAGCGAGCAACGCAGAAAATCGGCAAAAGCGTCATCGGCCCTCCGAGTTGGCTTGAAAAGGGTTTGTCTGCGTCGTTGCTCGTTCGTTACGTATCGCAGCGGATACGCTCCTCACTCGCGCCTGGCATCCAAACCCTTTTGAAGCCAACGGTATGCCTCCTACTTATGAGACGATGCACTAGCACCTCGAATTATCCTGCGTACCACAATACAGCGCAAAAATGGCAGGCCGTCCCTGCAATGACAAACAGATGCCAGACCAAGTGGTTGTACGGAAGCCGTTTCGCTGCGTAGAAGAGGACTCCGGAAGTGTAGGCAATGCCTCCGGCCAATATCCAAAGTAATCCCGCGAACTGGACATGGAGCCAAAAAAGTCGAATGGCGAACAATGCCATCCATCCCATGCCGAGGTAAGTGAAGATCGAGAGTCGTTGATGTTTCAACCCGCCAAATGCTTTCAAAATTATGCCGAGGATCGCCAAACTCCAGACAACGCCAAAAAGTGTCCAACCCCACCTGCCGCGCATGGCTCCGAGTGCGAAAGGCGTATAGGTGCCGGCGATGAGAACGTAAATCGCCGAATGATCAAGCAGATGGAAAAACCGCTTGATCCTGCCTTCCGGTACCGCGTGATAGATCGTCGACACAAGATAGAGGGAAAGCATCGCCACCGCGAAAATGATGGTGCCGGCCAGACTAAATTCGTTGCGGCGTTGAATCGCGGAACCAACGAGCAAAGGTATTCCGGCGATCACCGCCAATAATCCGACCGCCGAACTGACGCTGTTGGCGATTTCTTCGCCCAATGTTTGCGGACGCCGCCGTTCCGACGCGAGCGGTTTTGTCATCCGTACTTCTGACATAGTGGAATGGCGTCCGCCAGGTCCTTCAGCTCCGTCCGTTCGCAACGGCAACAGCCGCCGAGGCCACTCGTTTCCGTCCGGCAACCTCTTCTCCGGCGTCCTTCGGCAGACGCGCGAAGCTCACATACGAAATAGCTGCAATGAATCCGACCACCAGAAACGCCGGCGGGAAATCCCGTGCCGCCAGCGTTTCACTGTGACGGATCGCGAGAGAAAGCTGGAGCATCGACGCCCCAACCGTTATCCCGAGGCTCAATGCGATCTGCTGAAAAGCGCTGGTGAAACTGGTCGCCTGGCTCATTTCCGGCTGATCAACTTCGGCGACGCTGATGGCGTTGATGCAAGTAAATTCCAATGATCGGAAAAAACCGCCGACGAAGAGAATAGCGAGCATGACACTAATGGGCGTCGTCGCCGTAAACAACGCTGGCGCGGCAATCAACACACCGCTGACGATCGCATTGAATAACAGGACACTGCGAAATCCGAACCGTCTCAGAATCGTCCCTACGGCTGTCTTCATTCCGATCGCACCGATCGCCGCCACAAAGGTTAACAAACCGGAATTGAGCGGAGTCATTCCAAATCCAAGCTGAAGCTGGAGCGGCAGCAGCAAAGGCATCGCGCCAACTCCAATCCGAAAAAGTGAGCCCCCGACGATTCCCGACCTGAACGTCGGATATCTCAAAAGCCTCAGATCGAGAATAGGTGATTCCGCGCGGCGAGCGTGGAAGACATAAAGCCCCACCGACGCGGAACCCACCAGGAAAAGTCCGACGACAACCCAAAGCGGCACGCCGGCGGCATCCAACGCAGCGGACGCAGAAACCAGCCCGGCGAGCCCAATTCCGGACAGGACAAAACCCAAATAATCGAACCGGCTGATGGTTTCACCCCGGACATTTGGAATGTACAGGGTGGCGAGCACCATGCCAAAAGCGGCCATTGGCAAATTGATCCAAAAGATCCAACGCCAATGAAAATAGGTCGTTACGAAACCGCCTACCGGCGGCCCCAGTACAGGTCCGAGCAGCGCCGGCATTGTCAACCAGGCAAGCGCTCCGACAAACTCCGACCTCGGAATCGTCCTCAAAATTACCAATCGCCCCACGGGCACCATCATTGCACCGCCAATCCCCTGAAACGCCCTGGCCGCCACCAACTCCCCGATGGTGTTAGCGAAGCCGCAGAGAGCGGATCCGAACGCAAAGATCAATATCGCCAGACGAAACACGATCCGCGTCCCGAATCGATCGGCAACCCAACCCGAGGCTGGAATAAAAACAGCGAGTGTCAGTAAATAGGAGGTAAGAGCCAGTTTGAGTTGGATTGGGCTTTGATGAAGGTCGCGCGCGATCGCCGGCAAAGCTGTCGATAGCACCGTTGCATCGAGATTCTCCATGAAAAGCGCGCAGGCGACGATCAAAGGCACAAGAATACGAAGGGGTATCAACCCGTTTCCTTGACCCTCCGAATGTGGATGACTGCTTCTTGCGTTTTGCGCTGCGTCCTGCATGTAAGCGGCTAAAGATGGGGAAATCACATCGCATTCCAGGGCCGGTGACGCAAGCGCCGAACGACGTTCGGCGGCGCTGGTAAGCAACCGCCGCTGTTCGCTCGACTTTGAAAAAGCAAAGCCCGGAGACACTTGGCCTACTCCCTTCCATCGGCCTCGAACGCCGATTGCAGCCAATTGGTCGATTAGACGCACTAGGCGATATAGAAACAACAAGTGTTATCGATGTCCTGACTGCACCGCCGAACGCGGATCAGCCGCCCGGTCGTTTTCTGAGCAACCGGATGATTTCTCGTCCTTCACGCTCCGGATAAGCTGTGCGAGGCTTCAGTTCCTCCACCAGCTCAAAATGCGTTCCAAACAGCCTATCGAGCTCTTCCCGGGTCACGGCAAACGGCGGACCGCCTTCCGGTGGCGCCTCACCAGGATCCCACGGATTGAGGAAAAAGATTGCCAGCACAGCACCCGTGGGTTGCAAGGCGCGGAAGACTCCACGGACATAATCTCGACGACGTCGCGGTTCGATCGCACAAAAACAGGTGTGCTCAAAAACCCAGGCGAACCGATTGGTCAATTCAACAGGCAGATCAAGGAAATCCGCCAGCTGGTAGGTTTCTTGGCCGACCGGCGAGAATCCGCGGGCATGGTCGATTGCACTCGGGGCGACATCCAGACCAACCACTTCTGTCGTCGGACAGACTCCTGCAATGGCTCGAACATCGTGTCCCGAGCCGCAACCGGGCACGAGCACGCTGCCGTGCAGCGGGCCGCGGCTTTCGAGCCATTCCAGAAGCGGCGGCGAAGCCGCTCCTTTTTCCCAGGGTGTATCACCGGCCCGGTATCTCTGTTCCCAATCCATGCCAGTTGTCAGTTGTCAGCTGACCCGATTGATCGATCGTTTGGAACGTCAAAAAATGACTTCAAATTGCCAAGCAGGACATCAGTGTGCCATTCCTGCAGTGAAAAAGGACTGAATCAAAAAAGCGATCCCAACCACACCAACACCCAAACTCGCCAGCCAGAACACTCGGCTTCGGATCAGGACCGCAATCGCTCCGACCGCAATGGCTATCTGGAACATGGTGACGCTGCTCGCCAATACCTCGTGGGTGCGCAGATGAGTTTGAGCATCCTTCTCCAGATCCTCGGCCTTTTTCGCAATCTGCTCTTTCTCTCGTTGATAGCCCGCCACTTTCTCTCTATCGGTGTCGGCAACCGGTTTCCCCAGCGCCTCGAGAATCTCTGCCTTGCTCGTCAACGCCGTTTCCTTGATGCTCTTCGATTGGTAGTAGCTCCATTGGTCGGTTGATTCGATCTGCGACATCATCGCCTCGTTCGCGTGATGCCCCGCCTTCAAAGAGGAGACAGCGGCGAGCCCGGCCAGAAGCGCCGAACTAAGGGCCACGCCAAGCACCCATGTTTCGCGGTTGTGTTCGGCATGATGGTGGATTTCTTCGTGAAGATGTTCAGTTGGCACCTCGGGATCTTCCATATCGTTCCGTATGAAATAGCGCAGTGAAACCCCCGTCACAATCGTTCTCGTGGTTTTCGAATTAAGCGTGAAGATTTTTCGGCGCCGGTTTAGAGTCGTGCCAAATAAAGTGCAATCCTCCCCTCCCTCAGACTTAGAAGCTCTCACCCTAGGACAGGATCTCTTCAGGTTCCTGCTCGAGAACACCCCCGACCAGGTCTATTTCAAAGATCTGCAGGGTCATTTTATACGCGCCAGCCGCGCGGTCGCTGAATACATGGACGTCGCGAACCCGCTGGATCTCATCGGGAAAAGCGATTTCGATTTTTGGTCGGAGCAGACGGCAAAAGAGGCCTTTGAGGATGAACAGCGAATCATTAAAACCGGACAACCAATGGTGGGCAAAATCGAGCGATTGATCCACGCGGACGGGAGAGTCACCTGGGATTACACCACCAAGTTGCCGCTGAAAGATTCCAAGGGTCAGATCATCGGGATTTGCGGGATCAATAAAGACTTCACGGCCATCAAGCAAATGGAGGACGCGCTCGCAGAAGAGCGCAACCGATTGAACCGGACGACCGCTGAGTTAGAGGCGAAGAATGGGCAGCTCGAAGCCGATTTGCGCATGGCGCGTGAGGTCCAGTTGGCGCTGCTGCCTCGGGACTACCCGACCCTCTCGCATTTCGGGAGCTCAGGCTGCAGCGCACTAACTTTTGCGCATTGCTATCGCCCGGCAGAAGCTGTTGGAGGTGATTTTTTTGATATTTTTCCGCTTTCGCCCACTCGGGCCGGCATCTTTATTTGTGATGTCATGGGGCACGGTTTGCGCGCAGCCCTGGTCACAGCGATCATCCGGACGTTGCTGGAAGAACTCAGGCCAATGATGCAAAATCCGGGCCGGTTCCTCAGCGCGCTTAATCTGCGACTTCGCGCCATCCTGGAACGTGTCGACGAACCATTCATCGCCACGGCGTTCTACTTGACCGCCGACACCGCCACCAAAGAGACGCAGTTCGCAAATGCGGGTCACCCCGCGCCTATGCGTGTCCGGCGCAACGAATGTTTGGTCGAACGGATTTCGCCGGAGGGCGGCAGGCCCGGCCCAGGCCTGGGATTATTCGATGAGGTGAGTTATTCCACCTCACGTTCCGCGTTTGACCAAAACGACTGCATTTTATTGTTCACCGACGGGCTGTACGAGGTCGAATCTCCGGAGGGAGAACAGTTCGGATTGGACGCGGTGATTTCCAGCCTGAAATCCCACGCGGATCTACCAGCCGAGAAGCTTTTTAACGCATTATTGGCAGATGCTTGCAACTTCTCCAAAAAACCGGACTTCGACGACGATGTTTGCATCGTCGCGGTCGAGCAGTCGTGACTTGGAGAACCGGGGCGTTCGGGCTTCAACTCATCCGGCGTTCGGATCCGTTTGAACTTTGATCGATCGGAGCGCACAATCGGTTCTTAGTGGAACCGGGCGAATCGCCTCCTCGCACTTGGGAAAAATGGCCAACCTATTGGCTCACGCGATTCGTTATTTTGCGGTTGCTTGGGGTTGTTTATGCAGTCGCATTCCTGGTAACCGCCAACCAGATTTTACCGTTGATCGGATCCGACGGGCTCCTGCCGATAGGATTGTTTATCAATCGCCTTCAGCCGGTCTTTGGCTCCTCCTTTGAGGGGTTTCTGCGTTTACCTTCGCTCTTCTGGTTCATCCATTCGGACACGGCGCTCCTTGTCGCAGCATGGACAGGGGTTGTCCTTTCCTGCGTGGTTGCGGGCGGCTTTGCGAACGCGCTTCTGCTGGCAATCCTATGGGGCCTCTATATGTCGTTCGTCCATCTTGGACAGGACTGGTATGGTTACGGTTGGGAATTACAGCTACTGGAGACCGGCTTTCTCGCCATCTTTCTTTGCCCGCTTTTGGACGCCCGGCCGTTTCCCCGACGGGAACCTCCGCTACCCATCCTTTGGCTTTTCAGATGGCTGATCTTCCGCATGATGCTCGGTGCGGGATTGATCAAGCTGCGAGGAGATCCGGCCTGGCGTGATCTGACGGCGCTCTATTACCATTTTGAGACTCAACCCCTCCCGAATCCATTGAGCCGATGGCTTCACTTCTTGCCGAAACCGGTTTTGCGTTTTGGTGTAGGATTCAATCACCTGGCGGAACTCGTTGCTCCTTGGTTTGTTTTTTGGCCTCGTTTCGGGCGGCAGAGCAGCGGTGCGGTGATCATCCTTTTTCAAATAGTGTTAATTCTGAGCGGTAACTTGTCATTCCTGAACTGGCTGACCGTTGTTCCAGCCTTGGCCTGCTTCGATGACGGCTTCTGGTCCAAGATACTACCGAAGCAACTGGTGAGGCGAGCGGAGTTGGCAACGGCATTGGCAGTACCCAGCAAGGCGATGCGCGTGACGACTTGGATCGTTGTCAGTCTGGTCGCGATCCTGAGCATCCAACCCGTAGCGAACATGTTGTCAGCGCACCAGATCATGAACACTTCGTTCGATCCCCTTGATCTGGTGAATACCTACGGCGCCTTTGGAACGGTCGGCCGTGAACGCCTCAACGTCATCTTTGAAGGCACCAACGCTGCCGTGCCGGATGAAAGCGCCGACTGGAAGGCCTATCCGTACAAGGGACTTCCGGTGGAATTGGACAAAATGCCGCCCCAGATTGCTCCTTATCAGTTGCGCCTTGACTGGCAGATGTGGTTTGCCGCGATGTCGACACCGAATGAATATCCGTGGACGCTTCATTTGGTCTGGAAGCTTCTCCATAACAATCCGGGTGCCCTGAGCCTGTTTCGCACGAATCCATTCCCTGGAGATCCGCCGCGCTATGTGCGGGCTGTTCTCTATCAATACGAGTTTCGGAATCCCAAAGATTCAAACGGCTTCTGGTGGAGTCGCAAGCAACTTGGTTTGTGGCTCCCGCCTCTTTCAGCCGACGATCCTCGGCTGATTGCCTGGCTCCGGCAGATGGGATGGTTGCGCGAGGCTCCGGGAACCTAGTGTACCGTCTGCTCTGGGGTCAGTTGCGCACGATGGGCGTCGACAAACTCGGCGAATGAGACGGGCGCACGCCCCACGAGTTTGCGAACATGATCTGTGACGGGCAACGGCGGCCTTGAACGCAGCGCGACGGACTGCGCGACGAGGTGTTCGGCGCCTCGAATATTCGGCTCGCCTCTCTCGGTGGAGGCAGCAATGAGTTTTTCGCGCCAGGCTGGCGACGTGACCTCCTCGTAGATGACAGGTCGGGAAACAACGGACGCGATCGTTTCCGCTATCTGAGCGTAAGTCAATTGTTCAACCCCACCCGCCACGATAACGCGCTCGGACGCCAGATCCGGATTGGCCAAAAGGCTTGCCGCCATGGCGCCGACATCGGCCCCGGAGATCCAGCTCAGTTTGCAATCTCCAAAGGCATTGGCGATTCATCCACTTTCACGGATATCCCGCCCATCGATCAGAAGAACATTTTCCATAAAGAATGCGGCGATCCGAAGATGCACGCCGGCGAAGCCGGCCGTTAGCAAGTTACGGAAAGTATTCCGTTAGTATCTGCTTAGCGCGGTGTGCCCGGCCCAATTGACGACTCGGCTTTCTGTGATTTGACCATATTCCGAAGAATCCGATTTTTTATGTCGTTATTCATCCCATTCTCAAATCGGCGGGCGGCTGACCGGGCGCCGCGTTGACGTCTTCCTCGATCGCGGTGCCGCGATGCAGGGCGTCATGGTAAATCGACTCGGATCGTATCGCACGGGAGACATGATAGGCAGTGAGGCAGGCCAGCATCAACGCCGGCACCAATTGATATTCCAGCGTCATCTCGAACACTATTAGAAAGGACATCAGCGGCGCGTGCGTGGTGGCGGCCAGAAACGCGCCCATGCCGATCACCGCATAGACGATGGGCAGTGACGAGCCAGGCCACAGCGCATGCGCGGCGCTGCCGGCGAGCAGACCGAGCAAGGCGCCGACGAAGATGGTTGGCGTGAACACACCGCCGACCGCGCCAGAGGCTGTGGTGGCTGCAGTGGCGAGGATCTTAGCGAGCAGAACCCAGAGCACTAGCAACAGCGGCCACGGTGTGTGCAGCACCCCGTTGACCACGCTGTAGCCGTTGCCCCACACCTCGGGGCGCCAGACCGAGATTGCGCCTACCACCAGCCCGCCGAGCGCAAGCTTCAGCGGGAGGCCCAGCGGAAGACGCTTGGCTAGTCGACGTGCGCCATCCAGCACGCCCATGAACAGCGGAGCCAGGGCACCCAGCAGCAGGCCCATCAACAGGAATAGCGGTAACTCCCACAGCGAAGTCACGTGCAGCGGTGGAATCCTGTAAACTGGCTCATAACCCAGCACCTGATGCACGGTGACATTGGCGGTCACCGAGGCCACCATCAGCGGCCCCAACCGGCGTATGAGCAACGTGCCGTACACGACCTCGGCGATGAAAATTGCACCGGAGAGCGCGGCGTCGTAAGCCGAAGCGAAGCCCGCCGCCGCACCGCAGGCCACCAGGAGCCGCAATTGGTCGCCCTCCAAGCGGCCCAATTGGCCGACCCAGGAGCCGGTCGCGGCAGCCAGTTGCACCATCGCGCCTTCGCGGCCGATCGAGCCGCCGGAGGCAATCGTGCAGAGTGACGAGGCGCTACGCAGCAGGGTGCCGCGCACGTCCTGGCGACCGTCGCCGACCGCGATGGCTTCAAGGTAATCGGGTTGTTTTTTGCCCTTGACGACGCGACGCGCCCACCACAGGAACGCGCCGGCCACGAGGCCGCCCAGTGCCGGAGTGATTGCGCGACGCCACGGCGGCAGCGCTTCGGCCGCGGCCACCAGGCCGCCGGGATGGCCGGTAGCCAAACTCTCGGCGAATGCCATGCCTTCATGGAAGGCGACCGTGGCGAGCGCACCAAGCACCCCGATCAGCGCCGCCCACAGCAGCAGCCAGCGATCGTCGCCATGGTAGCCCGCAGCGTGCACCGCCGGCTGCGCACTGGCGGATGTTTTGGCGAGATAGGGCGAGTCCTTCATGGTCCGCCGGGTGTTGGCCTTGTCAAACGACCGGTGCTGTGTCGAGCGGTTTCCTGATTCTGAATTACGCTGACGAAGGCCGACCAGAGGAACCAACTCTGCGTCCCACATCCACCAACAGGTGCGAGCAATGGCTTTTCGCGGGGCATTCCGGAGAGGCTATCAGTCTCGGTTCTTCACGACAACCTCGCGATCCTGCCATAGGCTTCAGTTATTCTTGATCCGGCGAAGAGGTTCGCATAAGCGTTGATTCTGTGGGATCAACCTCTCAAGACTCGTCTGCGGACGTAGGCGAAATGATTGTGGACGAGCCGCGACTGGTATCTAAGAAAGATAGAGCAAATGGTTTCGATAATGGTTCGCGAGCCAAGGGCTCTGGAAGTGGAATTAGCTAACGTTCCTGAGCCAAAAGCAGGTGAAGTTGTGGTCAAGGTTCGCCGGGCCGGAATTTGTGGATCAGATGTTCATATTCTGCACGGCTCAAACCCCTTCGCAGTGTATCCCCGCGTAATCGGGCATGAATTCGCGGGCGAGGTTTTCTCACTGGGTGCCGGGGTCACGGGTATCCGGGTGGGTGACCGTGTAGTAGTCGACCCGGTCCTGTCCTGCGGGGATTGTTATCCATGCCGGATCGGCCGATCAAATGTCTGCGCAAATCTTCAGGTGATGGGTGTTCATCGCGACGGCGGTTTCCGGGACTATGCGGCCGTCCCGGCCAGCGCAATCATCAGCGTTCCGGCCGATATGCCCTTCAGCCTTGCCGCTCTGGCCGAACCTTTCTCAATCGCGGCCAATGTTCTGTCCCGTACCGGTTGCGGCCCGGATGATACGGTTTTGATCTATGGCGCCGGAACAGTCGGAGTTACTGTATTACAGGTCGCCAAGCTTCATGGAGCCCGGTGCATCGTGGCCGACATCGATGAAACACGTCTGGCTGGCGCCAGGACTTTTGGGGCCGATGCGGTGATCGATTCCCGGCGGCAATCCGTTTTCGATAGCGTGAAAGGCGAAATGGACGGCCTCGGCCCAACCCTGGTCATCGATGGGGCGGGTATTCCCGCCCTGTTAAATGAAGCTTGCCGCGTGGCGAGTCCTGCCGGCCGGATCGGTCTTCTCGGCTTTTCGCCCTCGCCATCCACTCTTAGCCAGCAAGATGTGGTCAGCAAGGAACTGACGATCGTGGGATCGCGGCTTAACCGCCGTCTTATTCCCCAAGTGGTGACTTGGCTAGCCGAGGGACGCCTTAAACCCGAAAGCATGATCACCCAGGTTTTCGCCGCGGCCACCGCCCGGGAGGCTTTTGACCTGATCGAGAAACACCCGCAGCGCACGCTCAAGGTCCAGCTGGACTTTTCCTGATGGCCGAATTAGCCCGGCTATTCCGGTTGCGAATCGTGTTGCAAAGACATTCCCGTCCGCCGCTTGATTGCTCTTGCAAGTCGGCTCAAACGTGTGCTAGTCGTGCGGTGACTTGGCCGTGGCAACACCACACCCGGGGTGTGCGGTTTGGAAATGCCCGGCGAGGCTTTTTTCGGAATGTGACGTTGTTGACTAAGAAGGAGCGAGCGCGATGCCTATATATGAGTATCGGTGTGATCAACATGGCGTGTCCGAGATAACTCGACCGCTCGGCGCGGCACCGAAGTCGATCACATGTTCGGTGTGTGGCAGCGAGGCGAGGCGAGTTTTTTCGGTAGGCACGATTAGGAGTGGGTCACGTGGTGCTTTGCTTGCTGCAATGGATCACGCCGAGAAGAGCCGCCATGAACCGGACGTGGTCACTTCAGTGCCTTCGACCGGGGCAAGTAGGCGAACGCCTGCGCTGCCGCTGA
>Ga0210387_10002154_pt1 | contig 14952 bp, 20 predicted proteins | sample IncBWC7OmetaG_FD_160108 | JGI IMG/M metagenome (GOLD analysis project Ga0210387, IMG submission 160108) | Forest soil microbial communities from Barre Woods Harvard Forest LTER site, Petersham, Massachusetts, United States - Inc-BW-C-7-O ...
CTCGGATGGCGCGCCCGCGGCCCGCCGGTCGGAAAGATCATGGCCCAGGGCAGATCGGGATCGGCGGCACGGCCCCACAGCTCGCCATTGATGAAATTGGCGATGCGCCCGAGGAACAGGCCGATCGGCCCGACCGCGGTGGTGATGTCGCCGAGCGAGAGGATCGGAATCCCGTTCTTTCGTGCAAACCACATCACCGCGATGACGCAGCCCATGAAGCCGCCATGGAAGGACATGCCGCCCTTCCACAATTCGAAAATCTCGGAAGGGTGCTCGGCGAAGAAGGGCAGATTGTAGAACAGCACATAGCCGGTGCGGCCGCCGAGAATGATGCCAAGCGTGACCCAGAGGATGAAGTCGTCGAGCTGCACCAGCGAGATCGGCGCAGGTCCGCCCCAGAGCTTTTCGTTTTTCAGCAGAGAGCGGGCATAGAGCCAGCCGATCACGATGCCGCCGATATAGGCGAGCGCATACCAGCGAATGGCGAACGGCCCGATCGAAATCGCGATCGGGTCGAACACCGGGAATTTGATCAGCAGAGGAAGCATCAAGCGGCTTTAGACCAGGTTGCGCTTGTAGAGCGCGTTCAGCCGCTCCCAGTGCCGCTCGGCCGCGTCGCGGTCATAGACCGGGCGCTTCGGGAAGGCGAAGCCGTGATGCGTGCCGGGATAGATCTCGACCTCGTTGTTGGTGCCCTTCATGCCGGCAGCCACTTTGTCAATGATCTCCTGCGGCGCGTAGATGTCGGTTTCGGCGCAGGCGAAGTAGAGTTCGGCCTTGGTTTTGGATGCCGCGGCGTGCGGGCTGTCAGGCTGGTCGGTCGCGAGATGCGTGCCATAGATCGAGGCGGCGGCCTTGACGCGATCGGGAAAATGCGTGGCCGCGTTCACCGCGTAGCGTCCGCTCATGCAATAGCCGACGGTCCCGATAATCTTGGTGTTCGCCGCCTTCTGCGTCTCGGCATAGGCGAGCAGCGCCTTGGTGTCTTCCATCACCAGCGGGATGCTGAGCGAGTTCATCAGTCCGAACATCCGCTTGCGCTCCGGGGATTCCGGATCGGGGTTGATCGGCCCGAGCTCCATCGCGCCGGCGCGGTAATACATGTTCGGTAGCATTACGTAATAGCCCGCCGTGCCGAACCGCCGCGCCATGTCGCGCAGCTCCTCGCGGATCGCCGGCGCGTCCATGTAAAAGAGGATGACGGGGAACGGTCCGCCGCGCTCGGGATGGGTGATGAAGGTGGTGGTCTTGCCGTCCTTGGTCTCAATATCAACTTGCTGATCGATCATGGCCGTTTCTTCAAGGGGGTGATTTCCAGGATTTGCTCGGGCGATTTCCTTGGGCGCTGAATACGATTGCAAGTAAACCGGAACATGACAAGGCGACGCAGGCCTTGAACGGTGGCTTCAAGATCGCCATTGTCTGGCTTGACGGTTCCCCGCGCACGGAGATTTCGCCATGACCCAGACGAACAACCGGTTTTTCGACGAAATAGGCCGGCTGATGAACGACGCCGCCGGCGCCGCCCAGGGCGTCAAGCGCGAGGTCGATGCGCTCTGGCGCAGCCAGGCCGAAAAATTCCTGCGCGACATGGATCTCGTCAAGCGCGAAGAGTTCGAGGCGGTGAAGGACATGGCGCGGCTGGCGCGCGAGGAAAACGAGGCGTTGAAGGCGCGGATCGCCGCGCTGGAAGCCAAGTTCGGCGGGTCTCCGACCGCCTGAAGACGCACGGCCGGGTGCACGCGGGTCTTTCCATGGCAAAAGCCGCGCGCGATTTGCCGGTGATCGCCCTCAAATCCGAGCAGGCCTTTGATCTCTGGCTGACGTCGCAGCCGGTCGATTGCCGTGGTATCTGGCTCAAAATCGCGAAGAAGTCCTCCGGGATCGCCAGCATTTCAAGGGCCGAAGCCGTCGATGCGGCGCTGTGCCATGGCTGGATCGACGGCCAGCTCGATAGTTTTGACGGCAATTATTGGCTGATCCGCTTCACGCCGCGACAATCGACCAGCAAATGGTCCGAGATCAACCGCGCCCGCGCGCTGGAGCTGGTAACGCTGAGGCGCATGCGCCCCGCGGGACTGAAGGAGGTTGAACGGGCCAAGAAAGATGGTCGCTGGGATGCCGCGGCGCAGGTGCCTGACGATCTCGGGCGGGCGCTGGCGAAGAGCAAAAAGGCCAGGGACTTTTTCGAGATGCTGGACAGCAGGAATCGCTATGCGATCCTGTATCGCGTCCACAACGCCAAGAAGCCGGAGACAAGGGCCGTCCGGATCGAAAAATTCGTCGCGATGCTGGTGGAGGGAAAGACCATTCATCCGCAGAAAGTGAAGGCTCCCAAGCGGGCGCTCAAAAAAGCGTAAGGGGTGGCGCGCCTTGATCCGGATCGCTCCGGGTACAAAAAATCCCTTCATTTCCTTGTCATTTTGCCGCTTTGGGGCTAAAAGCCCGCCACGTCCGCGGCCCCCGCACCCCTGGAGGCTTGCCGTTGGACGGAGCACGGGCCGCGCAGCGGCCTTTATCTTTTGAAAACAAGGACTTAAACAATGGCGACGACCGTCAAGGAATTGAAGGCGACCGCACGTCCGTCAGTCGGCAAGGGGGCCGCACGGGCAGAGCGTCGCGCCGGGAGAGTGCCCGGAGTGATCTATGGCAACAACCAGCCCCCGCTGCCGATCTCGATGGAGGACAAGGAATTGCGCCAGCGCATCCTGGCCGGCCGCTTCCTCACCACGATTTATGACATCGACCTCGAGGGTAAGAAGCACCGCGTGATTCCGCGCGACTTCCATCTCGATCCGGTGAAGGATTTCCCGATCCATGTCGACTTCATGCGCCTCGGCGAGGGCGCGACCATTCGCATCAGCGTTCCCTTGCACGTGCAGAGGGCGGAATCCTCGCCGGGCGTGAAGCGCGGCGGCACCGTCAACATCGTCACCCACACCATCGATATCGAATGCTCGGCCGACAACATTCCGCAGTATCTCGAAATCGATGTCGGCTCGCTCGAGATCGGCCATTCGCTGCATCTGTCCGACATCACGCTGCCGAAGGGCGTTCGCACGCTGCGCGAGGACCTGACCCTGGTCACCATCGTGCCGCCGTCCGGTTATGCCGAAGAGCAGAAGGCGGCGGCTGCGGCCGCGGCCGGTGCTGCGACAGGTGCTGCGGCGACTCCCGCGGCTGGCGCGGCGGCTCCGGCGGCTGGCGCAGCTGCGCCTGCGGCTGGTGCGGCGGCTCCCGCGGCTGGTGCCAAGGCGCCGGCGGCGGCTGCGAAGGCGCCCGCGGGCGGCGGCGACAAGAAGAAGTAACAACCTTCTCGCGCGGGATGCCGCGTCATGCTGCTCTTTGTCGGCCTCGGCAATCCCGGCGCGAAATATGCGCGCAACCGGCACAATGTCGGCTTCATGGCCGTCGATGAAATTGCGCGGCGTCATGGTTTCGCACCATGGCGCCGCCGCTTTCAGGGCGAGACCTCGGAAGGCACGCTCGACCGCGAGCGCGTGATCCTGCTCAAGCCGACGACCTACATGAACGATTCCGGCCGCGCCGTGCAGGAAGCCGCGAACTTCTTCAAGCTCGGCATGGGCGAGGTGATCGTGTTCCAGGACGAGCTCGAGCTGCCGCCCGGCAAGATGCGGGTCAAGGTCGGCGGCGGTATCGCCGGCCATAACGGCCTGCGCTCGATCTCTTCGCATATCGGCAACGATTATCGCCGCGTGCGGCTCGGGATCGGTCACCCCGGCGTCAAGGAACTGGTGCATCACCACGTCCTGTCCGATTTCGCCAAGGCTGACGATCCGTGGGTCACCGCCCTGTGCGAGGCGGTCGCCGACAATGCCGGCCAGCTTGCGGCGGGCCATGATTCGACGTTCCAGAACAAGGTGCATCTGGCGATGCAGGGGAAGGGATTTTTCGACGTGAAGGAAGAGGGCTCCAACTAGACCCTTCGTCGTCGCCGGTTAGAACAATTCAGTCGCAGCGTCATCGCGCGAGAGAACGGAAGCCAAGATGGGATTCAAATGCGGTATCGTCGGATTGCCCAATGTCGGCAAGTCGACCTTGTTCAATGCGCTGACCGAAACTGCGGCGGCGCAAGCGGCGAACTATCCGTTCTGCACCATTGAGCCGAATGTCGGCGAGGTCGCGGTGCCAGATCCGAGGCTCGACAAGCTCTCGGCGATCGCCAAATCCGCCCAGATCATTCCGACCCGGCTGACGTTCGTCGATATCGCGGGCCTGGTGCGCGGCGCGTCCAAGGGCGAAGGCCTCGGCAACCAGTTCCTCGCCAATATCCGCGAGGTCGACGCCATCGCGCATGTGGTGCGCTGCTTTGAAGACAGCGACATCACCCATGTCGAGGGCAAGATCGCACCGGTCGCCGATATCGAGACCATCGAGACCGAGCTGATGCTCGCTGATCTGGAGAGCCTCGAAAAGCGCGTCGACAACCTGATCAAGAAAGCCAAGGGCAACGACAAGGAAGCCAAGGAGCAGCTCGACCTCGTCAACCGCGCCCTGGTGCTGCTGCGCGATGGCAGGCCGGCGCGCTTCGTCGAGCGAAAGCCGGAAGAAGAGCGCGCCTTCGGCATGCTTGGGCTTATGACATCAAAGCCTGTGCTCTATGTCTGTAATGTCGAGGAAGGTTCTGCCAAGGAAGGCAATAACTTCTCGAAACAGGTGTTCGAGCGCGCCAAGGAGGAGGGCGCGGTCGCGGTCGTGATCTCGGCCAAGATCGAATCCGAGATCGCCACGCTCTCGCGCGAGGAGCGCAAGGAATTCCTGGATACGCTGGACCTTGAGGAAGCAGGTCTGGATCGGCTGATCCGCGCCGGCTACCAGCTTCTCGACCTCATCACCTATTTCACCGTAGGTCCGAAGGAGGCCCGCGCCTGGACCATTCATCGCGGCACGAAAGCGCCGGCTGCGGCCGGCGTGATCCACACCGACTTCGAGAAGGGTTTTATCCGCGCCGAGACCATCGCCTATGCCGATTACGTCGCCTTCAACGGCGAAGCCGGCGCGCGCGACGCCGGCAAGCTGCGGCTGGAAGGCAAGGAATACGTCGTCGCCGACGGCGACGTCATGCATTTCAGGTTTAACACGTAGCGCGTCGTCGCCCTACGATTCTGACGATGTCACCTCATGCCGCCCTGGTCGCGGATGGCGCCGAGGTGCTCATTGATGCGGAATACGATCAGGATGAACTCCGCAGCGATGCGCGAGAACACGATGCCGACGATGACGCTGGCGATCGAGGAAAGCAGCACCAGAAAACCGCTGAACGGGCTGATCGCCATCGCGGCGAGGCCGGAAAAGATACCGGAAATACCCATCAGGCAGATCAGCGCAATAACGAGCCAGTAGAACGTCTTGATGATGGTGGGCGTGATGAAACGGTCCTGCCTGTACTGATACGAGGAATCCCCTCTGCCTCGACGATTTCTTCGTTGGAACGAGGGGTTGGAAAGAGGTCAAACTCTCCCATAACGGCTGAAAGTCTGGCAAATAAACTGATGTCGTAGGGTTTCGCATTCCCGGTTGGATGGACGACAATGCTGTCAATAATGTTTCCGAACGCCATGCGGCACCCGGGATCATCAGGGTTACGCTTGAGCTTTTCATGTAAGGTTTCGATGTTCTTACCGAATGCCTTGATGACGTTAGGGTGCAGGGTCGTCACGTTGGTCTCGGCACCAAGCAGCCGAATGCGTTCCTCAAGGCCCCTTCGTTCAATCTCTTTGGCCTTGAGCGATGCCAACAACTCCCTTGGCACATCGTCTCCCTCGTCTTCGTCTAACATCCTTACCAGCTTCGCGATTTGAATGTTGAGACGGTCGAACTGTCTAACTGCAGCTTGGCGTGCCCCGTTATTTTCCTTTTCAAGCCGTGCAAATTCGAGAGTCTTTTCCCGGGCCTTCTCTTTGAGAAAATCGGTATCGACCAGATGCGAGCACATGCTATCGACCGCCAGCCTCGTTAGCTTTCCAAGGTCATAGCTCTTGCTGTGTTTACAAGATCGGCTGTTGTAGGAAGCTGAGCAACCGACCCGTTGACCGATGCGGGATGACGCCGTGACCGACATTTGTCCGTTGCATTCGCCACACCGCAGCAATCCAGATAACAAATGCAATTTATCCACGCGAAACGCCTAGCGGGACTCTACGTCGAAAGTAGCAGCGACGGTGCGCTGAATATCCCATCGGCCGCTGTGTCACCTCGACAGGCAACGGCCTTGATTGGGCTTGCGAATGCGCTAGTGCAAAGTGCGGAAACACAAATACCACGCGAAGATATTCCAAGCGAGGAACTTGAGCGGCAAAAGTGGTTTCTCAACGCGATGGACGATCCAGAAATACGGAAGACAATTTTTAATGAACGAACGATAGCGCGGCTGAGAGAACTTAATGACATCACCCTATGGACTCGCGAGATAAGAGCGGAGATTGAGTCAGAAAACGAATCTTTAAGGGAGTTGGCGCAGCGCGAGCTAAATCGGATGCCGTCGCCTGACGATCAATCGAAGGAACGGTGGAAAATTCGGATCAGGCTCGAAACGTCGTCTAACTCCATCCGGCCAGCTTTTATGAAAAGCTGGAATGACAATGTAAACTGGATCAAGTGTGTGCCAGTTCAAGGCGAACGAAAGAAAGACCACTTGATCGTCGAGTTCACACTGGGCGACAACATATCGACCAAAGCGATTTGGCCGGTCGGATTCACATTGTCGCTGCGATTCGTTATGGCCATGAACCTTGCCACTAGCGGCTTTTGGTGGTGGCAACTGAGTCCTAACAGGACAAAATTTTCTGAGTCGATATACGACTTAGATACTCGGCACGGCGTAGAGCTTGAAGCAGGCGACTTTCAGGTTTTTGAAAAGCGCGTTGCATTGACTGAAGTCCACGCGAACACGCTGGTTATGTGTTTTACCGCGCTTCCAAATGACCCCCGTGATCCAAAAAGAAAGAGGGAGAGCATATCAGGCATATCTCGGCGGGTTGAATTTCTTGGCGGTCAACGCAATCACTTGGCGTTGCGAGAATTGGGCTTTCGGTCAATTCTTCGAAGCCTTCAAGTTGCTGATGGTTGAGGCGGATTATCCGTTGGCGGGCGAGCAGCCGGCCACGGCTATGGGGCGATTTATTGATGAAAAATTTCCGTCGCTAGATCGAAATAACCACCGAGAGCTTATTGGAGTAGCTGACGCCTTCGAGAGTATGCGTTCCCCGAACTGCCCTCAACACACCTTTTCAAATATCCTGATCTGGGCATTTCTATCATCAACGGGTTCTCGGCAGAGCAAGAGGGTACGCCGGGCGTAAATGTTGCCGCATTCATCAATCCCGAGACGGTGGAGGCACCCGAAGTGCGCTCCGCAATCGAGCTTTTAGCCTCAAGAGGATTATTCATAAGAGAGTACCGGGGAGCAAGCGCTACGGTTCAACACATCTCCGCAATGATCGAGTACTTCCCATACGATCTGCTAATGATCGCTACTCATCACGCCTCATAGCGTTCATTGGTCGTTCGCGCCCGCGAAGCCCCTTGATCTATCTCAAAGGTCTCGACAGGGGGAGAACGCCGGGGCGGATGCCGCCTCTTTATTGCAGGCTAAAAACCACAGCTTATTGCAGGCTAAAAACCACAGCGGCAGTCAGCACTATTGAAAGCGCTCCAGCCGTCAGAACTATACCCGTGAATAGCCGGTCGTCCATCGCTCAGTGTTAGCGGGAGAGGAGCGGATTTCTAATGCGTTAAAACGGCACTGCGTCAATCTATCCCGGCACCGTAGTTTCAACGGGCACTTAACGGCGGCCAACCCAAAATTAGACATAGGATTTCGATCCGTTCTCCTACCGGAACGGACTATGCAATTTCGGAATCGCTCGAAAACAAATCAGGCCACTAGCAGGAACAAAACCCGCCACTAGGGTCACGAGCTTACATGAACCTTGCGCATCGAAGGCCGCGCGACGGGGGTGGACTCAAGAACGCTGCGCGGGCCGGTAAATTGGCCAGCTACCCGGAAGCCCGCACTGTTCGCGACGCCGAGAGGAATGATCCTTGGCGGGTACGCTATCGGCGGTCTCCCTGATCGCGGATCGCGCCAAGATGTTCGTTGATGCGGAATACGATCAGAATGAACTCCGCAACGATGCGCGAGAACACGATGCCGACGATGACGCTGGCGATCGAGGAAAGCAGCACCAGAAAACCGCTGAACGGGCTGATCGCCATCGCGGCGAGTCCGGAAAAGATGCCGGAAATACCCATCAGGCAGATCAGCGCAATAACGAGCCAGTAGAACGTCTTGATGATCGTCGGAGTTATGAACCTATCCCATTGAAAAAGGTCTTGAAAATCGAACATTTCAATATCCCTCGGGCATCAAGCCACAGCGGTCCAGCGGCCCAATAAAATCAGCTCGTTTTGCTGTATCGGTACAGTCTGGCGTGATGAAACGGTCCCACTGGAACAGATCCTGAAAGTCAAACATCGTCTTCCCCCAGCGAATCAAGCGTAAGTCTCGCCCAAAACCAGCCGTCGACAAGGCCCCGACCGAGTGCCGATGCCGGCGAATAGGGCGAGACATACGGGCGAATAGGTTGTGATTGCTGCAAAGTGCGGCCACAATCGGGCTTCTCACCGGCATTTCCTAACTTCATGACCGTCGCCTTTGAAGATTTTCCGGTCGGCCACCTCGGCATCTATGGGCCGCGCCATGTCACGCGCGAGGAGATTTTGGCGTTCGCGGCCGAATTCGATCCACAGCCGATGCATCTCGACGAGGAGGCCGCCAGGCACACGATGCTGCAGGGCCTCTCCGGATCGGGCTGGCACCTCTGCTCACTGATGATGCGGATGATGTTCGACGGCTTCATCGGCCGGGCCGCTTCGCTCGGCTCGCCCGGCGTCAATGAGCTGCGCTGGCTCGCGCCGCTGCGGCCCGGCGACGATGTGACGCTCGAGGTCGACGTGACCGAAGCACGCGTTTCCAAGAGCCGGCCCGAGACCGGCGTCGTCACCTTCAAGGGCGTCGCCCGCAACGCCAAAGGACAGGTACTGTGCGAGATGGTGTCGCCCATCATCATCAGCCGGCGCGAAGGCGCGGGGAAGGCGTGATGCGCTTCTTCGAGGATTTTACGATCGGCGAGCGGCGTGAATTGGGATCGTTCACCTTCACCGCCGAAGACATCAAGCGCTTTGCGCGGCAGTTCGATCCGCAGCGCTTTCATCTTTCCGAGGAAGAGGGACGCAACTCGCTGTTCGGCGGGCTCGCCGCGTCGGGCTGGCACGTCGCGTCCGTCTATATGAAGTTGCTGGTCGCGGACACAGAGCGTTCCGACCGCGAAGCCGCTGCGCGTGGCGAGGAAGTCGCGGTCGCCGGACCCTCGCCGGGCTTTCGCGAACTCCGCTGGATCAAGCCGGTGCTCGCCGGCGACACCATCAGTTTCGCGGGCACGATCGAGACCAAGCGCATCTCGGAGTCGCGTCCCGAATGGGGCATCGTTCAGATCCGCAACAGCGGCACCAATCAGCGCGGCGAGGCGGTGTACTCGTTTCTCGGCATTGCGTTCGTGCCGCTACGGAACAAGGGTGGTTAACGCGAAATCAAGGTTACCGCGCTGTTGCAGCGGTGCCACGCGGACCAAGAATTCCCGGAACGAATTTTTTGCTAACGCATTTTGAACTGATGGCACTGATAGTGAGCCCGCAAATCTCGGCGGGGAAAGACAATGGCAGATCGCGGCGGCTTGAAACTGGTGGGCTTCATCTTCGCAACCGTGACGGTTGCGGTGATGCTGACGGCGACGATGGTGGTGAAGGGCTATGCTGACGGCGTCTACACGCTGGAACCAGCAGTGGTAGCTAGCCGCTGATCAGGATTCGCTAACCATACGCAGCGATCGCGCGGGCTCATAGCTGCGCGAAAAGTTACTGGCTCCAGACCAGCGCCAGCGCGGCCACCGCCAGGAACAACAATCCGACAAAGCGCAGCATCAGCGTGCCGAGAGGCGTCGAAGAACGCAGCGGAACCGGATTGGCATTTTCCTGCTGAACTGATTCGATCGACATGGTTTCCCCCTTTAAAGCCCCGTGCTTCGCGAGAAGGCGGCCCGATTTAACGGCGCTCACCTTCTACCCGAATCGAAACCGCCGCGCCCTCGAAATCGGGAACGCGGCGGTGTTTTGCCCGAGACTGTTGCAAATTAGCAGTGTAGCAAATTAACCGTTACGCAGGCTGTCTGCGCTGCGCTTCCACTGCTGCACGTTGTCGGCAATCATGCGGGTGGATTTCATCGCGGCCTGGCTGAGCTGGGCATAGCCGGAAATCTCGCGCTGAACGCGCTGGCCTTCGGCATGCAGCAGCTCGCGCAGCGCTTCCAGCTCCGAGATCAGGTGTTCGATTTCCGACAGTGACGTGCCGGCGACGCGCTGGATCAGCGAATTGACATTGTTCACGGTGGCCTCAGCGCTCGGATCGAGCGGTGCTTCGGGGGTGTTCACCGCCATCGGGCGGCGCAGATAGGCGATATCGTTGCGGACGAAATCGCGGATGCCGGCCTCGACTTCGGAGACCGCGGCAAGGTTGTCGTCCACCTCGGTAGGTTCAGTCGAATCGATCTTCGGCATGACGTTCATCGGCCATTCCCCTGTTTCGCGTTGTTCATAAGCGCGAGTGTCCCCCGCACGATTATTGGTAACCGGCCTTATCAGGGGGGCCGATTTTGACCGCATCGCGGCCAAGTTGCGGCGCGGATGGATCATTCCCCGGCATTGGCGTGACGGGGATTTTGGGCGTGGCGGCCGACTTTGCGGCGAAAAAGCGGCTACCAGCTTTTCTTGAACCCGGCGGTGACGCTCTTGCTGGTGGTGCCCTGTGCGGTCTCGCCGATCGAGCCGGAGATGGTGACGCCGTCGAACAGCTTCTGCTCGGCGCCGACCTTGCGCAGCCATTTGTCGTCGGAGGTCGACAGGGTCTGTCCGGCCGTGAGGCTCGTGCCGGTTTCGGTCAGCTCGACCTTGGCGGACTGGTCGGTGTCGTAGGTCCGCTCCGGGCGGGAGACCATGCCGGGCACGGGAACCATGCCCTGCTGGGTCATGTTGTAGCCGTTCGACAGCGTCAGCGACGTCTGTTCGTTCAGCGGCACCTGCTTGCTGATGGAAGTGCCGAGCTTGCTCTGGTCGCTGTCCGGATTGACGCGGGCTTCGACCGCGGTCTTGTCCCACACGGGACCCGCACCGGGTGCGGTCACCGCCGCCCAGGCACTGCCGCCGGATTGGGGCAGGTTGCCGCCATTGGCGCTCTTTTCCGCGAGCAGCTCCGACATCGTCGTGGGCTCGCGGGTGACCGTCATGTCAGCGCCGACGCGCGTATCCCAGAACGGCGAGACCTTTTCCTTGACCGACACGGCGGAGGCGCCGTTGGGCTGGTTGTTGTTGGTCCAGGTCGTGCCATCACTGGCTGCCGCGCGTGCCGCGCGCGCCTTCGCCGCCAGCGCCTCGCGAGAGGTCGAGGCGTCGACGTCGAGCTGGCTCCAGTCGAGCTTGCTGATCTCTTCGTCGGTGAGGGGAGGGGTGACGGCGGCTTGCAGCGACGCCGACGCTTGCTGGACCTGCTCCATTTGCGGCCACTGGGCCAGCGCGGGAGACATGAGCGCTAACGTCAGGCCAGCCGCCAGCAGCAGCGCTTTCGCACGATCCGCGTGTGACATGAAAGTCATAACCCCAGCCCGCCAGCAGCGCCGCCGTACGGGGCACCCGTGTTGCCGAACATCGGGTGATTTTGGCGCAAAATTGTGACGGGGCGATTCACGAGGGCGTTAGCGCCCGTGCGATTTTTTTTCAGAGACAGCGCCAACGGACGGCGCATGGCGCCGCCCGTTGGGCGAGATGGTCCAGCGGGGCTGGTTGCCGGACCGCCTCTAGCTCTTGGTCATATGGTCAGGCGACCGAGGTCATCTTCGGCAGATGAATCGAACGGCCCAGCGCCTGCTCGACCAGGTCGAACGTGTCGAGGATCACGCGGATGCTTTTCAGCCGGCCGGCCTTGAACTGCGCGAAATGCGCGAGCCGCAGCGAGATCGGCTTGTTGGATTCGAGCGAGGTCAGCGAATAGCGCAGCATCGATGCGGCCGAGTCGACGCCGAGCAGCACGGTCTCGCGGTCGAAGCGGTGAACGCGGAAATTCTCCGCGATCTGCTTCACGACTTCGAGCACGGCTTCCTTGCCGCGCCGGGCGCCGAGGAAGGGAAACATGTCGATCGGCCCATAGATCGCCCAGTCGACGTCCTCGTCGAGCAGGGTTTCGAGGTCTTCACGCTGGCGCTCATTGATCGCGCGATGCAATGCGCGCGAAAAACGCCAGAGACTATGCTCTGTCATTGGCTTGTTTCCCGAATGGCTGCGTAAGAGACAGCAACCGTCCCGCAACGGACGACGTAAAAAGCCGGCGTCAAAATTCGACGACCGGCCGAGTTGCTGCACTAACTATCTGACACGTAAGGTAATTCATTTGTACACAAGCGCAACGCATCTTTTTGCATTGCACCAATGCGACGATTCCGTGAATTTACGGGGCGTCTACCGCCGGTTTTGCGGCTGGCTTTGTGGTTCTTGGCGCCGTATCGGCTTGCGTTCGATGGCGATCTTGCTGTCCCGGAAGGCGAGAAGGCCGAACAGGAACGCCCCGCCGAGGCCGGCGAGAATGGCGCCTATGGGCATGAAGGTGAAGAACACCAGCATGCCGCTATAGCCTTCGAAATCAGTGGTTTGAAAGATTTCCACCCAGGCAAGGCCGGCGCCTATTCCAAGTGCTGCGCCACCGAGCACACCCAAAACCAGCCCCAGCAACGCAAGCAACCCAATTTTCATGAGTATTTCCGGCCCGCAAATTCCCATGATCTGTATCGGCAGCGGGCGGTCAGGTTCAATGCGCGGCACATCTCATTGGGGGCACGAGCCTCGTCACGCGATGACGGCAATGGGCTACCCGCCCTCCGGCCTTCCCGTGAGCAGCGCGCCGAGGTCGCGCTCGAGCACCTGCTGCACCAGATCGAAGGTGTCCATGATCTCGCGGATGTATGTGATGCGGCCGTCGCGCAGCGTGTAAAAGGCCGCGATGTCGAACTGCACGACGCGGCTGTTGCTGCGCTTCTCGAAGAACAGGCGGATATTGGCCGCGACTCTCTGCTCATCGGCGACCAGGATCGGCACCTCATAACGCAAGCTGGAATAGCGCGCGTGGATGGTCTGCCACATTCCGCGTATTTCGTCCTTGCCCCGGTGGTAGCCCATATGCGGCAGGATATCGATCGGCGCGTTCGAGAAGAACTCGATGTCGTCGCTGCAGCGCGCCAGCGCTCCCTCGATGTCCCCTGCATAGAATGCTTCGAGGAAGTTCAACAAGCGTTGTCGGTTAAGATGCTCGACCATTCATGTCCCGCATATGCTTGCGTCGACTCAAATGCGCTCCTCCAAGCATGAACTGGATCGCGGCATTCGTCTGTGGTCAACCTCACAATCTCTTATAATCGCGCGAATACAATCATGAGACGCGCGACGCGCGTGATACGCGCGGACTGTATGCAGTGCAGCGGCGTAGAACCGTACCGCGCGAATTTTGCGACGAAACGCACTCCGTTCACGTCTCACGCATTAGCCGAAAGGCGTGCACCGATGTCCTCGAATTAATGAAACATCGGCGGCGACGGGCTGTTTCTCCTGCACGGGCGACGATTTCCTTTCCGAGGAGAACCAGTGATGAAGAGATCCGCTTCGCTCGTGCTCGCCGCCATGCTGGCAATGTCGGGCGCGACGGCGGCTTCCGCCGCAAGCCACATGTCGAGAATGTCGAACAAGACGCCGCGCGCCAGCGATACGCTGAGCCTTTCCGGCGATCAGCAGAAGTCGATCTGGAACGATGTCGGCATGCACGCCAGGAACGAGAGCACGCCGTCCGGCTTCAACGTCGCCGTTGGCACCGAGGTGCCGAACAGCATGAGCACCCACCCGATGCCGCGGCAGGCCGCGCGCGACGTGCCGGCGGCGAAGCCCTATCGCTACGCTATGGCGCAGGACAAGGTGCTGCTCGTCAACCCGTCGGATCACAAGATCGCTGACGTGGTGACCAAGCCTTAGAGCATGATCCGGAAAAGTGGATACCGGTTTTCCGGTGAGATCATGCTCAAATAAACAAGCTCTCCCGCCAGAGGGAGGCGGCGGCGGCCGGAGATGACCGGATTTTCGAGAGCGATCCGGCGGGCTGATTTGTCTCCTGATCAGCACCGGCCCCGCCGCGCCTTGGCGCTTCGCCAGGAAATCTCAGGAAATCTCGAGAAATCTCGAGATGGAACTTCGCACCACCATTCGCGGTTAAGGAGCGACATCTCATTCCTGGAGGGAGAGACAACATGAAGTCCGTATTTGCCGCTGCTACCATCGCCGTGCTTGCCATTGCCGCGAGCGCGCCGGCTGACGCCAAGGGTTGCATCAAGGGCGCCGTCGTCGGCGGTGTCGCCGGCCATTATGCCGGCCATCACGGCGTGCTCGGCGCCGCCGCCGGCTGCCTCTACGGCCGCCATCGCGCCAACGAGCAGGACAGGCAGGCGCAGCAGCCGCAGGGCAATCCGCACGACGCGCAGGGGAAGATGTGAGGGGGCGTCCCTCACGCCGTTTCTTCGGATTCGAATTTCAAACAGCCGATCCGCGTGAAGACTGCGTAGGGTGGGCAAAGCGCATACCTCCGCGGTAGCTCAACGAGCGCAGGCGGAAGCGTGCCCACCATTGCGAGCATTGCTGTTGATGGTGGGCACGGCGCAATTGCGCCTTTGCCCACCCTCATATGGGGATTTGTAAGTCAAGGCCAGGCTCCAGATCCGGGTCATGTTTGGGTGATGAGAGGGCGGCGCGCGGAGCCATGCGTAGCGCAGCGCGCCGACCGGGTTTGTG